>Ga0068871_100000241_pt1 | contig 38434 bp, 41 predicted proteins | sample KBSMisM72_FD_72750 | JGI IMG/M metagenome (GOLD analysis project Ga0068871, IMG submission 72750) | Miscanthus rhizosphere microbial communities from Kellogg Biological Station, Michigan, USA - KBS Miscanthus M7-2 | ecosystem: Host-associated > Plants > Roots > Rhizosphere > Soil ...
CCGAACAGCGTGCGCGGCACCAGCAGCCAGCCCAGCAAGGCCACCACCGGAATGGCGGCGAACTGGATGATGTTGGCATAGGCAAAGGCGCGGCCCCGCACCCGCGGCGGCGCCAGCTCGGCGATGTAAGTGTCGATGGTAACCAGCTCCACGCCGATGCCGATACCGCAGATAAAGCGCCACAGATTCAGGCTGAAGGCATCCTGCTGGAACGCCATGATCAGCGAGGCGGCGGCATACCAGAGCAGCGAGCCGGTAAAGATGATGCGGCGGCCAAAGCGGTCGGCGACAAAACCGAACAAGGCGGTGCCAAGAAACAAGCCGAGGAAGAACGACGCCACAAAGCCGGCAATGCCGGTGGTGCCGAACAGGCCGGGCGTGGTGGTGGTGAGAATGCCCGATCTCACCAGCCCCGGCGCGACATAGGCCGCCAGGAACAGGTCGTAAAATTCGAAAAATCCGCCCAGCGACAGCAGCGTCACCCGCCGCCAGAAACCGCGCGTCGCGGGCAGCCGTTCGAGGCGTCCCGCGATCGACGCCGCGACATCAGCCAAGATCAGCGGCCTTCATTTTCGCGGTGCACGTCATGGGTGACGACGCCGATATTCTTGGGCGGCATCTTGAGCCAGTCCTTGCGCTTCATGGTGCTGAGCGTGTCCTCATGGCCGTTCTTCCAATGCTCGTGCATGGAATCGGCGCTGAACTCATAGTCCCGCGCGTTGCCTTCATAGGATTTCTGCTGATAGATCAATTGCAGGATGGTGGCCTGGGGCAGGCTGGAAAGCTTGTCGCGCATCGCCCGCTGTTCGTCGCTCAATTCCGCTTCCGGCACCTTGACCAGCGCTTCATAGGCGCGGGTCTTCCAGCGCTGCAGCCGCGCGAAATTGTCGGTCACCTGACGGGTGCGCGAAGAGTACATAATGTCCTTGTGACGCCCCAGCACGTCCGACATGGTGCGGGGCAGATCGCCCCGGGCGCTGAACAGATCGACCTGGAACACCAGCGAATTGATGTCATCGTCCTGCGCCAGCAGATGCTGCAATGGCGTGTTGGAAACGATGCCGCCGTCCCAGAAATAGTCGGTGCCGATCTGCACCATGGGAAAGGCCGGCGGCAGCGCGCCGCTGGCCAGGACATGCTCCAGCCGGATTTCTTCCTGGCGATTGTCGAAGAACACGAAATTTCCTGTCATCACATTGACCGCGCCGACCGAGAAATGGACAGCGCCGTCATTCAACCGCTTGAAATCCACCAGTTCTTCCAAGGTCTGCTTCAGGGGCGTGTTGTCGTAAAAGCTGGTGGCGTCCTTGGCGCCCGGCGGCAGGAACCAGGGATTGACCTTGTGCGGATTGAACAGGCCGGGCTGGCCGAACAGCGCGGTGGTGAGTGCCGAAAGCGTGTTGCGGGACTGGCGGTAAATGTCGCCATCGGGCGTATAGGGCCAGATGGTGCGGTCGGTGACCCGGTCCCAGAATTCGCACAGCGCCGCCAGGCGCCGCTCGGGCGCATTGCCCGCGATCAAGGCGGCGTTGATGGCGCCGATGCTGACACCGGACACCCATTCCGGTTCCAGCCCCGCCTCGTGCAGCGCCTGGTAGACACCGCCCTGATAGGCGCCCAGCGCGCCGCCGCCTTGCAACACCAGAGCGATGCGGCCGCAATTCTCCGGCCGGGGGATCGGCGCGTAGCGATGCCCGGACGGATGCGGCGGATGTATCGGTTTTGTGTCCATCGCCCGAATCATAGCCGAATTTGTTAAATAATCCGACCCAGTGCGGCCTTATCGCTCATTTGCGATCCGCGCGGCTGTGCCATGCTTTGAGGCGCCCCCTGGAGAAAAATGTCATGTCCCTCAAAGGCAAAGTCGCCCTGGTCACCGGTTCCACCTCGGGCATCGGACTGGCCATCGCCCGTACCTTCGCCGGTCAAGGCGCCAATGTCTGCATCAACGGCTTTGGCGATGCGGCGGCCATCGAGAAGGAGCGCAGCGGCATCGAAAACGAGTTCGGGGTCAAAGCGATCTATAGCGGCGCCGATATGAGCAAGGGGGCCGAGACCGAGGCCATGGTCGCCGACACGATCAAGCAACTGGGCAGCGTGGACATATTGGTCAACAATGCCGGTATCCAGTTCGTCTCGCCGGTCGAGGAATTTCCGCCCGAGAAATGGGACCAGATCATCGCCATCAACCTGTCATCCGCCTTCCACGCCACCCGCGCCGCCGTACCCGGCATGAAGGCAAAAAAATGGGGCCGCGTCATCAACACCGCATCGGCCCATGCGCTGGTCGCCTCGCCCTTCAAGTCCGCCTATGTCGCGGCCAAGCATGGCATCGCCGGCTTCACCAAGACCATCGCACTGGAGACAGCGACCTTCGGCATCACCGCCAATGCCATTTGTCCCGGCTATGTCTGGACGCCGCTGGTGGAAAAACAGATCCCCGACACCATGGCGGCGCGCAAAATGACCCGCGAGCAGGTGATCAACGATGTTCTTCTGCTCGCCCAGCCCACCAAGCAATTCGTCACCGTGGAAGAGATCGCGGCGCTGGCGCTCTATCTGGCGGGCGACATGGCGCGCTCCATCACCGGCAGCATCATTTCGATTGACGGGGGATGGACCGCCGCCTAGTTGCCCCCTCCGGCCTTCGCATCGCAAGCGATGCTACGGCCGCCTCCCCCAATGCAAGCGCGCTAACGCGCGCGCGGGGGAGGGGGTCTGAGCCTGTTGCCCCTCGCCCATAACCAAAGCCGCTCGTCCGTTGCCGCCAGTCCCAGGGCGATGATCGCCATGCCCGCCAGCGCCTGCCCACTGACTCTTTCGTTCAGAAACACGGCGCCCAGCATCAGTGCGATGACGGGAATAAGGAGGGTCACCAGCGAGATATAAGTGACCCCGACACTGGCGACCATCCGGTAGTAGACGACATAGGCCAGGGCGGTATTGACCAGCGCGATGGCGAGCCACGCGGCCCACACATCCGGGTGCGGCGATACCAAAGTCCAGGGACGGTCGATCAGCAGCGATAGCGGGATCAGCAGAATGGTCGCGCCGGTCATCTGCCCCGTCGCGGCCTGCAGCGGCGTCAAATCCTTGAAGCGGCGGCTGTAGACGCCGCCGAAACCGTAAGAACAGGAGGCGGCGATCACCGCCAACTCGCCCCAGATGGCGCCGCCGGCGCCGACCACACCGGGACCGACCAGCACGATCACACCCAGGACGCCCAGCGCAATCCCGGCGGCCTTGCCGCCCGAAAGCTTCTCGTCATCGGTCCCCCAATGCGCCACCGCCACCATGAAGATGGGGGTGGTGGCATTGAGGATGGACGCCAATCCGCTGGAAATACGCAGCTCGCCCCAGGCGATCAGCGCAAAGGGAAGCGAGCTGTTGAGAAATCCCAGCAATAGAAAACGCAACCATAACCTGCCGGACAAGGCCATCGGCTGGCCCTGCGCCGCCAACCACAGATTCATCGCAATCGCCGCCAGGCCGACCCGGCCCAGCACCACCGTCACCGGCGGAAGCGCTGCCACCAGAACCTTGTAGAAAAAGAACGAGCTGCCCCACAGCAGCGCCAGCAACAACAGCAATCCCCAATTGCGCGCGTTCATCGCAGGCCCCGAATCTGGCCATCAGAAGATCACAGCTGCGATCGCCGCATCTCCTGATTCCTCCGTTCGAATCAGGCATTCCGTGCGCGATAGGCATGTTCGGGCGACATGGCACACTTTGCGACAATCATATTAATTCCGCCGCAAATCGTTCAGTACGGGTTCATGGGGAACTTCCTAGTCTCGTGTGCGTAATGACACAGCAAGAAAAGGACATTCCCATGAAACGCCTTCTTATCGCCACCACTGCCCTGACGCTTCTGGTCGCGCCGCTGAGCGAGGCTTTCGCCCAGAACGGGAATCAGGGTTGGAATAACGACCGCCATGACAATGGCCGCAACACCGCCATGACGATGCAGCGTCACGACAATGACCGTCGCGACAATGATCGCTTTGACAATAATGGCCGCCACGACAATGGCCAGCATCGCGGCTGGTACAAAGGCGGACGTATCGAACGCAGCGATTGGAATCGCGGACAGCGGGTCAACGATTATCGCCGCTATCACCTGCAGCGCCCCCCGCGCGGCTATGAATGGCGCCGGGTGGACAACAATTATGTGTTAGCCGCCGCAGCCACCGGCCTGATCATGGGCCTGGTGCTGGCCAATCATTAGGGCAATTTGAACGAGAAAACGGCGCTCCCACCGGGGCGCCGTTTTCTTTTGTTCAAAGTGTAATTCCCAATGTCACCAGTCCGGGATAGGGGTGACTGCCATAGGCCGGGACCGGCGCGAATCCGTTGCGCTTATAGAGCGCGATGGCACCTTCCATCCCGGGCAAACTGTCCAGCTTGATCTCGCGATAGCCCATCTGGCGGGCGGTGGCGATGGCGGCGGCAACCAAGGCCTGGCCCACGCCGGCCTTGCGCGCTTGCTGCCGAACAAACAGACGCTTGATCTCCGCGATATGCGGCGACTCCAAGGCTTTGAGCGCGATGCAGCCCAGCACATGGTCACCGCGCTTGGCCAGCAGCAATTCTCCGCCAGGCGGGCCGTAAATGCCCGGCAACGAGTCCAATTCCCGCGAGAAACCCTGCGGCGCCAGGTCCACCGGCAAGGCGGCGGCATAAGCCCGGAGCAGCGCCGCCGCCGAAATCATCTCGGTCGCGGATCGCGCCGGAACGACGGCAAAGCTGTTATCGGAGCTGGTCGGCCACAGCATCGATGCCTGCCTGCGAGCAGAGCTCGTCCTTGTCGCCCCCCACCGCGCCGGAAGACCCCACGCCCCCGATGACTTCGCCGCGATATTTGATCGGCACGCCGCCCGCCACGCCGACCACGCCTTGAATGTTGGTCATGGGCGAACCCAGAGTGGAATTGCGCGCGGTGGCGAAGGCGCCGGAAGTGGCGAAACGGTTGGCCAGGGTGATGGCGGTATAGGCTTTGTCTTTCGACAGGCTGATGGTGTGCGGACCTGTCCCGTCATCGCGCAGGAAGGCTTTCAACGCGCCCGAAGAATCCAGCACTGTGATGGTGGTGCGGAACCCCATCTTGCGGCAGGCATCCACCGCGGCGTGCGCGATCTTGTCGGCCAGCTCCATCGACAGTGCATGAGTGGTGACGACACCCTTCTCACCCGTCACCGGCGGATAGCTCGCGGGCGCCGGCAAGGGTTGCGCCAGCACCGGCGTGGCGGCGAAGAATGCGGCTAGGCCGACAGCAAGACGCATGATGATCTCCCCCGGAGTTTTTGTTGGCCCTACGCTATCATTTCCCGCTGCGGCCCGTAATCAGAAAAAAGGCGCTGGCCGAGGCTGCGGCGCAAGCCAGGGCGCAGATGAGCGCCGCGGCATGAAAGCCCGTGATCAGGCTATCGCCCCGCGCGCCCAACACACCGCCCAGCAATGCCGTTGCAATCAGGCCGCCCGTGCGTGCGATGGCGCTATTGAAGCCGGACGCCGAGCCGGTGTGACGGGCATCGACGGCGCCCAGCACGGCATTGGTCAAGGGCGCGACAGCACCCGCCATGCCGAAGGAGATTACCAAAATCGCGGGCAATACCTCTATTCCATAATTTGCCGGGGCGCCGATGCGCAATTGCAGCAGAAATCCCGCCGCCACCACCAACGGGCCGACGGTGAGCGGGATGCGCGCGCCCATCCGTCCTGCAAGCTTTCCCATCAGGGGCGAAATCAGCGCCAGCACGATGGCAACAGGCACCAACGCAGTGCCGGCTTGGGTGCCGCTATAACCGCTTGCCTGAATCAGAACATACGGCACCAGCACCACGAGCACGCCCAATGCGCCATAGAGCAGCAAGGTCAGCAACGTCAGGCCTATGAAACTGGAAGAACCAAACATCGCCAATGGCATCATGGCGCGGTCACCGCGTTGTCTTTCGGTCCAGATGAAGGCGAACATCAGCACAAGGCCCGCAATTACCCCGCCGATTGCCAACATGGTCCAGCCGCCATGCCCAGTCCCCAGGGTAAGGCCCCAGGTTAGCGCGCCCAACGCCAAGGTAGCCAACATACCACCGGGAACGTCCAGCGCCGGGCGATCATCCTCGCGTGTATCGGTGACATAGATCAGCGCCAAGCCAATCGCGCCCGCCGCCAGCGGCAGGTTGATCAGGAATATGGCGCGCCATCCCTCCATATCGATTAGCCAACCGCCCAGCATTGGCCCTATGGCTGACATCACCGCGCCGATGGACGCCCAGATGCCGATGGCGCGGCCCCGCGCTTCACCGGAAAAGCTCGCCCCCAGGATCGCCAGGCTGCTGGGCATCAACACCGCCGCGCCAATGCCCTGCAGGCCACGGCTAATCAGCAGCATCGTAAGGCCCGGCGCCGAGGCGCAAGCGATGGATGCGGCGGCGAACAGAACAGTGCCCGCGACCAGCAGCCGCTTGCGGCCATAGCGATCGCCCGCCGCGCCGCCCAGCAGCAACAATGCGCTGAGCGGCAGAAGATAGGCGTTTATCACCCATTGTAAATCCGCCGCTTCTGCCGCAAGCGACTTTCCGATGGCGGGAAGTGCGATGTTGGTGACCGAGCCATCCACAAAGGCCAGGCTGGACGCCAGGATGCAGGTGGCCAGAACCCAATTGGGATGTTTGCAACTTGCCATTGCCAAGCCAAGCATGCCCGGGATCGGCGATCAATCCACGCTGCCGCCTGTCCTCAGTCGGGGGCTGCCGCCACCGCGCCCCGCTTCGTGCGGCGGCCCCGCCGGCTGAGCGAAGCGAAGACGGCAATTGGTGAAGGGTCCACGGCGCACCGGCCATCACACAGAGTCGTTCTTCTTTCCGGTTGCATCTGTTCTTTTCTGTTCACGCGACAGAGTGCGATATCCAGATTCTGGGGGGGCCGTGCACTTACGCCCCCCGGCTCACCGCCGTCTTCCCAAGCGTAGCGATTTTTGCCCCTTCTGGCGATCGGTGCCTCAAGCGCGTAACTGGTTACGAAACATTGATCCATTGGTGGCGGTTCGCCGCTATGAATTCGACGGAACTCGCGGCGGTGAGGAACCTCGCCCGCTTGGTCGCTAAACCTCGATCCAGCGAGGACACCTTAGACGCCGCCGGCCGCCCGCGGTTGGAAAAGAAGGAGAAAGACGACCAACCAGATTAATCCCCACGCAATCCAGGTGATGGTCGGATGGTCCGCCTGCCATTGGAGAATACTTTGATGGATCTTCATAGGTGGCGGGCTCCTGTGTGTTTGTTGACGGGCACTTCAGGCGGCGTGCGAAATCAATATCTCTTGCTTAAATCGGCGATCAGCTCCGGAAATATCCAGTCATTTTCGCAAGCTCATTATGTAGGCCGCGACATCGCGGATCTGCTTATCGCTCAACGTATAGTTCGGCATTGTTTGGTGAGATATACTGAGCCAGACCGTGATTGACGTGGCGGTTTTTCCCGGTTGGCTGGCGATCCAAGAGAAGGCGGGTATCCGGTCGATGTGACCTGCCGGGCCGCGCGAATCTACCACATGGCAGCTGACACACAGATTGTGGGCCAAACGCTCACCCGCTTGTAGGTCCGGAATTTCAGCGGCAGGGGGCACGACTGTGCCCGCCTTCGCGTACCCAACCACCCCAGTGAAAATGAACGCATTGGCCAGCGTGAAAGTGATAAGCCAGAGGCGATGGCATGGACGCGTAGGGGATTCCCCCTCATACTTCGACCGGATAAAACCACGCCCTGTTTTAGATGGCCCCCAGAACTGTTTACTCACGCTTGCCGCCAAGGTAGGACGCGACACTTTGCATCTGCTCAGGCGTCATCACCCAGACATGATGATTCATCGGGTCGCCAATTCGCGCGGCCGTCGCGAAAGCCTGGAGTTGAAGGGCAATATACTCGCCGTGTTGGCCGGCCAGTCGCGGTGCGCGACTGCTGCCCTGCCCCTCCTTGCCGTGACAACCTTGACAGGCGGGAATATCCTTGCCTGCTCCTCTCTTATAGATTTGTTCTCCCTCCGCGCCCGCTTGGTCTTCCAAATGACCCTGCATAGGTGTCTGCACTGCGTAAAAGTTCGCAAGCACGGCGATTACCTTTGAATCAAGATTGGGCGCGATGTCGCCCATGGCATGAATAGCGCGCGGAGACTCGCGTATCGGATAGCGCAGGCTATGCAGCCTATCATAAAGATAGGGAGATGATTGCCCGTTAAGTCGCGGTACCGTAGCCGCTTTACTGTCACCGGCTATTCCGTGGCAATTCTGACAAGTGCTGGCTCGTAATGCCGCCGCAACCGCCTGTACATCACCAGGCTCAGCCGATGCCGGCATGGAACCGAGAAACATCACGGTCAAGGCTACTATCACAACTCTGGCCATTGTTGCCTCGCCTGCGCGATCAGTTGAAACAATCGGAAGGAAAAGGGCCTTGATCCAGATCAAGACTGAGGCGATCTGACCATTTCAATAGGGGTGATCGCGAACATGAAGGCGAAATAGCAGCTTGGACAATATCAGCTCACCGACCAGAAAGATTGCTACGGTTACGGTAAGATCTATCCAGGTAAAAGGCAGGAAGGGCCACAGAAGTAACGAAGGAAACAGCGATTCCGGGATTTGGTCCAATCCCAACGCCATGGCGCCCACCGGCAGGCCAACCCGGCGTTTGATGAAACTGGAGCAAAGATCGCCCAGCATGGCACCCACGCCCGCTAGCGTACCAAGCGCAACGGGGAGCCCGACCAAGAGGGCGACAAACGTGGATGCTGCGACAGCGCTGGCAATGCCCCGCCAGGTCTTGGAGCCGCCAAACAGCGGTCGCCCATCCTTCAGCCTGACACCCAGGTCTATAGGCGTGCCCCAATTACTCTTCCACAGCCATCCGACAAACATCGGTACGCTGTTCGCCACCATCGATAGCGCAAGAAGTTGGAAGATTATGATTGCATGCATTGATAGTGCATCAGCACGCGACGAGGTCCGTGTGCCTGAAACCTTTTCATCCGAAGGCAACCCCCAACGTCTTTTTTTACCTGATAGATCACCAGCGCAGGGCCATCCGGCCCATGATCGCATCCTTTCGCACAATCTGATGATAGAGCGCCGCCAATATATGACCGATCGACAGTCCCACCAGGGCAAAAGCGGCGAGCTGATGCACGTCTGTCAAAGGATGAAAGATATCGGGCGTGCGTTCAAACGGTGACGAGATTCCAAACAAGCCAAAGTCAAGTCCGCGCCCCCGGTAGAGCAGGGTGGGAATCCCTATCACAGGAACCGCAATCATCAGGATATACAAAGCCATTTGAACCAATCGAGACAGGCGTTTTACGGCCGGACTAATGTCCCGCGGATATTCCGGCGGCTTGTGGGTCAGGCGCCATGCCAGGCGGAAAGCCGTAAAGCCGAGGACTGAAAGGCCAGCTAGCGCATGCGTGTTGATGACCGCACCGGTCCAGCTTTTGGGAAAGTTGTCCACGGTCAAGTCAAGCAGAAAACAAAAAATGATGAGCAATGCCGCCGACCAGTGGATGAAAATGGCCACCGAGGAGTAACGATCAATTTGCATGGAGTACCAACGCTGAGACTATCTTAATAGGTAACAGCCACGGATCGGCGCGCCTTGATCCGCATCAAACGGAGATCCTGGGTTGGGATGCGCAAAGCCTGGAGTTGAGGCGGCGCAAAGCCGATTGCGGGAATGGCGTCTAGGGTTTTCCTTTTCAAGGAGAGGAACCATGAAAATATCACCAGTTCGTACCGGTGTCGTATTCGGCCTATTCCTGGCGTTCTTTCATGCTGCCTGGGCCGGGCTTGTGGCCGTTGGCCTGGCGCAAAGGCTTATGGATTTCATCTTTTGGGCGCATTTCATTGCGCCACCGTATCAGATCCAGCCGTTTGAACTCACACGTGCCGCCATTCTCATCGGTATAACCTTTCTGGCCGGCCTGACATTCGGTGCGGTGGGTGGTGCCTTCTGGAACATGTCCACGCGAACGGATTGAGAAGAGGTGAGCACGGAAGACGCGCCAATTGATGGCGGGTTAAGCTCGTCCGAGGCGGTCGCGCGCCTCGAGGCATTCGGCCCGAACGAACTTCCCAACCCGGACCGTCGCAATTTCGCGCGGATCGTCTTCGACGTTGTGCGTCAGCCCATGTTTGCGCTGCTTTTGGGCGGTGGCGCGGTTTACCTGCTTTTGGGCGAGCCGATCGACGCCATTGTGTTGGCGCTGTTTGCGACCCTGTCGGTTTCGATCAACATTATTCAGGAAACGCGCAGCGAGCGTGTCTTGGAATCCCTGCGCAGCCTTGCCAGTCCTCGAGCCCTGGTGATCCGCGACGGAATGCGTCAAAGAATCGCCGGCCGTGAGGTCGTTCCGGGCGACATCATGATCCTGGCCGAAGGTGATCGGGTACCGGCAGACGCCGTCTTGGTCGAGGGCAACGACTTGCTGGCTGACGAGTCGCTGTTGACGGGTGAATCCGTGCCGGTTCGCAAAAAACCTGCGACATCAAATATAGGCTGGGGCACTCCTGGAGGAGATGACCTTCCTTTCGCGTTTGCCGGCACACTGATCGCGCGGGGGAGCGGCACCGCGCGCGTGGTCGCAACCGGCCTTCGCTCCGAAATGGGAAAAATCGGTCAGGCCCTTCAATCCATTACCTTGGAGCAACCGAGATTGCAGGCGCAGCTGAGTTGGCTGATTCGCGACTTTGCTTTTGCCGGGCTGGCTGTAGCCGGTCTGGCGGTTCTGCTGTTTGGGCTGCTGCGCGGCTCCTGGCTTCAGGCAGCTCTAGGGGGAATTGCCATCGGCATGTCGGTTCTGCCCGAAGAAATCCCCCTCGTTCTGGCGGTTTTCATGGCGATGGGCGCATGGCGCATTTCGCGGGCCCGTGTGCTCACGCGCCGTGCGGCCGCCATCGAAACACTGGGGTCGGCAACCGTGCTTTGCACCGACAAGACCGGCACATTGACCGAGAACCGGATGCGCGTCGAATTGGTTGCTACCGCCGAAGCAATATGGCGTCATAACGCCTCTTCGCCGCCTGACGACAAGATCGAAAGAGTACTTCATGCGGCGCTGGGGGCCTGCGCACCCGTGCCCATGGACCCTATGGACCGGGCGATCCACGAGGCTGCCATTCTCGCTGAAGCGGCTGGGCCGAAGAGCCTCCTGCAGAGCTATGGACTGCGTCCCGATCTCTTTGCCACTACAAATATCTGGAGCGGAGCCGATGGCATGACCGTCACGGCCCACGCCAAAGGGGCGCCGGAGGCTATAGCTGATCTGTGCCGCCTTCCAAAGGCAAGACGCGACCAGCTTCTGCAGGAAGTCGACAACTTTGCCGCGGAAGGCATCCGTCTTCTTGCCGTGGCTGAGGCGGTGTTCGTACCGCCGGATGGTGTCCATCCCAGGTCTCAGCGCGACATCCCATTCAACTATGTGGGTCTGGTGGGATTTGCCGATCCGCTGCGATCGACGGTTCCGGCAGCCGTCAAGGAATGCAGAACAGCCGGCGTGCGTGTCATTATGATCACCGGCGATTATCCGGCGACAGCGCGCGCCATCGCCGGACAGGCGGGAATCGATGCGGGATTTGTTCTTTCGGGAGATGCATTGGATGCGTTGAATGATGCGGAACTTGCGGAGGCAATGAAGACCACCTCCGTCTTCGCGCGCATTCGTCCACAGCAGAAATTGAGACTGGTTGAAGCACTGAAGCGCGACGGCGAGATCGTCGCGATGACCGGGGACGGCGTCAATGACGCTCCCGCTATGAAGGCAGCACATATCGGGATCGCGATGGGCGGACGGGGCACGGATGTCGCACGCGAAGCCAGTTCTCTCGTGCTGCTTGATGACGACTTTGCGTCAATCGTGACAACCATCCGGCTCGGCCGGCGCATATACGACAATCTTCGAAAAGCCATTCAATATATCGTGGCGGTTCATATTCCGATCGCGGGGTTGGCACTGCTTCCCTTTATGCTTGGCCTGCCCCTAATGCTAATGCCGATTCAGATCGCGCTCCTCGAAATGGTCATTGATCCCGCCTGCTCGGTGATTTTCGAATCCGAGAGCGAAGAAAAGGACGTCATGCAGCACCCACCCCGCAGGCCCGATGCCCCGGTACTCTCCGGTGCGACCGCGCTGTGGGCCACAATGCAAGGGCTCGCGGCACTGGCAATCGTGGCCTTGGCACTCTTTCTGGGCGCACGACTGGGCATGCCCGAGAACGATCTACGTGCCTTCGTTTTCACCACGCTTGTGCTGATGAACCTCGGACTCATCATCGTGAACCGCTCATTTCGCTCTTCACTTTCCGAAGCGCTGCTGCGGCCGAATTGGACATTGTGGATTCTGGTCACGGTAGTGCTGCTGGTGCTGGCCGCGGCCATTTATTGGGATCCGGCACAGGCGCTGTTCCATTTCGGGCCGCTGCATCTGGACGACCTGGCGATTTGCCTTGCGGGAGGCGCCGTTCTGATCGGCCTTCTGGAGTTCGGAAAGCGATTTCCATTGGCCCGGCACAACGCTTAAATCGGACCCCTTACCGCCCTGCAAAGGCGAAAGGCCGCGCTTTAAGCCCATTATCTGACCCGGCCTAGGTAGAACCCCTAAGGATCAAACCGAATATATGGGTCGCGCGCATGTCGCTAAAAAGCAGCGGGCAAACCTGCTTCGGGAGACAGCGATGACGGTACGGTCGGTAATCAGAACCCCTTCTTCCTCTCCCGCCGTGGCCGTCAAGGCCCGAACCGCCTGGACGGCCGGCCAAGGCGCCCGGGAGCCGTTTCGTGCCGCCGGCACGGTGATCCAAGTCGCCCATGGGCGCGAGATATTTGCCGAAGGCAACGAAACGGACGTCTTCTACAAAGTGATCTGCGGGGTCGTGCGGGTCTGCAAGTTTCTCAGCGACGGCCGCCGTCAGATTGAGGCATTCCATGTCGCCGGCGAAGTTTTCGGCTTCGAGATCGGCAGAGAACATGTGCTGTCCGCCGAAGCGGTCAGCGACTGCACGCTGGTGTCCTATCGTCGCCGCAATGTCGAAATGCTGGCGCAAAAGGACGAAACCATCACCCACCAGTTGTTCCAGTATGCCATGAAGAGCCTTGCGCAAGCGCAGAGTCATTCTCTGCTGCTTGGACGGCGCGGAGCAGCGGAAAAAGTGGCTTCGTTTCTGCTGGTATGGGCGACGCATTCTGCAGACAAGCGCATCGTCACTTTGGCCATGACGCGCCAAGATATTGCCGACTATCTTGGACTGACGATCGAATCGGTGTCGCGCAGCCTGTCCCAGTTCGAGCGTGATGGCCTGATCGCACTGCCAAACATCCGCGAGGTGCGCTTGAAGAATATCGAGGCGTTGGAAGATCTCGCGGCTTAGAGTTCTCCAGGAAAGGGGAGCAACGCTAGCGTTGCGCCACTCGGTTTCGATCAGAATGTTGGCCTTTCCTCCAACCGCTGGCGGCTTAACATTCCCTTGCATTAACGGCTAAATCCCTCATTCTGCTGCCGATGTGCTTCTCGGCGACGGCAAGCTTTGCTGCCGCGGCGCTTACCGGGGCCGTAGGCGTTGCCACATTGGGACGCGTCAAGCGGCTTCGGGATATTCCCCTTGCGAGTATCCCACTCGTTTTCGGCGCTCAGCAGGCAATCGAAGGCACGTTATGGCTGGGCCTGCGGGCCGATCCGGGAAGCTCCTCAAACCAGGCTCTCGCGGCGACCTTTACGGCTATTGCGCTTGTTCTGTGGCCTGCCCTCGCACCGTTGGCCATCGGCCTGGCCGAACGCAATAAGACTGTCCGGCTATTGATCTATGCGCTGCTGCCCGTAGGCATCATCCTAGGGAGCTATTCGATGCTTCTGATAGCGCAGCATCCCTATACAGCGACAATCGTCAATGCGAACATTTGCTATATCAGCGGCGCGTCCTACCCGACGGCGGGGCTGGTGGCTTATGTCGTTTGTACGTGCCTGCCGCCACTACTTTCGACGGATATTTTTGTACGGCGTGCTGGGGTATCAATTGGCGTTGGCATGGGGATTTCGTCGGTCTTTTATTACCAGGGATTTTTCTCTGTATGGTGCTTCTTTGCTGCCCTGGCGAGCGCAATGATCTTCGGAAGCTTCCAGCGCCGAAGCGCGCCGGCTGGCGCTGTCGCCTAATCTGAAATCCGTGGCTCCAGCACGGGCCGGTGTTTGGCGGAAAAATGGACCAGGTCAATCTCCGCAAGCCGGTTTTGATCCAGCGCAAAGCCTATGCGAGGCAAGGCGATCTAATCTCAATCAAGGAGATGCCTCATGCAGCAGCCCACCACGCCCTTTCATCAAATGGTCTGGATCGACCACCGGTCCGCCACGATCTATGAGGTAACTCACCACGATTTGAAGGAGTTGGCCGTACTCCATGCACCCGACCAGGGAGAAGGCCATATTCATCACAAGGCCGGTGTTATGGGTCCCGGCCATGCGAGCGTACCGCCGGCTTTTTTGCAAAAGGTGGCCGGCGCCCTGGCGGGCGCACAAAGAATTCTCATTGTCGGACCGTCGGACGCCAAGTTTGCGCTGAAGCACTACATTGCCCTCAACGCCCCATCACTGGATAAGCATGTTATCGGGGTGGAACCCATGGATAAACGCGGCCATGGCGAGTTGCAGGCGTTCGCGGCTCTCTTCTTCCGCCAAGCGGATCGCATGCGCTCGTAGCGCACAGCTCAATCAGGGAACCAGCACAGCCGCACCTTCGAACGAGCCGGCGCGAAGATCTGCCAGCGCTTGATTGGCACCGGCGAGTCGATAGGTGACTGTGCGCGTTTTGATTTTAAGCGACGCTGCCAATGCCAGAAAATCACGCCCATCCTGACGGGTCAGATTGGCCACAGAGACCACTTCCCTTTCCCCCCAGAGCAAATCGTAACCGAAAGCTGGAATGTCGCTCATATGAATGCCTGCGCACACGACCCGGCCGCCCTTGCGCACAGCCGCCAGTGCCAGCGGAACCAACTTTCCATTGGGAGCAAACAGGATCGCGGCATCCAGCTTGACCGGCGAAGGTTCCTCTGAGCTGCCCGCCCATTCCACGCCAAGGCTGCGGGCGAACGCGTGCCCCTTTTCGTCCCCCGGCTTGGTGAAGGCGAATACGCGCCGGCCCTGCGCCACCGCCACCTGGGCGATGATATGCGCCGCTGCGCCGAAGCCATAAAGGCCCAGCAGCTTGCCGTCGCCCGCCATGACTAAGGATCGCCAGCCGATCAGCCCGGCGCAAAGCAGGGGCGCAAGGCTGGTATCCTCTCCCGCTTCGCCCAGATCAAAGGCATAGCGCGCATCGGCAATTGCCGCCGTGGCGAAACCGCCATCGCGGGTATAGCCGGTGAATAAGGGCCGGTCGCAGAGATTTTCCCGTCCCATCAAACAGTAGGGACAAGTGCCACAAGTATAGCCCAGCCATGGGATACCGACTCGCTGACCGAGCTTCAGGTGTTGAACGCCGTCACCCACGGCGTCCACGCGCCCCACTATCTCGTGGCCTGGAATGATGGGCAGTGCGGCAGCGTCAAGCTCGCCATCGACGACATGCAGATCGGTGCGGCACACACCGCAGGCAGTGATTCGAACACGTATCTCGCCCGGACCGGGACTGCGGTCTGGCAGAACCGCCGGCTCCAGCGGGCTGCCAGGGCGTCTGAGGATCATGGCCAGCATGACTTGCGATCAATTTCCCCGCGTAAAGAAGCCGCCAATCCTGGGAAGCAACCAGAGGAAAACAAGGACAGTACTCAGACCGAAGCCAAGAACAAAGCCGGCGTCATACCAGAAGCCGCTATTGGGAAAGGCATAAATACGAATATGAAAATAGAGACTGGCTATCAGGGCACCGATGGCGACAAACCCGTGAAAGAAGCCAGCCGCGAAACCCGGCACATTCGGCAGCGCCGCCGGCTGGGTTGCGCAAGCGGTCAATAAGGCGGCAAGCGCCGGAACGCTGATTGCCTTTGGTAAGATCGCCGCGCGATGCCAGCGCGCGTCAATGCGCCAGCAGGACGCAAAAATCCGGATCAAGCAATACATCCGTTGTAACGCCGCCAAATACCCATTCCCCCAACCGATTGTGACCATAAGCCCCTGCGATCAGTAGATCGCATTTTCGGTGCAAAAGCTCGGCATGCAGAGATTCGAGTTCTCCATCACGAGCAACAATCGCAAGCGACTTCGCAAGAAGTCCATGACTTTCCAGCCAGTTCGCAACATCTTTAACACGACTCTCCGCCGAGACTTTGTCACTCTCCGACGTGATTTCCATGACGGTTGCACGACCAGCGGCCTCCAGCAATGGCAATGCATCCGCCGCTGCACGCCGCGCCTCACGGCTATCTTTCCAGGCGACAAAGACATGTTTGAGCGGAAGAGCCGAAATCCCCTGCGGCACAATCAAGACCGGCCGACCGGCCTTGACCGCCAGATCGCCTATATTGACGCGACGGCTCTCATCCATCAGAGACGCGCCAACGTCCTTGCCCGTGATAATCACGTCGGCGCAGCGGGCTTCCGTGGCAATATAATTTGCCAGAGATTCGAAAGTAACGATCGACCGCCACTCCAGTTGCTTAACGCGAGGTCCCAACATCTGGAGGAATTGCGCCCTGCAGGCGGCAATTTCCTTTTCCACCTCATCGCGATGTTGAGTCGCGAGGTCGGCTGTGCAAACCCCTTGGTCATAAAGCGGCTGGATAGGCTGAGCCGCCGCAATGCCGATCACCTTGGCGTTGAAACGTTCCGCCAGATCGGCCGTGATTTTCAAAAGCCCCTCATTGTCGCCGTTGAGGTCCAAATGCACGAGCAGCGATTTGTAGGTCATGGGGGCAACCTCCTTCAACGTGGAAAGAGTCTGTGACAATACCGGTCACAAGGCATTGATCTGGCTCAATCCAGGAAGCCGAAGACGTGCTGGGCAATGACAGCTTCTTCGTCGGTCGGAATCACCCACGCTTTGACCGCGCTGGACGGGCCATTGATTTCGAAGAGGCCCTTGGCGTTGGCATCGGGATCGAGCGAAAGCCCCATCCAGGATATCCGCTCGCATACTTGGCGCCGGATTTCAGCGGAATTTTCACCGATCCCGGCCGTGAATACCAAGCCATCGAGGCCGCCTGTGGTCATGGCCAGCGCCGCGGCTTCCCGGGCAATGCGAAAAACAAATAGATCGACAGCTTCTTTGGCCCTGGGGTCGGCACTGGCGAGCAGAACCCGCATGTCGGAACTGATTCCGGACACCCCCAGCAGGCCGGATCGCATGTAAAGCATGTCTTCCAATACCGAAGCATCCAGGCCTTGCCGAAGCAGGTAGAAGATTACGCCCGGGTCAATCTCTCCACAGCGCGTGCCCATGACCAAGCCATCCAGGGTGGAAAATCCCATGGTGGTATCCACGCTTATCCTGTTGCGAAGCGCGCACAAGCTGGCCCCATTACCCAGATGGGCAATCAGGATCCGGCCATCGGCATGCTTGGGCGCCAGTTTCTTCAACCGGCCCGCGATGAACTCATAGGACAAGCCATGAAATCCATAGCGCCGCACGCCCCTCTGCTCCCATTCGCGGGGAATGCCGAAGCGCCGTACTTTCGGATCCAGCGTCTGGTGGAACGCGGTATCGAAACAGCCAAATTGCGGCAGCCTTGGGCGCAACTGCGCCACCGCTTCCACCGCGGCGAGATTGTGCGGTTGATGTAAGGGCGCCAGTCGTTCAAGTTTCGTGAGTTCGGCCAGAACAGCGTCTGTGAGGAGACACGGCACCACAAATTGATCGCCGCCATGCACAATCCGGTGGCCGGCCGCAACAAGCCGATTGCCGCCGAGATGCTGATCGATCCAGCTCAGGAGCCAATGGAAAAAGTCTTCCTGGGTAGCGGCCTGCCAGCGCTTTTCCCCCGCCGGCACACCGTCGGCATCAAAAGCCCGGAAATGCGGCGCGGTCCCCAGCCCATCGATCCAGCCATGCGCGATGCGCCGCGGTGGAACGACTTTTTCAAACACCGCAAACTTGATGCTGGACGAACCGCAGTTAAGGGTAAGCACCACGTCTGTCATGGTCAGGCTTCGCGTTTGGCCGCTGCCAAAAGTAGCGCCAGGGCGGCGGATGCAAGACGCGTGCGGGGCGGATCGGCGCGGCTGGTCAGCATGATCGGTACGCGCGCGCCCAGCACAATCCCGGCACCATCGGCCGCGGAAAAGAAAGTGAACTGCTTGGCCAGCATGTTGCCGGACTCCAAGTCGGGCACGACGAGAATATCGGCCTGGCCGGCTACCGGCGAAACGATCTCTTTCATGCGCGCGGCCTCCGGGCTAATCGCATTGTCGAAAGCCAAGGGGCCATCCACCACGGCGCCGGTGATCTGGCCGCGTTCGGCCATCTTGCTCAACGCCGCCGCGTCGACGGTGGATCGCAGCTTGGAAGTGACCGTTTCAACCGCGGACAAGACTGCAACTTTTGGCTTGGCAATTCCGATAATATGGGCCAAGTCGACGGCGTTCTGGCATATGTCGCGTTTCTCCATCAAGTCGGGCGCGATATTGATTGCGGCATCGGTGACCAGAAGCAACCGGCAATATGCCGGCACATCGAACAGATAGACGTGACTTATGCGCCTGCCTGTTCCAAGCCCCGTCTTCGGCGCCACGACTTCATGCATCAGCTCGTCGGTATGAAGGCTGCCCTTCATCAAGGCTTCCACCTCGCCAGCCCCGGCGAGGCGCACCGCCTCCGCCGCGGCCGCATGGCTGTGTGGGGTCTTCACCAGCCGGAAGCTGCTAATGTCAAGGTGATGGGCTTCAGCCACGGCGCGGATCTTTTTTTCCGGCCCTATCAACACGGGCGTTATCAGGCCGTGTTGTGCCGCATCCATGGTTGCAGCCAGAGACGGGCCATCGCAGGGATGCACGACCGCCGTCAATGCTGGACGCAAGCCTGCACAGCGTCGAATGAGCTGATCATGCCTTAGATGAGCATTTGCCGAGGCAGGCGTTTCGTTCTCACGATCCATCAACCGACCATAGAGGCTGTTTCGCCACCAGACCTTGATACGGCGCAATCCCAGCGCGCCATACTCCGCGCAGAACTCGGCTTGCAACGTCACCAAACGTCAACCTAAAGAGCTGCGCCTTGACCCGTGCTGGCTCAGACCGAAATGCGAAGCCGGTCTATAACCCGAGTCACCCCAGGCACCGACCAGGCCGCGCGCTCGACCGCGTCACGTTCTTCCCAATCATGCACCGACCCATCCAGGGCAACCGACCGGCCATCCTCAATCGACACCTGGATCCGTTCGGATACAATTTCGGCGCTACGCCGCAAGGCATCCTCGATCTTGCGCTTGACGTCCTTCGGTTCGACTTTCTGCTTCAGCCTGATCGAATTCATGACACCTTGGATGCCCGAGAGGCGGCGGACCAAATTCTCCGCCGTCCAGCGCTGATGCTGCCAATCCACCTCACCGCTCAGGGCGACCCAGCCGTCCTGCACCTTCACCATCACCGCATTCTGGGGTACCACGGCGCTCCATTTGAGAATTGTAAGGGCCCGGTGGGCGATTTCGTCGTCGCCGGTCTTCTTGTCTTCGGCAAAACGCACTTTGACGCCTTCGGCCAGGGCGCGAACGCCCTTGACCCGCTTGACCGCCTTCTCGGCCGCCAATTTCTCGGCATAGCTGCTCACATGTCCGCTGAGCGAAACCACGCCGTCTTCGACCGCGACGCCGATATGGGCCGCATCCACCGCAGGCTCAAACTCCAACTCATCGATGATATTCTGCCGTAAAATCGCGTCGCTCATTGGTGACTCCCGATCTCTGAGTGATCTATTCTGGGCTAACCGCCCTTCACCGAAAACATGCCCGCCATCGCGCAGCCTGGCCTTGCGCCAAATCAATCCTTTGCCAAATAGGCCACCAGCGCGCCGATTTGGTCAGGCGCGAGCATGCGGGTGTGAGGGTTCATCGCTCCACTTACACGGGTCATAAGGGAAAAGCTTTCCATCTGCCGGCGCAGATACTGGCCGTGCTGGCCGGCGAGCCGGGGAATCCCCAACCTGCCTTCCCCTTGTGGCCCGTGACAGCTCTTGCAAGCGAGCAGCTCGGCACTCTCCTCATCGTAAATTTTGCGGCCTTGTTCCGACAGCTTCCCGGAAATTGCCGGAGCGGCCGTTGGCGATTGGACGGCGAGGTAATCCGCGATTGCCTGCACGGCTTGATTTGATAATTTGGAATTCACGTCCCACATGAAATATGTGGCATGGGCCGTTTGCCGTGTGGGATCCCTGAAGCTGCGTAGACGTTCCGCCAGGTATAGCTGCTGCTGACCGTTGAGGCGGGGTACTGTGCCGGATGAGCTGTCGCCGATCTGGCCATGGCAAGTCTGACACTTGGAAAATTCAGGTGGCGGGAGTGATGGCGGCGCGGCCTTGGCCACTGTTGCCAGCATTGCGAAGAGACCTGCTCCAATCAGCAACGACACTTGGCTCCGCAACGATTCAAAATTCGCAAATCCCATCACTGTTTCTCGGTAAAAGATGCTGCAGCCGGCAATGCCGGCGAGAGGGGCGCACGCGCCTCGGGATAGGTCGCAATCAGGTGCCGTAGCGCGGAGGTGAGCCCGGCCGCATGCTTGATGTCGCCCCCACGGACCGCCGCCCGGATATCATCCACCAGCATATGGCGAATGCGCTCTAGTCCGTGCTTCTGGTGCAGAAGATATTGGCCCAAGATTGCGGCGGCTACCTCCGGCACATGCTCATGCTCGGCGATCGCGGCAATCTCCGTCTCGGTAAGTCCGCAGAACGCAACGCAATCTTCGAAGGAAATCATTTTCAACCGGAAACCGAATCGCAGCCGGAGTTTGGCAAATACCAGGCCGAGTTGAATTGATCTCCCTCAAAGGAGGCTTGCTGTTTTTCCGGGATACTGGCCGCGCTTCCTCACCGGGATGTTTTTTTTGGATAATTCTCTTGACCAACAGGTCGCAGACCCTTTGCTCGAATGGCAATCCGGCTATGGCGTCATTCGGCACACGACCGAAACCCGCAAGCGGATCGAGGATCTGGTTGACCGGTTGAGCCGAGGCAAAAAACTCCACCGAAGCGCAACTTTCGAGAAATTGAATGCGGCCGACCGGATGGCGAGCGCCGCCATGTGGCTGGTGGTGCATATGACATATGCCCAAAAGGTCGACTTTTCGGGCCGGCGCCTGGAGCGAGATGATTTCAAGACAACACCGGAGGGCCATACCGGTGGATCGCTCAATATGGTGCCGGCTTATGTCGGCTATCTCCTGGCCAACGCACTCAGCGGCAAGACGCGATCCTGGGTCATGGGCCAAGGCCATTGCGTGGCGGCGATCGATGCCGTCAATGTGCTAACCGGAAATCTTCTGCCCGAGCAGGCGGCACGCTACGGATGCTCCCCCGACGGCCTGACTCGACTGGCACAGGATTTCTATTCCTATGCCGTCGGCCCGGATGGCCGCCCCGCTGCGCCACTTGGCAGTCACGTCAATGCCTGCACCGCGGGCGGTATCGCAGAGGGGGGTTATCTGGGTTTCGCCGAGACCGGATACGTTCATATGCCGCTCAAGAGCGAGAGCCTGGTCGCCTTTCTCAGCGATGGCGCATTCGAGGAGCAACGCGGTGGAGATTGGTCACCGCGCTGGTGGCGGGCCTCGGATTGCGGCCCGGTTACTCCCATCATGATCCTGAATGGCCGGCGCATCGAAGAGCGTTCCGAGATCGAACAGGAGGGGGGCGCGGCCTGGCTGCGGCAGCACCTGATTGTGAGCGGCTTCGATCCCATCGAAATCGATGGGCGCGATCCGGCCGCTATTGCCTGGGCGATATTGGAAACTGAAGACCGGTTGGCGGCGGCCGCGGCCCGCATTGAGCGAGGCACGGCCAGCTATCCTGCTCCCTTGCCCTATGTCATCGCCAAGACGGTCAAGGGATACGGCTTTCCCGGTGCGGGGACCAACCGGGCACATAATTTACCGCTCGAGGGCAATCCGCATGACGATGCCCGGTCGCAAGCGGAATTCAACAATGGGGCTGCCACTCTCTTCGTACCCTTGCCCGAGCTGAACCATGCCATCGAGCGGTTAAACACGCACAAGGCGCAAAACCGCTCGATGGAGCGCGATCATCCGCTCGCCCGCCGCCAAATGGCAGAACTCGTGCTGCCGGAACCAGAATGGCCGGCATCCGGCAGCCAAACCTCGCCGATGGACGCACTGGATGCCTATTTCGTGCGCTTGGTCGCGGCCAACCCGCAGCTGCGCCCGCGCGTCGGCAATCCCGACGAACTCAAGAGCAACCATATGGGCCGCACGCTTGCTGTCCTCAAACACCGCGTCAACCGGCCGGAACCCGGCATCGACGAGGCTGTCGACGGCGCAGTGATTACTGCACTCAATGAGGAAGCGGTGATAGGCGCCGCGCTGGGCAACAAGGGCGGCCTCAACCTCGCGGTCAGTTACGAGGCCTTCGCGGTCAAGATGCTGGGCGCCCTGCGCCAGGAAATAATTTTTGCACGCCATCAGAAAGAGGCCGGACGGCCGCCCGGATGGTTGGGCATTCCCCTGATCGTCAGCTCCCACACCTGGGAAAATGGAAAAAACGAGCAATCGCATCAGGATCCCACCATTGGGGAAGCGCTGTTGGGCGAGATGTCGGACATGGCAAGAGTCTTGTTTCCTGCCGATGCCAACAGCGCGGTGGAAGCACTGCGTAGTATCTATGCCGATCATGGCGTCATCGGCTGCCTCGTCACCCCCAAACGGGCCTTAGCCAATATACTATCGCCGGCACAAGCCCAGACAGCCTCGCATCGTGGCGCCATCACCATCTCGGCGCCCGCAAAGGCGAGTATCCAGCTCGTGACAATCGGCGCCTATCAGTTGACTGAAGCCATGCGCGCGCAGACCAGATTGGCCTCAAAGGGCCTTGCGGCACAGATCACCGCCATCGTGGAGCCCGGCCGGCTGCGAGAACCGCGCGACGCGTATGAAGCAGAGTTCGTGCTTTCGGATCGCGAACTTCAGGCCCTGTTTCCAGCCGAACTTCCGCGTGTTCTGGTATCACATACGCGTCCCGAGGCCATGACCGGCATCCTGCGTCGAATCGACAATGGGCCACTTCATTTCCGGGCGCTTGGTTATCGAAATCGCGGCGGCACGCTGGACGTCAATGGCATGCTCTTCGCCAATGGCTGCACCTGGGCGCATCTGATCCAGGCCGCCGCCGCCATGCTCCATCTCAAACGCGAGACCTTCCTGACCTCCGATGAATGCGCCGCTCTCGATGGACACGGAGACCCGCGCGTTCTCTTTGGTTAGCCCGACAGCACGAACGATTGAGACAGATCAAGGCAGCCCTTCCCTGCCACCATAACCTGCACCGAGGAGGTGACCATGTCTCAATTATCGCTCAGATTGGTTGCGTGGTTTGTCGTCGTCCTGCTGCTGCTACTTGGCGCCTTTCTTCAGCTCCAATCGGCGCGCGGGGCTATATTGGCGGTTCGGTCACATCCTGCCGCAGACCCATCCCCCGTCCTCTTTCTCCGGCCTTGATGTGCTGAAGCTCACCTTCCTGGGCGGGGCCGGAACGGTCACCGGCTCCAAGTACCTGTTGGAGAAAGACAGTCACCGTATCCTGATCGATTGCGGCCTGTTCCAGGGCTATAAGGCCCTGCGATTGCGGAACTGGGCTGGGCTGCCGATCAGTCCTGCAAGCATCTCCGCCGTCGTCCTCACCCACGCTCACCTGGATCATTCGGGATATCTGCCACTGCTGGTCAGAAAAGGCTTTTCCGGCCCGATCTTCTGTACCAAAGCGACCGCGGCCCTGTGCGGGATTCTGCTTCCCGACAGCGGTCACCTTCAGGAACAGGACGCCGATTTTGCCAATCGGCACCGCTTTTCCAAACATCATCCGGCGCTTCCGCTCTACACCGAAAAAGATGCGCGGCAAGCGCTGAAGTATCTGCGCCCTCATCGTTTCGACCAGGTCGACCGGCTGCCGGGCGGAGCGCATCTCACCTTCCTGCGTGCCGGTCATATTCTGGGTGCGGCCACCGTCATCATAGAATGGGATGGGTGCCGCATCGCCTTTTCCGGCGACCTAGGCCGCTATGACGATCCCCTGATGCTGGACCCTGTCGCGCCTGACAAAGTCGATTACCTTCTGATGGAATCAACCTATGGCGACCGCCAACACGATCGCACCGATCCGCAGGGTGCGCTTGCCGATATCATAGCCAAGACAGTTCATCGCGGGGGTACTGTGATCATCCCGGCATTCGCGGTCGGACGGGCCCAGAGCCTGCTCTATCATATCAGCCAGCTCAAGCAGTCGGGGCGCTTACCCAAGCTGGTGCCAGTCTTTCTCGACAGTCCCATGGCCATCGACGCCACAGACATCTTTCTCCGTCACCGTTCGGATCATCGGTTGGATCCCGCTCAGCTGGAGTTGCTCGATGGCGACGTCCAATATGTTCACACCGGCCAGGAGTCCAAAGCCCTTACCGCCAACCAGATGCCCAAGGTGATCATCTCCGCAAGCGGCATGGCCACCGGCGGACGCGTTCTTCACCATCTGGAACATTACGCACCCGATCCGAGGAACAGTATTGTCTTCGCCGGATTCCAAGCCGGCGGAACTCGGGGAGCGGCTTTGGTAGCCGGTGCAACATCCATAAAAATGCACGGTCGGTATATTCCCGTGCGCGCTGCGATACACAACCTATCCATGCTGTCGGCACATGCAGACCAAAATGAGCTGCTGCGCTGGGCTGGCATGCTGCAATCCGCGCCCAAGCAGACATTCATTATCCACGGTGAACCTGCCGCAGCCGATATGGTGCGTCACGCTCTGGAAGAGAGGCTGAACTGGACCTGCCAGGTGCCCGACCACCTTCAGCAGATCATTCTTTCATGAACGGCGACTTCCATTTGCTGAAACCGCGCAGGCTGGGAATAGACACCCATTCCGAAGCGGTCGCGCTGTTGCGGAAGGACAGCATCATTTCCAAGGCCGAGGGATTATCCTCGCACAACCGTATTTTCCTGTCCTGCGGCGCCCGGCAGGCCATGGCGACGCTATATCAGGTGGAAACCAGCTTTCTGGCGCGCGATGAAATCGGCCTGTCCGATGCAAGCTGGCAAATGCTCGAGCCTCTCCCAGGCACGACGGTCAGGGTTCAGCATCCACCGATGGTGCCGTCATTGGGCCTTGTGCGCGGCCGCATATTCGGCACCAAGCTGACCGGCCAGGATTTCCGCGAAATCATCGCCGACATCGTGGCAGGCCGCTATTCCGCCATCGAAATCGCGGCTTTCATTACGGCCTGCGCCGCCAACCCGCTTTCGCAACCGGAAATATGCGGCCTGACGGACGCCATGGTGATCAATGGTGAGCACCTGCGCTGGGGAACGGAGATCGTCGCGGATAAGCATTCGGTCGGAGGTTTGCCTGGCAACCGCACCACCCCCATCCTGGTTTCCATATGCGCGGCGCTGGGCCTTGTTATTCCCAAGACATCCTCGCGCGCCATCACGTCCCCGGCCGGAACCGCGGATACTATGGAGGTCATGGCACCGGTCGTCTTGGACGAAAAGACGTTGCGATCGGTCGTCGAACGTGAAGGCGGCTGCGTGGCCTGGGGCGGCGCCGTTGCGCTCAGTCCGGCCGATGACATTCTGATCCGCATCGAGCGCGCCCTGGACGTCGACAGCGAAGGACAGATGATTGCCTCGATCCTGTCCAAAAAAATTGCCGCCGGCGCGACTCACCTGGTGGTTGACCTTCCGGTCGGCGCCACGGCCAAGGTCCGGACACCGGACGCCGCGGACAGGCTGGAGCAAGGGCTTTTAACCGTAGCGGCACAATTCGGACTGCATGTTCGCGTTGTGCGCGGCGACGGCCGCCAGCCAATCGGCAGGGGCATCGGCCCCGCCCTTGAGGCCAAGGATGTTCTGGCCGTGCTGCAGTGCCGGCCCGACGCCCCGCCGGATCTCAGAATTCGGGCGCTGGAATTGGCGGGCGCCCTCTTGGAACTGACCGGACAGGCGAAAGGAGGAGAAGGTGTGGCAATGGCCGCAGCGACCCTGGACGACGGCCGCGCCTGGGCCAAGTTTCAGTCCATCTGCGAAGCCCAGGGCGGCATGCGCCCTTTGCCGACTTCGTCGCACCGGAAGGTCATGACCGCCAGCAGTGCCGGAACCATTGCCGCCATGGACAACCGGCGCATCGGCCGGCTGGCCAAGCTGGCCGGAGCGCCCGAGGACAAGGCTGCTGGCCTCGAATTGCATGCGCGGCTTGGCGATCACGTCGAGTCTGGGAGTCCGCTCTGCACCGTGCATGCCGAGTCGCAGGGGGAGCTTGCCTATGCCATGGCCTATGCCAGCGCCAATCCCGACATATTCCGGATCGCGGAATGAGTCCCCTCATCTTTCCGCTGCCAAACAATGAAGCTTTGGGGAATCGCCTGGCGGACTTGCTTTCCGGAGCCTGTGGCGTGCTGGAAACACGCCGGTTTCCGGACGGCGAAACCTATCTGCGCTTCGCCGACGATCCCAACGGCCGCGATGTGGTCCTGGTCTGCACCTTGGACCGGCCAAACGCCAAGACAATGCCTTTGCTGTTTGCGGCGGAAACAGCGCGCGATCTTGGCGCGCGGCGGGTCGGTCTGGTGGCGCCCTATCTTTGCTATATGCGGCAGGACAAGCGTTTTCATCCGGGCGAAGCCGTCACCTCTCGCAGCTTCGCGAAGCTGATGTCACACGCCTTCGATTGGCTGATCACGCTGGACCCTCATCTGCACCGCTACAGATCCCTGGCCGAGCTCTATTCGAGTCCGGCCAAAGCCCTTCATGCCGGCCCCATCATCACCGATTGGATCAGACAGAATGTCACGAAGCCTTTTCTGATTGGGCCGGATGCGGAAAGCCGACAATGGGTTGAAGCGGTCGCTGCCGGTTGTGGCGCTCCATGGATCGTGGCTCAGAAGACGAGGCAGGGCGACAATATGGTCCTTGAGCAGCCCCTCGCCGTGGCCATTCCCGAAAACGCCACACCGGTCTTGCTGGATGACATCGTTTCCAGCGGAGCCACCCTGCTGGAGACACTGCGCCTCCTGAAATGCCCCCATGGCCGATCCTCCATTGCCATAGCAATTCACGGTCTCTGCGACGCCCGCACCGAGACTGCACTTACCATGGCGGGTGCCCGACTGGTTACCACCAACAGCGTCCCTAACCCGGCGGCCCAGATCGACGTGATACCTCTGATTGCGGAGGGCGTGGCGGAATTCCTGACGTCGTCAGCCTGACGCCGCAAGACGATTGAACAAGCCGCCACCCATGGCGCTAGGCACTCGTGCCGACGCATCGATCGGTTTGCCTGCGGAACTCCGAAGGGCAATTCTGCCGAATTTGTTGCACCGTTCGCTGGCCACAAATCGGGTCAAGTGCGAGCCGCATTAATATCCGGGCGGTTTTGCGCCTGATCAATGTTTCTGTTGAACGGTGAAGGCAGCCTGACAAAAAGAGGAGACGCCGCCATGAGCTATAAATCGATACTCGCCCATGCTCAATTGAACCATGAAAATAGCAACGTCTTTGCCGTGAGTGGCCAACTGGCCCAGATGTTCGACGCGAAAATAATTGGCATCTCGGGCGCGCAGTTGACCCGGCCTTTCTCGGAAATACCGGTGGCCGACACCATGCAGTATGAGCGGGAGGCAACGGAAAAAGCTCTCAAGCAGGTGGAACAAGACTTCCGCCTCGCCCTGCGTGCCAGCAATAGCATGTTGTCCTGGCGCTCCGCTTGCAATTTTTGGCCGGTGGCGGAATTCCTGGCGCAGGAAGCCCGCGCCGCCGATCTGATCGTTACTTCGCCCGAGACCGGCACTTTTCTGGAGCGCCTGGATGAACCCCACCTCGGCCCCTTGGTGTTGAAAGCGGGGCGTCCAATATTGATTGTCCCGAGGGAACATCGCCAGCTGGCATTCGATCGCGTCGTAGTCGCCTGGAAGGATACCCGCGAGGCTCGCAGGGCCGTCGCGGACGCGCTCCCGCTGCTACAAAAGGCGCGTAGCGTATCCGTCATCGAGGTTTGTTCACCGGGGACGGTCAAGGAAGCCCACGACCGCACGGCGGACGTGGCCGATTGGTTGAAGACCCATGGTGTCACCGCCCATGGAATAGCAGAGCCCAACTATCCTACCGATCTGGCGGGTCTAACTGCGAGGCTTCACAAAGGCTGCGACCTGCTGGTGGCGGGAGCTTACGGTCATACCAGGCTACGGGAATGGACCTTTGGCGGGATCACCATGGACCTTCTGCTGCCCGGCACCCACTGCACGCTCGTTTCCCACTAGATGGAAATTTCTGCATAGCGCCGCTGTACCAAAATACTTAGAGCTCCAACCGCCTTTGCGCGAGATCAAGGAATGTCAGTGGCCGGGCACTGATTATCGGCAGGTAACAATTCGAGGTGAGCCATGCTATCACATGCCCTGCATTACTATTCGCACTGGGCCAGGCAGCGGATCGGCGAGATGGATGCGGCGATCGTCACGCTACAACGCCATATTGAGCGCTCGCATGCCGGCCGGGAGAGCAGACAATTGGTTGCCGATCTGAAAAAACGCCGCAACCGGTTCAAAGCCTTGGTCAGCAAGCAGGCAAAAAGAAACGAAGCCGCCTGGGACCAGGCCAAGACCAGGATGGAGTCAGAGTGGGAAGACTTTGAGGCCGTTCTCACCGCCTATCTGAAAAAGGCCAAGCGGCAGTCGGGTTTTCAAAAATCCACCTTCAGAAAGGTGGCTGATGCGCAATCCGAAGCCTGGCGAGAGGTGGATCGCAGTTTGCGAGCATTAGCCCGGAAGGCGATGCCAGCGCGGCGCAGTGCTCTTACTACGGTTATCAAGCGCATCAGGAATAATGGCGCAGTTGTCAGGAAGCGGACGACGAAGCTTAGCCGATCGGCGATGATTTCCTGGTCGGTGATGCATTCGGCTTTGAATGCCACCCGCAAAGCCTTTGATCGGGCAAATCACCAAGCGACAAAGGCCGTGCAGAGAGCCTTCAGGTAGCTTCCGAAAATCCCGAACCGGAGATTTCTATGGCGCAGCGGGCTGGACCACCGGGTTGGTCTCTGCGGCGGGCAAAGATGCCTCTCCGCCCAACTCCGGAAAACGAAGAATGACCCTTCCCTGCCCCGTGGCAGGCACGAAGGCAGAAGACGATACCGACCGGCCTTCGGTTAGCGCCTCAACGCGATAGCGACCGGTTGGAAGGCGAAATAGGACCCACGGCCCACCGCAGGTCAGTGCAACCAGAGTCTTGCTTTGCCGTGACAGCATCAAGTGTACGTCGCCCAGATACTGCCCTCCCCGACCTGCAACTTCAACTTTCAGCGGATACGCGGTCCAAGCCGGGTTCTCCCGCGCATCAAGACTGACGCCTGTACACACGACCTCGATTTCTGCCGACCGTGTCGGAGTATCTGGCGTAAGCGGGCCAAGCTCCTGCGCAGCGGCACCGACGGGCAACGCGACAATAAAGCCAATGAGGACGTTGCACGCACAGTCTCTGATGCTCTTCCTGAACATTTTTGAAGTCTGGTGGCGCCGGACAACGCTGACATTGATTTGAATCAAGCTGATGTGTCTCATTATTGCGACATTCATTTTGTCCCCAATGTCTGAAAAACCCATTTGCGCCAGCGCAATTTCCTAGTAAATCGCGCCAGGCATAATCCGGTTTTCTGGAAGGACCGCCGGATGGCCAGTCATACTCAAGATTTGGGCGATGCCCTTCCTACACCACATACACTTCGCGACTTTATTCGCGCGCTTGAGGATTTGTGCTCGCGCAATCATGACGCGAAAGTATCCGTCGGCGATGTTGTGCAGATGCTGGGAGTGCGTTCATTCGCTCCCGTCATCTTGGCCGTCGGCCTGGTCGCGATTACCCCGATAGACAGCATCCCCACATTGCCGACAACATTCGGTATAATTATTTTTTTGACGGCAGGTCAGATGCTGATAGGCCGGCGTTCGCTCTGGCTACCCAACTTCATTATCAAGCGAGCGGTTTCGGCGGATCGCCTTCGTAATGCACTGCGCTGGCTTGAGCCATATGCGGAGAAGGCCGATGGCTGGCTGGGAATGCGGCTGGCCGCTTTTGCCGAGGGGCCGTTCCTGGTAGTGATCGCGATTAGCTGCGCGCTGCTGGCGGCACTCATGCCGGCGCTGGAACTCCTGCCCTTGGTTTCCACTGTCCCCGCCCTAGCCTTCACAGCCTTCGGCATCGCGCTTCTGATGCATGACGGATTGGCGGCCATAATCGGATTTGCTTTCACGGCGGTCACACTTGGTCTGGTCGCCGAGTTGGTCAGATTACCATTTTAATAAGGCGTCTCGTCATCGAGTGACGCGGTCCGCATATCCGGTCGTACCCGAGGGAACTCGAACCTGCGACCTAACCGTTATGAGCGGTAACTCGCGACGATTGACCAGATGGGATGATAGCTGTGTATTTTGGTGGTGCCCGAGGTCGGAATCGAACCGACACACCTTGCGGTACCGGATTTTGAATCCGGCGCGTCTACCAGTTCCACCACTCGGGCCAGAGCGGGCTTCTATAGCGAAATCGTTGCATTTCGCCAAGCCAAAAGCTTGGCCTGGCTGCGGTATTTAGCTGCGCGGCTTGCGAGGGCGACCGCCCTTTGCGCCATTTGTCCGGACCGCTTTTGACTTGGCTGGCGACTCCACCTGGCCGGCAAGCCGCGCCATGACTTTACGGGCGCCAAACACATAATCGATAAGACCAGGAACAGTCAGTAAGATCGGTGTCCAGTGCTTCCCAATGCAGGCCGAAACCTCGTCCCAGGATGCGGACGTCCGCGAGTTTATCGGCGGGAGCGCCGGACAGTCCATGAATAAGGGCGGGCGGGAAGCTGAAAATGGCGCCGTTGGTGTACTTCACCACAATCTGTCGAAGTTTATGATCATAGCGAGCGGACGCGCGCGGGGCTGCACCTTTCGCAACTACGCGCTTCGAAGAGGCGGCGTCCGCCGCCGGTCGGCGCACATTCACTGCTGCCGCATCAATCATGTTCTTCAAGTGCGCCGCGTAAAACTTCTCGATCATCTCGATGGAGGTCCGGCAGTTTTTGGCAATCTGGTAGACGTCGCGCCTTCCATCAGGCGCAGACAGATATAGGTATGGCGCAACGAATAGGCCGACCGCCGCAAACCTTCGCGGTCGAACTTGAGATTTTCTTCTACCAGCACAGCATTGAGGTGATGTTCGCGTAGGTCGGGGAAGAGCAGATCGGTCGGCTTGGGCAGCATCAGGTCCCGAACCTCCTTTTTCGCGCCGCCCCAGGAGCCTTTGAGGGAACGATGCGGGAGGCGCTTGCGCTGGGATAGCCGTCGGAGTGGCTCGACTGCGCCCGGCATGCTCTTGCAATAACCCACCCCGCGCTTGCCGCGCACCGAGATTTCCAGAATGGTTTCCCCGGTCGCCTCGTCCCGCACAATCTCCGCATCGCGGAATTGCAGCCTGGCAGCTTCGTCCGGGCGGAGCCCGGTATTGACCATGAACAGGACGAAATCGTGAAGCTGCTCGCACTCCCAGGTCCAACGGGGTTTGGGCGGGTTGGTCGCGTCTACCAGTTCCACCACGCCCGCACAGGTCAAGGAGGGCGCTTTTGTTAGCGTTTTGGGGGCCGGGCGTCCACTCTTTTACAGGGCTCAAAGTCCCCCTAGAATGGCGCCATGAATGCTCCCGCCCGTGCCCTGCACGACACGCCGCGCTCCGACTGGACGCACGCGGAAATCGCCGCCCTTTTCGCCCTGCCCTTCCCGGAACTGATGTTCCGGGCCGCAACCGTTCACCGCGCCCATTTCGATCCCACCCAGGTGCAAATCTCCACCCTGATTTCGATCAAGACCGGCGGCTGTCCGGAAGACTGTTCCTATTGCACCCAGTCGGTCTCCAACCCGACCGGGTTGAAGGCGACCAAGCTGATGCAGGTCGAACAAGTGCTGGCGGAGGCCCGCGCCGCCCGGGAGGCGGGCGCCTCGCGCTTCTGCATGGGCGCGGCCTGGCGCAATCCCAAGGACAAGGATTTGGACGCGGTCTGCGCCATGGTGGAAGGCGTCAAGGCGCTGGGCATGGAGAGCTGCGTCACCCTGGGCATGTTGACGGGGCCGCAAGCGGTGCGCCTGAAGCAGGCGGGCCTGGACTATTACAATCACAATCTCGACACCTCGCCGGAATATTATCGCCATGTCATCACCACCCGCAGCTATCAGGACCGGCTGGATACGCTGGAGCATGTCCGCGAGGCGGGCATCGCCGTATGCTGCGGCGGCATTGTCGGCATGGGCGAAAGCGAACAGGACCGCATTGGGCTGATCCATGCCTTGGCCACCTTGCCTGTCCATCCCGAAAGCGTGCCGATCAACGCTTTGGTGGGAGAGGACACCCGCGCGGTGGAGAGTTCTGAAAAACTCGATCCGCTGGATTTCGTCCGCACCATCGCGGTGGCCCGCATCGCCATGCCCAAATCCATGGTGCGCCTGTCGGCGGGACGCCAGGAAATGAGCGAGGAAACCCAGGCTTTGTGTTTCCTGGCCGGGGCCAATTCCATCTTCTATGGCCCCAAGCTGCTTACAACCCCCAACCCGCTTGCCGATTCCGACCGGCTTCTGTTCCGGAAACTGGGCCTCACCCCGATGGCGCTGCCGTGCGAATCATAGAAAGAGCCGTTCTTTTGCTCCTGGTGCTGGTGGGGGGCGCGGTGTTCCTGGCTCCCATCGTGATGGCGTTCGAGCCCGCGCGGATGCCAGGCGACTTCATCATGACCTGGGGCAAACAGCAGCTGGCGATCCCGGTCATTTGGTCGCTGTGCGCAAGTGGGGCGCTTAGTCTTTTATATTTGTTTTACAGACGCTAAGAGCGGCGGGCATCCCATTTCGAGCGTTCCATGACCACTCGCAAAATTGCCCGCGCCTTGCTGTCCGTCTCCGACAAGACCGGGCTGATCGAATTTGCCAAGGGACTGGCGGACCGGGGTGTGATGCTGATCTCCACCGGCGGCACCGCCAAGGCCCTGCGCGATGCGGGCCTTGCGGTCAGCGACGTCTCCGAGATCACGCATTTCCCGGAAATGATGGATGGACGGGTCAAGACCCTGCACCCCAATGTCCATGGCGGATTGCTGTCCTTGCGCGACAAGCCGGATCATGCCGCAGCGATGAAGGAGCATGGCATTGCCGGCATCGATCTGTTGGTGTGCAATCTCTATCCCTTTGAGGCCACCGTGGCGCGCGGCGCCGATTTCGAAACTACCATAGAGAATATCGACATTGGCGGCCCCGCCATGACGCGCTCGGCGGCCAAGAACCACGACTGGGTGACGGTGGTGGTGGATGTCGAGGACTATAAGGCGGTGCTGGACGAGATGGCCGCCAATGGTGGTGGCACCACCCTGACGTTGCGCCGCCGCCTGGCGCAGCGCGCCTTTGCGCGCACCGCGGCTTACGATTCGGCGGTGTCCAACTGGTTCGCGGGCGAACTGGCCAAGGACGGCGACAAGGAGCCGCCACGCCGCCGCGCCTTTGGCGGGCTGTTGCGCCAGGGCCTGCGCTATGGCGAGAACCCGCACCAGGAAGCCGCCTTTTATGCCGACGGGTCTTCGCGCCCGGGTGTCGCCACAGTTAAACAGCTCCAGGGCAAGGAACTCAGCTACAACAATATCAACGACACCGACGCCGCCTATGAGCTGGTGGCGGAATTCGATCCCAAACAGGCGGGAGCCTGCGCCATCATCAAGCATGCCAACCCCTGCGGCGTGGCATTGGGCAAGAGCTTGAAGGACGCCTATCTCGCGGCCTTGGCTTGCGATCCGGTCAGTGCCTATGGCGGCGTGCTGGCCTTCAACCAGATATTGGACGGCGCCACCGCCGAGGAAATCTCCAAGATCTTCACCGAAGTGATCATCGCGCCCGATGCCGATGAAGACGCGCGCAAGATTCTGGCGGCGCGGCGCAATCTGCGTCTGCTAGTGGCGGGCGGGTTGCCCGACCCGTTGGCGCCGACACTGACCTACCGCTCCGTGGCGGGCGGTTTTCTGGTGCAGACCCGTGACAATGGCAGGATCACGCGCGCCGAATTGAAGGTGATGACCAAGCGCGTGCCCACCGAACAGGAAATCATCGATATGCTGCTGGCCTTCACCATCGGCAAGCATGTGAAGTCCAATGCCGTCATCTATGTGAAGGACGGTTCGACCGCCGGCATCGGCGCCGGCCAGATGAGCCGCGTGGATTCGGCGCGCATCGCCACTATCAAGGCCCAGGATGCCGCCCGGCTGGCGGGCTGGGACACACCCCGCACGGTCGGTTCGGCGGCGGCATCGGAAGCGTTCTTTCCCTTCCCCGACGGCTTGATGGCGGTGGCGGAAGCCGGCGCCACGGCGGTGATCCAGCCCGGCGGTTCGGTCAACGACCAGAAAGTGATCGATGCGGCGGATGAAAAAGGACTGGCGATGGTGTTTACCGGCATGCGCCACTTCCGGCATTAGGTGCCATCGGGTGCTGACTAACGCCGCGGCAGCTTGTCGAACACTTCGTTTGAATCGACGCCCCAAATTCTGTCTTTCGCAATCCAGCCATCAACCTGTTCGCCCTTGATGCGGCAGGCCTCGCGGTTGCAAGACCTCAAACTTGCTATGGCGCCGGGATCAGCCAATGCCACCACCTTGCCCCCCTCGGCATCGGCCGTGATCCGGGCGCGGCCCTTGCCGGTGACCAGCACGGTGCGCTGATCGCTGAGCATCGAGGCGCTCATCCAGCCCAGGGTTCCGTCGGCGGTCCGTACCCGCCGCCAGGTATCGAACTCGCCGATCACGGCAAAGGGATAGCCGCGATGGCGGTAAACCCATAGCACTTTGTGGGCATAAGTCGGGCCCTCGCGCAGATAGGCCTTGTCAGGCCGCTGGCTCACATAACGCAGGATTTTCGGCGCATTTGCGCCGGGCGCGGCCTGCGCGCTCATGATGGAGAGAATCCATAAAATTGCGGCAATTCGTGTCATCGCGGCGCTGTACCGGTATCACGTCACATTTAGCGCAAGCTTGTGCTTCCGTCACCTCGTCCCATGCGCTTTAATGGCCCGCGCAGGAGCCCCGCAATGCCCGCCAGAAAACCGCTCGTCATCGTGACCCGCAAGCTGCCCGAAGCGGTGGAAACGCGCATGCGCGAGCTGTTCGACGCGCGGCTGAACCTGGACGACAGGCCGATGACAGCGGCGGCGCTGGGCGAGGCGATGGCCAGCGCCGAAGTGCTGGTTCCCACCATCACCGACCGCATCGACGCCGCCCTGATCGCCAAGGCGGGGCCCAATCTCAAGCTGATCGCCAATTTCGGCGCCGGGGTCGACAATATCGATGTCGCGGCCGCCACCGAAAAAGGCATCGCCGTCACCAACACGCCTGGGGTGCTGACCGAGGACACCGCCGACATGACCATGGCCCTGATCCTGGCGGTGCCGCGCCGGCTGGTGGAAGGCGTGTCGGCGATGCAGGAAGAGAAATTCACCGGCTGGGCGCCAAGCTGGATGCTGGGCAACAGGCTGTTGGGCAAGCGGCTGGGCATTGTCGGCATGGGCCGCATCGGTCAGGCGGTGGCGCGCCGCGCCAAGGCGTTCGGCCTGCAAATTCACTATCACAATCGCAAACAGGTCGCGCCGGAAATCGAGCAGGAATTGGAGGCGACTTATTGGGACAGCCTCGACCAAATGCTGGCGCGGATGGATATCGTGTCGGTGAATTGCCCGCACACGCCCGCGACCTTCCATCTTCTGTCGGCGCGGCGGCTGAAATTGATGAAGCCGTCCGCCTATATCGTCAACACCGCGCGCGGCGAAGTGATCGACGAGAATTGCATGGCGCTGATGCTGGAAAAGGGCGAGCTGTCGGGCGCCGGGCTGGATGTGTTCGAGAACGAGCCCGCGGTCAATCCCAAGCTGCTCAAGGCCAAAAATGTCGTGCTGCTGCCGCATATGGGCTCGGCCACCATCGAGGGCCGTGTCGATATGGGCGAGAAGGTGATCGTCAACATCAAGACCTTTGTCGATGGTCATGCACCGCCGGATCGCGTGATCCCGGCTATGCTCTGATTCATTTCAGCGTCGCATCAAACAGTTCGACTTCTTTCTCAAACGCCCGCTCGGCCTGCAGTTCGTTGTAGACGGGCCTCCCCGGCACTGTCCAACCGTGGCGGGCGCCTTCATAGACTTCACTCTCGAAAGCACCGTGCCAGTCGCGCAACGCCTGTTCCAGGGCCGCGACATGGTCCGGTGTGGCGCTTGAATCTTCCACCGCATGGCCGAAATAAAGCCGCGCCTTGATCGGCGATAGAATCCGGTGCGGACTGTCGGGCTTGTCGGTGGCCAGGAAGCCGCCATGGAAGGAAGCTGCCGCCGCGATCCTGTCAGGCATGTCGGCAGCGATGCGCACCGCCATCTGGCCGGTGAAGCAATGACCAACCACACCGATCTTGCCGGGCTTGACGCCTTGCTGCGCGATAAGGAAATCGACATAGGCCTTGCCGTCGCTCACCATATTCTCTGCTGTCAGGGCCCGGAACAGTTGGCCAAGGCGGTTTTGCTGCTCCGCCGGATCATCGGGCTCAAAACCGTCTATGGTCATCGGCGAATAGCGGTGAAGAACATTGGGCATCAGCACCGCGAAGCCCTTCTCGGCCAGTCGTTTCGCCATGCCGATATTGGCGGGCCGGATGCCCCATATGTCCGTCAGGAACAGTATGCCCGGAAACTCCGCGACGCCATCGGGGCGGAAGAAAAGGCTTTCCACGCCGATGGCGGGGATTTCAACTTTTGTCTCGATCATCTTTGCGCTCGTAAATCACCGTGTTCCAATAACGCGCCTGATGGCTCCCGGTTCGCCGGAAGCCGCGCCGCGCCAGCTCGCGTCCGATCATCCAGTTGAAATAGCCGTGCGCCACCAGCGCGGCGGTGCCCGTCTTGCCGGCCCTTGCCATCAGCACGTCCGCCGCCCGGGCGGCACGGCTCAAAGCGGCGCGCGGCTTTTCAATTCCGGGATGAAAGCCCGCATGCCACAAAATGCGCGATACCACCGCCCATTTGCTGACCCGCATCGCCAGCAGCGGAAACGGCGGACTGGCCAGAGGCGCTTCAACGAAGAGCGGATCGGCGATCAGTTCGGCATGCGGCGCCAGCGCCGCCGCACTCTGATGGCTGCGCGGGCGGCCGCTGGTGAAGACATGATCCAGTTCCCGCGCCAGATCCTTGAGTTCCTCCGGCGGCAGATTGGCGGGCGACAGGCCCGCTTCTTCATAGGCCGAAATATAATCGGCGAATCCCGCACGGGTGGTGCGGGGACGAAGCGCGATATGAGGCTGACCGTGCCGGATAAGCAGGATGCGCATCGCTATGACCAAAAAAACGTCGTGCGCAAACTGAGTCCTTTGCCGTGATCGGGCAGAGATTAACCGGGTGCCGGGGCTATTCAGAACCCCTTAACTTTCGGGCATTCTGCCTAGCGTTAAGGCCTTGCGCCTATTAATTAGGCAACAACCTGTTGCATCGCAACAACGCTTGTCCAAATCACGCCTTTTGCGGCCAAAACGCGGCCGAAAAGACAAGTCGCCATATTGAGATTGGGGAGCCGACACAGAACTGTGATCCCGATCCGGGGAGCCCCCTGACCCAGATGCGATTGGCGCCTGGCAATAAAGAGGACTTGAGATGAAAAATTCGACCAAATTGCTTTTGGCCGCGGCGAGCCTGGCGGGCGTATGCGCCACCACGGCCGCTTTCGCCGACGACGCTCCGGCGTTCAGCCTGACCGGCGCCATTGCCGTTCAGAGCGACTATAAGTTCCGCGGTATCAGCCAGAACGACCGCGAGCCGTCGCCGCAGGGCACTTTGAACCTCAGCGGCCCGGAAGGCTTCTATGTCGGCACCTGGGCGTCGACGGTGGACTTCGATCCCACCAACTCCGGCAATCCCTATGTCGAAGTCGACATTTATGGCGGCAAGCACACCGACCTGTGGGGCGTCGATTGGAACTTCGAGCCTTATTACTATGCCTATCCGGGCGAGAAATACGGCGCCGGTCCCAATGCCGATTATTTCGAGCTGATCAACCAGTTCACCAAGGCCTTCGGTCCCGTGACCTTGACCGGCACCTGGGCCTGGTCTCCCAACCTGGCGTTCAACGGCGGCACCGGCAATTACCTGGCCGGCATGGCGTCCTACACCATCAATGACTGGCTGAGCATCAGCGGCAATGTCGGCCATCAGTGGGCGCAGA
>Ga0068871_100000256_pt1 | contig 36962 bp, 46 predicted proteins | sample KBSMisM72_FD_72750 | JGI IMG/M metagenome (GOLD analysis project Ga0068871, IMG submission 72750) | Miscanthus rhizosphere microbial communities from Kellogg Biological Station, Michigan, USA - KBS Miscanthus M7-2 | ecosystem: Host-associated > Plants > Roots > Rhizosphere > Soil ...
TAGTTCGGCAATTGTGGTTGCAACGATACCATTCGCGCTTCTCACTGCTGTCGTCGCGCTCTGGGCTGCAAATCAGACCATCAACATCATGACGCTGGGAGGACTGGCGCTGGCCGTTGGCATTCTGGTCGACGAAGCTACCGTAGCGATCGAAAACATTCACACCCACATGGCGCAAAACGTGCCGCGGGCTCGGGCGGTGCTCGATGCCAGTCGGGAGGTGGTGATTCCGCGGTTGCTGGCTATGCTATCGGTGCTTTCCGTATTCGTTCCATCTTTTTTCATGACAGGGGTCGCGAAAAGCCTGTTCGTACCGCTTTCACTTGCCGTCGGCTTTGCCATGGCAGCCTCATATTTCCTTTCGAGTTCTTTCGTGCCGGTTTTGTCAACCTGGATTTTGCGTGAGCATCACGTGCGAGAGCCGAGATTCTTTCGATGGACCCTTTCAGACTTGAGGGATGGACTTGGATTCCGGCTGCGGAAGCTGGCGCCGTTTCGTGGCATCATACTGGTCGGCTACTTGGCGGTAACTTTCGCCATCATCGTTCTCGTCGGTTCTTTATTGGGAAGAGAAATATTCCCTCGGGTTAGAGGCGGGCAGTTCCAGTTGCGGTTTCGGGCGCCCAGCGGGACGCGCGTTGTAGCGACGGAGGAGATGGCGCTCCGAATCCTCGACGAAATCGAGAAAACCGCCGGTCCACAAAATGTCGCCATTACGCTCGGATATGTTGGTACGCAGCCTCCCGCATATCCAATTAACACAATTTTCCTGTGGACAAGCGGCTCTCACGAGGGCGTTCTTCGAGTAGCACTTCGTCCTGGTTCGTCGATTTCTATTGCAGACTTGGAAGATCATTTACGCCAAACTTTGCCGCAGATGTTCCCGGGCGGGCAATTCTCTTTCGAAGCCGGAGACCTCGTGAGTCAGATCATGAATCTCGGCGCGCCCACGCCGATAGAGGTCGCGATCAGGGGTCCCAATCTCAGCGATGTCCGTTCCTATGAGGGAAAAGTACGAAACGAATTGGCCAGCATTCGTGGGTTGCGCGATCTGCAATTGGAACAATCGCTCGACTATCCGACGATCGACGTTCATGTAAACCGCGAACTTGCAGGCCAACTATCGCTAACCATGGAGCAAGTGGGCCGCTCCGTTGTAGACGCGACCTCTTCCAGCCGTTTTATGACGCCGAACTACTGGGCTGACCCCAAAACGGGGATCGCCTACCAGGTGCAGGTCCAAATTCCGCAGAACCGGATGAGTTCGGCTCAGGACATCTCGAACGTTCCACTTGGCCAGGGCCTTCACCCACTACTTGGCGATGTTGCGCAAATCACGAACAGCACTACCGTCGGAGAATACGACCGCCTGAATGGCCAGCGCATGCTGACTCTATCGGCAAACGTCGCGAAAGATGAGGACCTCGGCCGGGTCTCGCGTGATGTGGGGAAGGCAGTAGAACGCGCTGGGCAGCCTCCCCGCGGCGTTTCAGTCGCATTAAGAGGCCAGATCGCGCCCATGCAAGACACGCTCACAAACTTGATGGTTGGCCTAGGCGTTGCAATCGTGGTCATCTTCCTCTTGCTGGCCGCAAATTTCCAGTCCGTGCGTTTGGCAGCCGTAGTACTGTCGACGGTTCCTGCCGTCATCGCCGGAGTTGTGGTCATTTTGCTGATTACCGGAACAACACTGAACCTGCAATCGTTCATGGGAGCGATCATGGCGATCGGCGTTGCTGTCGCGAACGCGATTCTGCTTGTAACTTTTGCAGAACAGCACAGACTCGCCGGGAACGCCTCCACCGACGCTTCCATTCACGCTGCCCAGATGCGCATGAGGCCAGTGCTGATGACCAGTTTCGCAATGATTGCCGGAATGCTACCGATGGCGCTGGCCTTTGGTACAGGCGCGGAGCAAACCGCACCCCTCGGTCGTGCCGTGATTGGAGGTTTGTTGGCAGCTACTTTGACAACGCTGTTCATTCTTCCTTCTGTGTTTTCCTTTGTGCAGGACCGAGCCAGCACTCGATCTGCGTCGCTGGACCCAGACGATCCGTCGAGTCCCTACGCCCGCGAGCAGGGACCTACGCCGCCGGGAGGGAGTAGATGAACCGAATCTTGCTTTGGGCTGTAGTTGCCGCCGCGGCTGTCGCAGTTAGCTGCAAATCCGGCAACAGTGCTTCACCCGATGTGTCCAAGCCAGCGATTGCACCAAAGGTTCAGGTTGCCACAGTCGTGTCCCAAAAGCTGGCGATTTTGGCTCACCTTCCCGCTGAACTCAGCCCCTACGAATCAGTTCCGATCTTCCCCAAGGTTAATGGATTCGTGAAGTGGATCGGTGTTGATCGCGGCTCGCACGTAAGAACAGGCGAATTGCTCGCTCGCCTTGAGGCCCCGGAAGTGGTGGCCCAACGCGCAGAAGCGCAAGCCAAGTTGCAGCAGGCGGAGTCACAATTGTCCGCCGCACAAGCAAAACTCTCGGCTGACGAGAGCACATACGAACACCTCAAAGCTGCTGCAGCAACGCCGGGAGTTGTGGCAGGTAATGACCTAGTGGTTTCCCAAAAATCTGCAGAAGCCGGCGGAGCGCAAGTCAAGGCTCACCAAGAAAGCGTCAATGCAGCGCGCCAAGCGCTCGAGGCGGTCAGCCAGACTGAGGAATACCTTCAGATCAGGGCACCATTCGACGGGGTCGTTACGGAGCGCAATGTGCATCCCGGTGCATTGGTTGGCCCGGCCGCTGGCAGCCCGATGATTAAGATAGAAACGGTTGCCCGGCTTCGCCTAACGGTCGCAGTCCCCGAGATGTACGCAGCAGGCGTTCCTGAAGGCACGAAAGTCGAGTTTACCGTGCCGTCGTTTCCAGGGCGGACGTTTTCCGGGAAAATCGCGAGAATTTCCCATGATGTAGACATCAAGACCAGGACCATGCCGGTGGAACTCGACGTTATTAACGCGAAAGGTGAGTTAGCTCCTGGCACGTTCGCGGATGTTTCCTGGCCAGTTCGACGAACGTACCCCACGCTATTCGTCCCCCCTTCGGCGGTGGCAACCACCCTGGAGCGAGTCTTTGTCGTCCGCATCCGTGATGGAAAGGCGGAGTGGGTCGATGTCAAAACTGGAGTCAGCGCTCCCAAACTGGTTGAAGTTTTTGGAGACTTACATCCAGGTGATACCGTTGCGTTACGCGGAACTGATGAGCTGCACGCTGGCACCACGGTGACAATGGACGCCGTGCACAACAACTGAGAAAACTCCGTCGGAGGGTTGTGGTGGTTAGACTATCTGCAATTTTGATGATCCTGATTTTTCTGCCTATTTTCCCGCCGTTGGACGCGCAGGCAAGCCAACCAGCACTAAGACAGGTCGCCGCATTCGATGTACCCGGGCCTGCTGGGAAGCCGGTTCGACTACCTGACAATCGATCCCGACGATCACTACCTGATCTCCGCCCATCTGTCGGCGGGCCAGACTTACATTATTGATCTTCATAGCAACAAGGTAATCGCCACCATTCCCGACACCCCTGGTGTCGAAGGAGTGGAGTACGTCCCGGAGCTGAAAAAGGTTTATACCTCGAATTCCGGAGACAACACGTGATTGGTCAGGGAGAGAGGATTTAAGCCTCCGCCCCCCGGGGTCCCAAACCCAGTTCAAGCACTATTGGACCTTGTAGATGTTTGTAGCTTCCAAGTGATTGAACGCGCGGGAGTCTCTAATGCCAGTGCCAACTTGCCGCCCGGGTACGAGACCATGCGTGACTGCCGTAACTTGTGGGAGACCGTCGCAGACGGCACACTAGCCGGAATACCCCCCGCAAGTATGCATGTTCCTCATACCATCTTTGCTTCCTACGACTATCGCTTGGTCACGTTGTCGGTCGTCATTGCGATTTTCGCTTCCTATGTTGCTCTCGATCTTGCTGGCCGCGTCACTGCGACTCGGGGTCTTGCCCGCCTGACTTGGTTAATCGGCGGTGCGACTGCCATGGGAACCGGCATCTGGTCCATGCACTACACGGGTATGCTCGCATTCCGACTGCCCATGCGGGTTTACTACCACGTGCCGACAGTGTTGCTGTCGTTGCTGGCCGCGATCTTTTCATCTTTTGTTGCCTTGTTTATAGTCAGCCGTCCGCGCATGACCACGTTGCATATTGCGGGAGGCAGCCTGCTAATGGGCGCAGGTATTGCGACTATGCACTATACAGGCATGGCCGCCATGCGTCTTGCTGCCATGCATCACTACAGTCCCGGCTTGTGGATGTTGTCCGTGGTGTTAGCCATCGTCATCTCCATGGTGGCTCTGTGGCTCGCATTTCATTTTCGCGAAGAGAATAGAGGCCCTCTTTATAAGGTTGCTACCTCAGTTGTCATGGGTCTCGCAATTCCGGTCATGCACTATACGGGCATGGCATCCGTCAGCTTCATGCCGATGAATACAGCGCCGAATTTGTCTCACGCCATCGACATATCCGTGCTCGCAAATTCCGCAATAATCCTGATAAGTCTGGTGGTTCTGATGTCGGTTCTCTTGACATCACTGATCGATCGCCGCTTCTCGGCGCAGGCTCGGGAACTCGCCCTCAGCGAGCAGCGCTACCAACTCTTATTCGAAAGCAACCCGCACCCGAACCTCGTCTTCGACTTGCATACATTGCTGTTTGTGGCCGTGAATCAGGCAGCGATTAGCAAGTACGGGTTCTCGACATCCGAATTCCTGCGAATGAAGATCACTGATTTGCACTCGACCGAGGCCCTCGGCAGTCTCCTGACCACAGCGGAATCCGGTGTTACGAGCGAATCCCAGCACAGGCGAAAGGATGGCACCCCATTCGACGTAGAACTTTCTTTCCGAACCATCACCTGGGCAGGTAAGCCGGCCGGTCTGCTGCTCGCCAGCGACATCACTGAGCGCAAGCGCAATGAGCAAATGGAAGCTGACCGCCGTAACTTCCTGGAGACTATAACTCAAAATCAGCCACTTGAAGCCAGTCTCCATCAGCTCGTGCGTATTTTGGAAAATCAGCTTCCCAGTGCGATTTGCTCTGTTCTGCTGCTAAAGGCTGGAAACTTCTGCCGCGTTGGCGCCAGCACCTTAAGCAAAGACATTCTGGTGGGGCTAGAAGCACAAAAAGCTGACGATCTTGCTCGTGCTCTGGGAGTGAGATCGGACTATCGCGACATCGCTTTTGTGGAAGATTTTCCGTCTATGTCTCCGGATCGGGAGTTAAGTGAGTGGGCCAGGGCACTCAATCTCAAGTCGTGCTGGTCCGCGCCGGTCGTGGACGCCTCGAATATACTTCTCGGGCTGATTATCGTGTTCTTTCGAGACGTGCGCTCTGCGTTGCCGCAAGATCGTAACCGGCTGAATATGGCCAGAGGCATGGCATCCATTGCCATCGAACATCGTCGGCTAACCGATAGGCTATCCTACCAGGCGCAACATGACGCGTTAACCGGGCTCCCCAATCGCTTTTTGCTTGAGGATCGGCTCGCCCAATCAATCGCGTATGCCAATCGACACCGCTCATCGATTGCCGTGTTGCTCCTCGACCTAGACGGCTTCAAATACGTTAATGACACTCTCGGCCATCAGGCCGGTGATCAGGTTCTGGTCGAAGTTTCCAGACGTCTTCGCTCCATTACACGCCAGGCTGACACTCTAGCTCGTATTGGCGGCGACGAGTTCTGCCTCGTTCTCGGCGACGCACACAAACGAAGCGATACTCTCCGCATCGCGCAGACGTGCCTCGAGGTTCTGCGGAAGCCAATTCTCATCGGCGAACGCGACTATTCAATCAGCGCCAGCATTGGCATTAGCTGTTATCCAGAACATGGCGCCGAGCCGGAAGTTCTCCAGCAGCATGCTGATACTGCGATGTATCACGCGAAATTCAAGGGTAAAAATGGATTCCAAGTCTTTACTCCCGAGATTAACGCACATCTGCACGAACGCCTCGAACTAATGGGCGATCTGCGCCAGGCGATGGACAACAATGAATTCCTCTTGGAGTATCAGCCACAGTTTCTCGCCGATGGTGAATTAGCAGGCCTGGAAGCTTTGCTACGCTGGGATCACCCTAAGCGCGGAATCATCGGACCCAGCAAGTTCATTCCCATTGCGGAAGAGACGGGTTTGGTCGTTCCGATTGGCAAATGGGTGCTTGACCAGGCCTGTGAGCAACTCGCAGCCTGGCGGGGCGCCGGTTATCGTCGCCTACGCATGGCAGTAAATGTCTCCACATTGCAGTTCGAGCGCGAGGATTGGATCGAGACAATTTGTCAGGCCTTGAAGAAATATGATCTGCCGCCTTCCTCGCTCGAACTAGAACTCACAGAGAGTGTCGTGATGAAGAACTGCCAAAGCGCGAGCGAACGGCTTGGACAATTGCGCGCTTTGGGAATCAGTTCCGCAATAGACGACTTCGGCACCGGCTATTCTTCTCTCAAGTATCTGCAAAACCTTCCTATTGACACTCTAAAGATTGATCAATCTTTCGTGCGTAATCTTGATCCGCTTTCAAATGGCGAATCTGGAAATGGCGCGATCATTCGAGCTATCGTGACTCTAGCCCAGCAGCTTGGGCTGCGAGTGGTCGCTGAAGGCGTCGAGACTAAGGAGGAGTTTGAGCTGCTTCGGCGCCTCGGATGCGATTTGGTTCAGGGATATCTGTTCGCAAAGCCTATGACCGCCGAAGACTGCGATCTTTTTCTAAGCAAGTTCTATTCCTCGGAATCCCGAAAGGCGAAATCTGTTTCCGCATCTGTTTAGCGCAGCTTCTTAATATCCGATTAACCGGATCTAGTCCTCCGCCGCCAGCGAAAACGCCTGCTTACAGGTCCTGTATGTCTAGAATGTCGACGGCCCAAGGCGTTCCAGGTTGAACCCTGGATGTTGGGCCACGTGCCAGTGATAGTTCGGATGAACCACGAGGCTCGCGTGGGAGTTCTTCGGAAGAAAGAGACAGCGCGCCCGCCGAATGTCGCTTAACCCCGATGTTCTGAGGCGAGATGTCCTTTACCCCGTTCTGGATCGTCTTGGAATTCCGCGCACTCGTAGGGCGGCGGGATTCCACACCTTCCGGCATTCTGTTTGGGACGCAAAAAAATCAATCTCAGCCAGGTCTTTCCCGGATAGGCCGTCGGCATCAAGGAGATCCACGATGACATCTGGCTGGTCAGTTTTATGGATTATGATTTGGGGTACTTCGATATGGACACTCGAGTGATTGAACCGCTCGAAAATCCGTTCGGCCCAAAAGTGTCACCCATGACCTTTGGGGGGATGAGCCCAGAGTGGATCGTAATTTCAACAACTTGCAAGACGCGGGTGGCTAACCTAAAACCTTGTAAGGAATGCTGAGGAACCGTTATTGGACAGTTAAAGGACAGGCGCGTTTGAGGGACGGGTGGCTGATTGCAACTGGCTCACCCCCCCAACGTCCAGTTCTCCGTGGTCAAATGGGGAACTCGTCGGAATTCACGCGTGTTGTTCGTTACCAGAGTCAAGCCGAGGCTGCCAGCATGCGCTGCAATCAACAGGTCGTTGGCGCCGATTATCGTGTCCTTCTTTTGCAAGTCGGCGCGGATTTTTGCGTAATCCAGAGCTGCTTGGTCGGGGAAATCTAGCACGCCAACATATGCAAGAAAAGCAACGAGTGCAGCTTCATCCTGCGGCCGTCGCGGCGACATCTCAACTCCGAATAAAAGCTCCGCCTTCGTGATCACCGAAATACAGACATCGCTCACGAGAGTTTTCTTAAGCCGTCGCAAGACGGAATCGTTCGAGCGCTTCATGATGTAAGAGCTGGTGTCGGTATCCAGCATGTAGCGCGGCATCAGGATTCGCGCTCCTGCACCGGAAGGTCTTCCACACCTTCCATGAAGTTTTCCGAGGCGGCAGGGGCTTCGGACAGATAAGACGACCAATCCAGAGGTCGCGAAGACAGCACCACATCGCTTCCCACCTTTCGGATGTAGACTTCCCTAGTCTTAAACTGAAAATCCTTGGGCAAGCGCACCGCCTGGCTCCGGTTATTCATGAAAACTTTGGCTTTTCGCTGCATGCCTCTCTCTCCTAGCATCATTCTTGTGGCATATACCTAGAGTATATGCCAGTCGTGGTTGTGGCGCAACCTAGGCGTGACGTTTACTGGCGCTGTCAATGCCATTCTGGACAAACTAGAAGCTCATTACAATCTAGGAGATCACGACGACGCAATTCTGGGACTTTTCGCGACGCATCTACGGCGTCTATTGAGCATTTTTGAAGAGCTGGGCGAGAAAGAAGACGCGAATCTTCTCGAAGGCAGAGCAATCACAGCGTTAACAGATCCTCTCGATCAGGAAGAAGTTCGACGTCAGCTTGTGTGGCGCTAGAGATCATCGGTCAGCCACAAGGGCTAAGCCTTCACACCTGTGTTCCACGTTTTGGAACATGGAACAAGAACGCGGCTGCGAACTGAAAAAGCCATGCACACGGCTCTACTCGCAAACTTAACATTCCGTGGAACTTACAGGAAGGAACTGCGGAGGGTTTTGGTTGCGGGGGGTGGATTTGAACTCCACCCGGCTATTGAAAACACGTACGTTATTGATTTTACAATAGGCTATAAGGGCGAAATAGGCGGGATAGGCAGCCCGACAGTACAAAAACAGTACAAATCATTTCAGCGTTCGTCCATTAGGCGCCCAATATCAGCGCCGCTGTGCCACCGGCCCTCCAACTTTCGCCCACTCTATCGGATTCGTCATTTCGGCCATCATCCTTTAACCTGGCGAGGTTACGGATGCTCTAATAACCGCGCTTGTGACTTCTGGCCGCATCTCGGTTTGAAGACCCTCCGCGACCTGAGATCGCAGGTGGAGAACTTAGTGAACTGGCGGGGCGTTTTGAAGTGCAATGGCGAACTACTGCCCTGTCGAACGAACGCGATCGGAGCGTAGAATTCAGAAAGCGCCCTTCGAAGGAGGTAAATTCGATGAAGCGACTCGGATTAATGCTGTTCGCTCTAGTCGTTTCGGTCTCACTTGTAGCCATAGCGCAAGAGGCTGGGACGCAACAGCCAGCCGGAAACACGACCTCTACAACGAAAACGAAAGGTACAAAGCTGGAACATCTGAGCGGCAAGATAAGCGACGATGGCAAGAGCTTCACGACCGATAAAGAAAACAAGACTTACACCATCGAGAACTCCGATGCGGTGAAAGGCCATGAAGGCCACGACGTTCGCGTCAGCGGCCACGTTGACGCAAGCAACAATTCAATTCACGTGACATCGGTCAAGATGGCCAGTGCGAAAAAACCTATGTCGGAGCAGCCGCCAAAGTAATCGGTCGCTGACAGTTTTATTTACGGGCCGGCGCCAACGCTGGCCCATGTTTCTGCGTGGGCTGCCGGATAGAATTGCGCATTGTCCATTGGTTGCCAAATAACCCAGCTTCCCTCAATGAGCGCTAGCCCGAGTTATCGCCAAAAGCGCAATCTCGGGTTGCTGGAGTAGAGTCGAGAACAGGCGCAGTGGCTTTAGTCTCCCGGTGGCGGTTGACTGCGCTTTCGCGCAGCTGCCTCAGTCCGGTTTGGCTTGGCTCTGTTTCCTGTTCCCGCTCATCGAACCCGGACAGGCGGATTTCCCGCATCCGGCTCTCGGAAAAGACGCACACCTAGCGAACTAGGCAGGTAACGCCGTCTGCAACTTCTGAACACAAAACCTGGGGCGGCTAGACTCATCGTCAATCCCCATGTCCTTCGTCGCTTCGTGCGTTGGTCTTTAACTGAGGCCCCTTCCCTCTACCGGCATTACCCGGCTTCATAGGTACTACGAACCTCTCCGCCACCCCACACGGCCCGGCCGGTCTCTCACGAGCTGCCAGTGATCCCGACCGCGATCACCGCTGGGGCTTCCCGTGTTGCATCTGGTCTCCTATGCCTACATGCCGTCGCCATTACCCCGGCAGGTCCGATGGAGCTTGTTCGCTCTTCCATCTCCATCGTCAGCGGCCTTCCCTGTGAAAAAGTCAGGTCGGCTCCTGCAATTATTGTTTCGGAGCCTGCTCAGCGTTCACTTCACGTTACGGCCTGCACGCTCGCGGAGTCGCCTAGCGACCCTTTCCATCGAAAGCTCCGACAGCTTCGTTGCCTCCGCTGCCGTCTCGATTGCTACCGGGTGGAGCGAACCAGTTCCCGGGCGGGAGTTGCGCCCGCTGAAGTCCAGCGCCTTTTCTCGGCGCGCTTTCTCGCCAACTACGATCAGATTTCCCAGTTTCCGAGTAGCCGACTATCCACTTGGTAGCTGCAAAGCGGCCAATCGCCCGCAGCCTGTGCTGCCGGCCAGCCAACGATGGCGAACTTCGTCATTGTCTTCGTATTTCGCTCAGCTGAGTTCTTCGGCGAGTCCGATGAGAAGCCCTTCAGGCCCGCGGATGTAGCTGTGACGCTCACGTCTGCGTGGCACATGCCGAGGGCTGCGATTCGTGTAACGAAGTGTTCTGCTCGATGCGCTTGGCGACGGCCTACCATCAGAAGAAGCCGGCGACGGAGTATCGCAGGATGCGGAAGTCGGCCTGACTCCTATCTCCCTCGCGCCGTCTTCTGCCAGTCAATCCGCCAACGTTCACGCCCCATCTGAACCCAGAAAAGCCGTTTGCGGGGAGTTCCTCGGGCATGGTGGTACAGCGCAGCCGCTCGCTCGTAGAAGCCGCGCGTGTGCCAGGAATCCGGGAAGTGGAACAATTGGAAGTCGAGGTGGTGACAGAATTCGTGGGTCAACGTGCTGAAAAACGTACCAAACGACGTGATTTCCTCGCGTACTGCGGTTCGCATCCATACGCGAATGATCATTGTGTCGGGGGTGTAATCGCCGAAAAGTTCCGTCGTCCAGCTCTCTCGAACCCGCAACGGTCGAGCAGCGAGAACGCGAATGCCGCAACGGGGAACCTTGTAGAACTGTGACGCTATGGTCAGAAACTCCTCACAAGACCTACGCACTTCGGTCTTCCGTCCCAATTTCATCGTGCTGTCGATCTTTGTGGTGATCTCTTGCAGGGTTCGGTCGGTTGGTAAATCGAGTGTCTTGATCTGATCGCTTTTCAGGTATTCGGTCCGACTCTTTCGAGGGACTGGATCAGTAAGCATCGATCAAGTTTTCGGCGCTGTCGCAGACTTTTACGCAGCTATTCCAAATCGCGAACTCTGGATCTGTTTCGCGCTCCCGCTCGAACAATTCTTCTCGCCCGACCCACTGGGAGTACTGGCGGTTCCTGACCTTGTACCAACGGACGCTTCCATCGAGCAGGTAGGGATCGAAACGGCACTTGGCGACAATGCCTTCCAGATCGCGTTGACACGCTAGCCAAAAGAATTCTTCGCCGGCCAGTTCGACGTGATCGCAATAGAGCAGGCGTTCGCCGGTCTGCGGGAGAACAGCACGAAGCCTGAGTTTGCGTTCTTCGCGGGGTAAGTAGCGAAGGTCTTCCCCCTCCCATGACAGCAGGTCGAATGCATAAACCCGAGGTTCGCCACGACGAAACAGAAGATTCTCGAAGTTGGTCTGCCCTGTGTTGTCCAAGCAGACGATCTCGCCATCGAGCACAGCGGTCTGAGCACGACATTCGAGCCCCAGCGCGATGTTCAGCTCAGGGAATGACCTGAACTCGTTCCCATTGCGCGAGATAAGTTTCGATCGCCCATTATCGATGAATGCCATAGAACGGAATCCGCTGTGATGTCCGGTGGGGCTTGGTAGTGTTGAGAAGACCCAGGTGGCGGCCAATCGTCGTAGTCACCACCCACATATCCTTTAGCTAAGGCCGAGTTTCGCTGTCGCCCCAAATGTCGAGCGTCGAGAACAAACAGGACACTCAGTCCGGACACGACCAACGTTGCAAGCAGTGCCTTGAAAAGAACGGGTCGACTCTGTCTGTTTTGCATGTTTTCGTTCGTGTCAGGTTTAATCTAATTAAACACGCGCGACTACGTCCAATGCAATCTGTTTTCGATGTCGCGCCACATGCCATGTAAGCACGGTATTTGGACGAGAAAATCGCCTGAGTACTCATAATCGCAAAAGTATGAAAAGTGCAAAGTTGTAAAATTGCTCGTCCTCGCCATTTATCATCGAATGCATGATGGCCGTTCGGAAGACGTATGAAAGAAATTCGACAGAAGAACTCATCATACTGTACGAGCAAGCTGCATCCGAACATGGTCAAGCTCAAGATCGTGGCGATTACCGAGCAGGAAACCCCGCTGCTGACCGAATCGGTGCTATCTATCGCGAATTGCGTAAGCGTGGACGAGAGCATCAACAGAAGCTCTTGCCTCTTCTATTGAGCAACGATACGGGCGTCCGTCTCTGGGCCGCAGCACACGCTCTCGAATTCGAGCCGCGCCAAGGCGAGGCGATTCTTAAGGACTTAGCTAAGGCGAAAGGCATTCAGGCGTTCAATGCAAGAATCACGCTGGAAGAATGGCAGAAAGGCGCTCTCCGCTTTCCATGAGTTTCCCGGAGAGCCGATAAGTGATAATGCCTGCGAATAGTTATGTCAAGCTACTCTTCCCCCGGAGTAGACTGCTGGTGTGAAACAGCACCTTATTGGTAGCCTCCTGCTTGTATCCTTCGCAATTTTCACGTTGTGGTGCGATGGCCAGCAGCCCGTTTCATCGGAAGGTCAAGCCGTTCTAGTAGCTTTTTCCAAGCCGAGCTTTCCACCCTTAGCGCGAATAGCAAACCCTCAGTGATCACCCAAAAGCGGCCATGTAAGATCACCTGAAAACCGGCCATGTAAACAGTCGTTCAGGACATTGACAACAGCTGGGAGGCGAGTAGCCTCCCGCAGCATGGCGAACGTCTTGAACGAAGAGAAGAAACAACAGATCTTAGCTCTCGGACGATTAGGCTGGTCTCTGCGTCGCATCCAACAGGCGACTCGAGTTCGTCGAGAAACCATAAGCGGCTATCTAAAAGCAGCTGGCGTCACGGTGTGGCGGCCGGGGGGATGGTCACGACAGGGGCCACCAAAACCGGCCATGCAAGTGATCACCGACCCGACCATAGAGGTGACCACCGGGTGGGGGGCCGAACTGCCTTTGTTGAGGGGCAACAACAGCCCCGAAAACCTTCCTGATAAGGGAAAAAGCAACCGCGACGATTCAAAAGCGGCCATACAGGTGATCACCGGGTTTGGCGTGGACTTGAGAGACCCGGGAGACGCAAAATCCTCCGGTTCGCTGAGCGCCTGTGAGCCTTTGGAGGAAGTAATCCAGCTCGGTCTGAGCCGTGGTCGCAATGCTAGAGCGATCTGGCAGGATCTGGTATCGGATCATGGCTTTAGCGCCGGCTACCAAAGCGTTCGGCGATTCATTTACAAACTGCGCGGATCCCAAACGCCGCAGCCACGAGCCGTCATCCTCACCGCCCCTGGCGAAGAAGCGCAAGTTGATTACGGCAGCGGCCCCATGGTGCGCGATCCCCAGAGCGGAAAGTATCGGCGCACGCGATTGTTCGTAATGACCCTGGGCTACAGCCGCAAAGCAGTACGCTTGCTGGCGTTTCGCTCCAGTTCGCGCATCTGGGCGGAGCTACATGAGAAAGCCTTTCGTCGACTGGGTGGCAGTACGCGTATCGTCGTGCTCGATAACTTGAAGGAAGGTGTGCTCGCCCCCGACCTCTATGACCCCACCTTGAACCCGCTCTATCGCGACCTACTCAAGCATTACGGTGTGGTGGCCATGCCCTGGGAAGCTTCAACTTCACTTGGCGGGTAATACATTCTGGGAAAAAGTCGCACACCTTGGGGACGGAGCGGTGAGTTGCACGGTCTCGTTCGTCTCAAAGGGGAATAGAAAGCGCAATGCTGTGACAATGCCTGACCTATTAAGAGGGGAATGTCAAGGACATTTTTTCTCCCTTCGCTCGAATTGCGACAATTGACCAGGAGTCCGACTGGACGACAGCTAACAACTTACTGTAAAAGCGACATGATGGATTTAACTGCCGCACTGCATACAGCTGCTCGGAGGTTCTGCGCCAATCAGCACTTTCAGTGGTCCCAAGAATACATGCCGCTCGTCGAGTCTGGGCAGGACCGGGTGGGCAAGGACTACTCTCAGGCCGCTTACAGACTGTTTCCCAGATATAGGCTTGATGAAGCCATCGAAGTAGAGGTTGAGAGAATCACCGGACAGCAGTTTCATTCGCTAGAAGAGGCCCGCGTACAGCTGCTCGACGCTGGCCGTAGTGCGTTGTCGTCTCTGTTTGGCGAGTTTCAGGAACCCGAAGCACGCGCTGCGCTGACTAATGAGTTTAAAGCGTTCGAGTCCTACATCAGTAGCGTTGGTCCCCTTCAGCTTGCTCAGGTTGAGCCTCTCCCTTATCGCCGTGTTCTGGCCGAATCCGAGCGCCAGCAGCTACGGGAGACCCTACACGCAGTTTGGGGTGCGAAGGGATACTGGTTTCCTCTACAGAAATGTGATCCGCAAACCAACGTTATTGCTTTTCATCAGGAACTTTGGGAACACAGGGATGGCACATCACTCTTGCTGCGGGCAATCCAAGACCGATGCATCGAGCGATGTTTTTTGCTTCTCGAAGGACCTGTGGACTACGAAATCGCGGTCTCCTTAATGGATCCGATTTACCGGGGGGACGAATCCTTCCTCACCAGCGACTTCCGGTGGCTCGTGTACCGCTCACACGAATCATCCATTGCAGTTGCGGGATGGCTGGCAGACTTGTTTCGCACGCAATGGCGAGATTGGGAAGACGTGGCTTACGGAGGACCGTTTCATACCGCAGATTTGCGCGGCAGTTGGGACGTGCCGAAAAGATAACTTTCGAAACATCGCCCATATAGCCCAAATTCCCTGTTCTGGGCTGAACATGGGCAAAGTTGTGGTATTGATTCCATAACAATGCCGCCTGTGCAACAAACCGTGTTGTTCTATCGGCAGCGCCGTCATTGCGCGTCATGGGTAAAGGCGCATCAGTTGCGGTGGCGGGTGCACACGATGACTGTGGGAATTTTCAAATCGATGCGCTCGTAGCGGAACGCCTGTGCCGTCTTGAGCACATTCGTACTGCGACCACTTTTTCTTTTGCGGTTTACTTGCAGTTCCCTTGCAGTGTCGAAAGCCTATTGATTTAAAAGGGTTTAGGTTGGTTGCGGGGGGTGGATTTGAACCACCGACCTTTGGGTTATGAGAAGATCGGATTTTCGTAAGCTAAAGACAACTCAAGGCACGGACGGCACTAGAAGGAATTAGAAGCACCGTTACTAAATCTTTTAACCTGAAAATTGTGTACCAGAGTGTACCTGAGAAATTAGGGGAAGAACGCCTGATTCGGCATTGCCAATTCCCCGATCTTTCCTTGAAGTGGTCAATAGCGAACAGCCCGTAGCTCTCGAGACTGACATAGTCGCTAGAAGCGTGGGGCGGTTCGGACATGCTCTGCCCACTTTGAAACACGCCATTTCAGGAAGAGAGAAACCAAGATGAGAAGAATTGCCTCGGCGCTTGTCGCAGGATGCGTGCTGTTATTTGCTTTGCCTATGCTGGCAGAGTCAAAGCCGTACCACGATGGGTCTGTATGGGAAATGCAATGCATCCACGTTAAGGCTGGCATGGAAGATCGGTACGCTCGTTACCTGGCGGGCGACTGGAAAAAAGAGCAAGACGCCATGAAGAAAGCCGGGTACGTGCTGAGTTACAAAGCGATTCGGACGGAAGCGCACAACCCGACTGACTGCAACGTGATCCTCATGACGGAATACAAGGACTTGGCCACCATGGAGGCCAATGCTGACAAAGCGGAAGAACTCGGCCAGGAACTCTTTGGCGGCACGCCGAAGATCGAGGCCGGCTACACAGATCGGTCTTCCTATCGGGACATTATCGGCAGCCGACTTGCACGCGAGATAGTCCTGGAACCAAAAAAGTGAGAGCCTGAAGTCTCGGGAAATTCCCAGCCTCGTCTCTGACGAGGCTTTTTTGATTGCTAGCTCATTCGTTGCTGTGAAATCCGAATGACTGGTCAGAATTGACCAGCTACTCCTGGGCACCTGGCTCAATATCTTGTTTATGAAAGTAAGTGAGAAAAAAGTCCTATCGATTCGTTGCCCAACCTGTGGGGCTAAACCAGGAGAGAAGTGCGAGCTAAGCACGGGACTCCCGCGCACTGATCCTCACCGAGACCGACGTTTGGCAGCTTCAGACAAGGCTTCTTCCCTATAAATACCTTGTCCGCCTGCATACTAGAACCGAACACAACTGCATGCTTTGAGGTAAACAATTCAGGCTATTAGCGGTTCTGCGGGCGCGCACTTGATGCGGTTAAAGGTTTCGTTCACTAAAGCCGCCGCTGCTTCGCTAGCAGCCTTCGTGGGCGTTGCGATCTGGAGCAAGCCCGCTCGGCCGAAGTTCCGCGGAAAAGTAAACTCCTTCTGACGCAATATCACGAGTTCGAGAATGCGTGCCAAATCTTCCGATTGGTATCCATTGTGGAACTGCACACCGGGGTCACGAAACTCGGAACCTGCCGTTTGGTATCCACAAACCAAAAGCCAATGGCCTTTGCCGATGCACGACCAAAGTTGCAGATAATCTAATACGCCGCTCCCTGTGAGGTCGTATTCGACGTGAACCAAGTCTGTCGCGAGGCCGCGCACCACGGCAGGCCAACTCGCCACCACTGCCGACTCAAGAATTCGATCGAAACTGTCACCAGGTTTAGTCGACATTTTTCACCTCCAGAACGCGCCTGTCATTTTCTGAATCCTTACCGCACCTAGCCGGAGCAAAATGGCTATCCCGCGTTGCTATTGCCACCGTTTGGGGTCGCGGATTTGTCGATGTCGATATCGATTCGTGATCGCCAATTGCACAACCTGCCAGGGGAAGTACCGTCACGACTACTCCGAGGAAATCTTGCTGTTTTGTCTATGAGCCTTCTCCACGGTTCCTGCATCGGCCTGGAGTTATTGCGCGACAAACTCAGCCGTTGGCCCATTCGGCGTCCGACTGGGAAGCCCGCCGTATCTCGACTCCATCGAGATAGCAACTCGGCTGGATGTGACGCGAATGTGCTGAAACCGTGGCATAGTGCACTCCCAAAAAACGCTTCGCAACGATTCCAGTCACTTCAAGAGAGTTGAAGCCTTGCGGTCTTACCTTCGCAAGAATTCGTCGTACCGCGTTCCGGATCCTGGTTGTCCCGATAGATCCAAAAAACATTACTCTTACCTCGGCCGCCATGAAAAAGAAGTTCCAACGCGCGGCATGGATCTTGCGATCCATCGCGAAGCCGTCGAGCCCCTGGACTACGCTCCATTTCCCGGAATAGGGCTCACTAGCGAGAGCAAGGAGATGCGTGATCTGAGGGCGATCTGCAATCAGAATCGTTCCGACTTGTACCGTAGGCGTCATAATCATTCAAAACAGCACTGCCGCGCCGTCATGATCGAGCAAGCGCGGCAACTATTGCCAACACCAGAGATGAAAGGACGAGAGTGCCGAAAGTTAACAGAACGATTTCACTCAACAGATCAGGCTTCATTAGCTCTTCCGGATGCATGTCGCTTCTCCTCGCAGCGGCTGCCAATCAGTGTGCCTTGGCAGCGGTTACCCCAAGAGCATACTGGGTATCCGTTGATGGAAACCGGCGCTCTTGAGCCACCTCAAGGTTCGCGCACCTCTTCATAAAATACTGAGCAGAAAGGCTCATTCTCGCATCTCCCTCGGGACTAGAATGTTGACAGATGAGCCCTGTTGGAATTGCCAAGAAGAACCGTGAATTCGACCCGGAGGCACTGCTAGCCACAATCGGCGAGGGCACGAAAGCCATGCTCTTTGCGAAGAAACGCACTATCTTCGCGCAGGGGAATCCCGCCGATGCGGTTTTTTATCTCCAGACAGGAAAAGTCAAGCTCGCAGTTGTTTCCAAGACCGGCAAAGAAGCGACGATTGGAATTTTGGGCGACAGGACCTTCTTCGGTGAAGGCTCGCTTGCTGGACAGCCACTCCGTATGGGCACGGCAACCGCAATGACCGACTGCGCCGTGCTGCGGATTGAGAAGAACGCCATGATGCAGGCGCTGCACCGCGAACCGACACTTTCCGAAATGTTCGTCGCGTACCTGCTGGCACGGAACATCCGTTACGAAGAAGATTTGGTTGACCAGTTGTTCAATTCCAGCGAAAAGCGGCTGGCCCGTGTCCTTCTCATGCTCGCGCGTTTTGGCAAAGAAGGAGTGCCGGAAAGTGTGGTCCCAAAGATCAGTCAAGAAACTCTGGCCGAGATGGTAGGGACCACCCGTTCGCGTGTCAGCTTTTTCATGAATCGATTCAGAAAAATGGGATTCATTAATTACGCAGGGGGAGAAGACGGCGGACTGCAGGTTCACAGTTCCCTTCTCAATGTAGTTCTTCACGATTGAGCATCTCACAATAAGCACTCGCGGTATGTCCCATAGCGGGGACCGTCGCGGCCTTCGGTGGTTCCCATGGAACTGGTGGAAAGTCGCGCGTCCTTCCCGGAGCAGTCGCTTCACTTTGCCGATGGCCACAAGACAGGCAAATCGCTCCTACTTGTGTAATCTGAGTTTCTTTCTCGATATCCCTTTCGCGCACAGCCGTAGAGCCGGTAACAACAGGCCCTTGGCAGATGTCACAGACAAACGCTCGCAGGTGAAGATAGTAGCTTTTCATGATGATCTCCTCATGAAGTTATAAACGTACCCTCTACTCGGGTAGGTATCTGCTCACTATTGCTCGGTAAAGTGCGCGCTCCGGACCGCGATGCAGATGCGCACCCGGGCAAACGAAACCGTCCAACTGGTCAAAAGGACACAGCTACTTTCCTCCTTGGGATCTAGGCTTGGCTTGAGGCAACATACATGAAACGCATCGCAGTTCTCAGCACGGCCGCTCTGTTCGTGCTTCTGGGGGCCACTGCTCTTGTTTACTCACAGCAGGATCAGCAGGACGAAAAACAAAACAAATCTGACAAAGACAAGCCAGCTAAGCAGGATCAAAAGCAGTCCAAACCCGAACCGCAGCAAGCGCAGAAGCCACAGGACGGGAACCGGCAGCAGAACGCGAACCGGCAACAGGAAGCGCAACAACAGAAAGAGCAGCAACAGCAAGACCGGAACAGGCAGCAGCAAGTTCAGCAGCAACAGCAGCAAGAGCGGAACCAGCAGGAACAGCGCGCTAACGATCAGAAGCAGCAGGAACTGAACCGACAGCGCCAACAACAGGTTCAACAGCAGCAAAACCAGGAACGGCAGCAGGAGCAGAATCGACAACAAGGCGAACGTCTCTCCGAACAGCGCCAGCAACAGATGGTTGCAGAGCAACAGCGACGCTCGGCTCAGTTCCGCAAAGAACAGGACGAGCAGCGCCAGCGCGGCCTGGAGCAGCAGAGGACCCAACAACTGCAGCAGCAAAGACGCACGGCGCAATATCGTTTTCAGGAGGACTACTTACATCGTGAAAGGCAAGAACAACTTCGGTTTCAGAACGAGCGAAACCGCGACTATGATCGTGATCCTTACTACCACAGCGCGCCGATCTACCGGTACCAGCGTGGCGGGAATTACTATGAAATCAATCAATACGGAGCCGATGTCCTGCGACAGGCTGTGAACTACGGCTACAGCGAAGGCTTCCGAACCGGACAGGCAGATCGCGATGACCGCTGGCATTCCGATTACCAGGACTCGTACGCGTATCAGGACGCCAACTACGGCTACAACGGATATTACGTTGACCGGGATGATTACAACTACTACTTCCGCGAGGGATTCCGTCGCGGGTATGAGGACGGCTACAACAGCCGCTATCAGTACGGCAGGGCCGAGGGCAACACGAATGTCATATTAGATATTCAGTTGTCCAACATCCTTGGTTTTGTGTCAATACGGTAAATAATTGGAACAGGTTGGACCGGGCCCCGGTTCAGTTGCGGCAAATGAGCAATCGGAGGGGCCCGGGGCACCGTTTCGTGTCGACACTTAGTCAATGATGTGCGAGACAAGTACGAGACATGAAATCGTTCACTTTTGACCAGACTGCGATAGCCACTGAATGTAACACTCAACTGTGTGACTATGGCAGCCCCAACACAACGTCAAGTTCTTGTCGTGGACGACGACCCGACTATCCGTATCTGCCTGACTGTGCTTCTTGAGTCAGTCGGTTACGACGTTGCCACCGCTGTGGATGGCGTGGAAGCTCTTGTATTGATCAATGAGCGCGCACCCGACATCATCATTTCCGACCTGAACATGCCACGAATGTCCGGTCTGGACCTGCTCTCGGAAATCCGCCGTCGTTTTCCGAGGATTGTTACCATCGCCATGAGCGGCGCGTACCGAAATAGCGCCGACTTGCCTTCTGAAGTGATCGCCCATGGCTTTTACCCCAAAGGCGAGCCTCCCACCAACCTTTATGGGACTCTTGCGCAGCTCCTCGAGGGAATTCGATCGCCAAGGGCGTGAGGCCTACTGCGCTTGCAATGCGCAATGACTGGAGCAGAAGCCGCGATGCGAAAAGGAAGAGCTAGTCTGGGCTGTGAATCACTAACGATGGACAGCGGGAGCCATGGCGCTAGTTACTTGGAGCGCAGCGGCATCTCCGTAGATCTGGACAATGCTGTGGCGCAACGCAATCATATTGCTGCGGGAACTTTGGGTTCTCGGACTGGCTGGATCCTTCGCAAGTTCTGCCTGGTACGTCCGCAAAAGTAGTCTGCTCTGCTTTTCCAAGCGCTCGATCGTTCCTAGGCTGGTGTGCGCTTCCATCTGCATACTCCGTAGTACGTAAATCAGAGCGCCGTAGTTCGTTGAGCAAAGAATGGAAGTGGGCTGGCTATCCCGCTCCTACTCCCAAGACAGTTCCTAGGCGGCCTTGAGTGATCTTCCGCATTCCAGACAGCAGGATTTGTGACGCGGCGTAATCAGTCCACAAAACGGACACATTCGTTGCGGTGTCAATGCTCCGCTTTCCGGTCCGAGATTTGCGCGCAGTTGCGCTAACCAACTCGGGATGGAGGTAATTCTTCTCCACAAGCGTTTGCGAAATCGACGAACATTGATTTCCATCCCTTTACCTGACGGTTTCTCGGGAGAAGTACCAGGTCCCGAGGGGTAGAAGATTTTCCCGTGAATCTAGAGTGTCAGACTGCGCTCTGCCATTCTGTGCAGGATTGCTCAGATTGGGGCAAATCTCGGCCACCTCAAGCGCCGGCACCATAACCGATCTGAGCAATTCAGACCAGCTTATGTCTGCAAGCAAGCCCATTATGAAGGTTGAGACGAGCACTCCTTCTCTCTCTTTCAGGTCCACTGAACTAAGTCAGCAAATCTGAAGTTGTCTTCCCTTAGCTCCGCACTGAAAGGAAACATTCATGAAGAAAGCTTTATCTGTTTTGCTGGTTAGTTTCTTGGGCGTGTTTGCGACGTTCGCCTGGGCAGGGTCCGCCCGCGAGGATTCGGTCGCCCGCCTGCAGTCATCGGTGGATGTTCTGCACTCGATTATGGCGACTCCCGACAAGGGTATCCCCGAGGAGGTGTTGAGTAACGCAAAGTGCATCCTGGTAGTCCCGGACTTGATCAAGGGCGGATTCATCTTCGGCGGAAAACACGGGCGTGGTATCGCTTCATGCCGAACGTCCAGCGGTTGGAGCGCGCCTGCGTTCGTCTCGGTTGGCGGGGGAAGCTGGGGATTACAGATCGGGGTCGAGGGTGTGGATCTGGTCATGCTGGTCATGAACGACCAGGGTTTCCAGCATCTGCTCTCGAGTAAGTTCCAATTATCTGGCGAAGGATCCGTAGCTGCCGGCCCGGTTGGCCGTCACGCGTCCGCTGGAACTGACTGGAAGATGAACACCCAGGTATTGACTTACTCGCGCTCCAGGGGCGCCTTCGCTGGAATCACGTTGGAAGGAGCAGTCATTCAGCAGGATGACGATTCCACTCGCGCGATTTATGGCAAACACATGATGTTCCGCCGAATTCTCTCCGGCAAAGTGTCCACTCCGGAAAGTGCTGAGGCATTCGTAAAGGCGGTCTCTACTGCAGGACAACAGGCCAGCATTGCGGAAGCAAGAGAAGAGAAGAAGTAGGTGTTGTCATGCATCTCGAATATCGCTGGCCGGAAAAGTTCTTCCGTCCAGCATTCGAGACGTGATTGTCTCCCTCGAGAGGCGGCAGATATGAGAGTCAATGTCTCCAAACACAGATTCATGCAATTAGCATGCCTAAGCTTCTGGCCCATTCTTCTGTGTGCGCAATCTTCCGATGTCCAGAACCTCGCGAACTGCAAGAACGGTTGGGAAACTTGTGATCGCTCAAGGTTGAATGCGTCGCAATCCGCCGAGGTTGCAGCCTCAGAGCACAGGCGAGACGTTGCAAAGTGCAGGAACGGCTACGATTCCTGTGACCGTTCGAAGCTCAGTGAATCCGAGGCCATTTCCCTGGCCGTCGCCGATCACCAGCGAAACGTCTCTGATTGCACGACGGGTATAACCTCCTGCGATCCTTCACGTCTTACTGAATCTGAGGGGCGTGAATCATCAATCGCTGCGCAGCAGCGCAACATTGGCAACTGCCATAATGGGTATGCCAGTTGCGACCTCACTTAACTGACTCCGCAGGAACTCAGGGCGGTGGATGTTGCAGTCCGCCAGCGCAACATGTCGGACTGCAAAGAGGGATCGGAATCCTGCGATCGTTCCAAGCTAACCGCTTCGCAGATAAGCGAGGTGCTCGCGGCAGAACACGACCGCAATCTGTGGAACTGTGTGAATGGATGGGAACAATGTGACCACTCACGGTTGACTCCACGGGAAGCGGCCCAAATTGCAGTTTCTGAACACCGGCGTAACATCCTCGCATGTACAGGCGGCGAGCAGACTTGTGACTACTCCGCGTACAACGGCGGAGGCCAAGACTCTGGCAACCGCGGAGCACAAACGCAATTACAACGCCTGTCTGCTAGGTTCAGGATACTGCGATCGTTCTCGGCTCTCTGCCGTGGAGATGGAAGCTATCCGGCTCAAGCGGACCGGGTCCCGATGAAGGTTCGTATCAAATCTAAGTACATGGGAGAACCATGATTCATCGACAGTGTCCGGGGTGCGGCGGCGAGTTGGTTTTGGCCAGGCGTTCTGATGAGCATGGGGGCAGGATTTAGTGCCCGCCCATCGAACTATTGGCGTTGCAGCATTTGCGGAGGCGAATTCACTGCTGAACAGGTTCGCGAGAACAAGCGTAGTAAGCAGTTCGAAGTCGCGCGACGTCTTGACCAGCCATTGGTTAACCGCCAGGGCGACGACGGCAGCTCCTCACGAATGGGTGACGAAGGCTGCCCTAACGAAAGCCCAAGCGTAGAGGATGCCACTGGGTACTCAATCGAAAAAGAGGAAAGTGAGTCAATGGCCGAGGAGGCCTCATGAGGGCACGACTTGAAAGCACTCGACGGCTGAAGATGGAACCAATTACCCGAAGTTGGAAACTCACGATTGCCGACCGACGGCTGATGTGGCTTCAGAAGCAGCACCCCAGCGCTGCAGGTCAAAAACTCCAACTCTGGGCATTGCACCCGGAGAGATAGCCCGCTGGCAGTGTCGAGGCTTCTAAAATGGATCACCCATTACGTACGCTACTGTGTATGAGCTGGTCCTCGAGCCCGTCCTGCGAGTGATGCAACGGGTGCTGGATTTCGTTACCTGAGCAAGCGCGCGCTATCGATCCAACAGCACTCCCAACTCTTCGTCGCCCCAGACCTTGACGTACTGAGCTTTCCCGATCGTTCCCGGCCCATTCGGGCCCATCTCGTAGTAGACCTTGGCTTCCAGCGGAAATCGCTTTAAGGTCTCCATCAGTTCCTTTACAGTCCATTCGGCCATTGTTCCTCGATCCTCACCGCCGTTTAGTCCGGCGCTGTTTTCATATCAACTTCAATGGGTTACCAGATAACTTCCCCTCACTCGATCGTAGCGCCCACGAATACGTCGAAGGCGAAGTGCTTTTTGCCCTGATCCTGGAAAAAGGTTGCGGAATTATCGTCAAATTCCAAATCAGTGCCTGGCTCCTTCCAGGAGTTGGGATGCGCGCGCTTGCTCCTTCTCCCCACCCTTGTGGCCCTTTCTACCTAAATCCAACCCGAAAATGGGATGCTCATAGGTACCCGTGACCTTGACCGGCATTGCGTAACCAGCCATCTGCTTCTTAAAGAAAGGATCCAGCGCCTTCATTAGAAGGCTCTTGATCCCATGTGTCGTGTTGGATGGCGCAGAATCAGTTTTTAGCATTCCGTGCAGATCGATTTTTTCAGTAATCAAGTTGTACGTGCCATCCATTTGCGCCAAGGCGCCCGGAACAGTGAATGAGAGATTCGAGAATCTGGCCGTGCCGTCCCGCAGCAGAACTTGCCCCTTCAGGTCAGAGAGCACAGTTTCAGGCTCACCTTGTTCCCCCGCAGGCTTGCGAACGTTGTCATCGCGGCTCGCGCCGAGGCTAAGGTGGTTGACCCCTTTCTGAGTGCTGGATTGTGAGAACGTACCCGCACCAATTCCGAAAGTCCCATGCAGTTCGACTCTCTCCAGGAAGGATCTTTTGCCGGGAGGTATGGAAACATTGGCGCGGAAACTGACATTCCCGGACATAGGCGAGCGCTCCGAGCGAGCGAAGAGCAACAAAAGGTCCTGGATTCGCCCATCGGTAGCCTCTAATTCAATCGAGGTCACCTTGCCCGGCCATGCGGTGCCTCCTGCCACACTGCCTCTGGACCATACCGTCGTCTCCCCGAAAGTCCCACTCACTCGCTGGAGAAAAGTGTCCCCATTTACGCCATTGACCACGGCATGGAATTGAGTCTTCACCTGGACGCGGTGCGAACTTGAAGTGAGGGCGAAGCTCGGAGTATCGGTTACCCCTTGAACCTCAATATAATTGAGCGTTCCGGAGAATTTCCCGGAAGAAGAAAGCAAACCGGCGATTCCGGGCACTGCACTGAGGTCCACGTGTTCGAATAAGTAATCTCCAGAAACTGTAACTTTGCCGATGTCATCTGGATTCCACGGACCAAAAGTCCCTTTGGTAATGATTTCGCCAGGCAGCTTGGAGTTCGAAAGCTGGGCCCGGAATGATGCTGGCCCACTGCTACCGACATTGCTGATAGTGAAAGTACGAAGGAGGAGCTTCAGTGATGGCGTTTGCAGATCACGCGACTCCACTTCCACAACTGCTCCGTCTGCCATGAAGTCGTCGATGACGAAAGTCGATCTCTTCGGAGCCTGGAATTGCTCATCTGAGTCGCGACGGGGAATCAGAATGTGCAAACCATCCGCGCGGATTCGACGCAAGTGCCTGGTGAAAACACCCCAAAGCGTACCCTCAATTCTCAGCTTCTCAATGGTAATCAGTGGCGGCGTTCCGGCTTTCGAATTGTGCTGAAACGTGACGTGTTCGAGCTCGCACCCCGGTCGCGGAAAATAGGTGCCGTGAAAAGCACCCATCTGCACCTTGCTCATACTCGCCTCTTCCAGGTCCTTCAACACGGCTTCGTGACTGAATGGCCAGTGCCGCAGCAAGAAGACACCAGCCACGGCAACAACCACCACCATGGCCGCCCCCGAAAACAACACAGTTTTCCACATTTTGTTGACAGAGGCGTGAACGGCCATTGCATTCCTCATGCCTGCGAATTCGAATTTGAAGCGAACGCTTGAGCTTTGTGACCGGCAGCTCTGGTGGTCGGGGTCCTCAACTTCAGTTGGTCTAGTTCAGACAGTACATTCTGCCATTCGCCGGCGTTCTTCTTAGTCTCAATGGGGACTGTCAGGTCGGAGTAAAAGTCAAGGATGTTATTGCGAAGCTCCGGCGTGGTGAGATCGAACCTTCTGCCTGCCACCTGCGCAAGCAATTTGGCGTAAGCCTCGTCGGTCAATGAATACTCCGTTGCCTTTGTGGCCTGGCCGCTATCCAGGTCGACATTACCCAGAGCCAGTGTGTCGGTGCGCGCTTGGTGAAGGAATTCGCGGTATTGATCGACTGTGGTGTTGATGCTCTTGATATACAGATCTTCGGCTTTTGCGGTCGGATTATTGAATGCCAGTCCCTTAAAGGGTCCAACCTTCGGGAGATACCGCAGCAGGGTTGAGAGGATGCGAGTCCCCACGCCGGGCTTCGCGTAATCCTTGCCCCACTCCTTCTCGTACCCCGAACGCGAAAGGCGGTACAAAAACTTCTTTCTGGCAAAATTGGGGGTCTCCCGCATCAACTCCTTTTTATGGGTTTGCAGCGCGACCTTGGTCATCTGGGGGATCAGCCGGCTGATCGCAAAGCGGTACGAGCCAACCGCGAGGTCCTCATGCGTGAGCACGTCCTTCAACTCAACTCCATACACGACCGGGAATACCCGCTCCAGCAGCGACTTGGAAACCTGGAAGCCGATAAACTCGTGGTATTGCTGCGAGGCGTAGCGGTTCTTCGCGACCTGAACCGTGTCGAAACCGAATTCCGTCTTCAGGTGCGCTGTCTTGTCTTGTGCATACCGGACTGATTTGCCGTACCTCGCGCGCAGCTTGGGATACTCGATCGCGACTGCCTGATTCACCGCCGGATGGCCGGCAATATCCGACGCGTAGTGTGACAATGCGCCCAAGGCGTAGGCGTACTCGTTTACGTCCTGGCTCTCGGCTATCAGCTCGCGAACAAAGTCGCCGCTGCGGACGTAATGCACCAGGTCGCTGAATTCTCTGCTTCCGAATGGGTAGTAGCCGAGGTCCTGAATGACCGCGCCTCCGTAAGCATAGGCGTGCGCTTCTTTGATCCGTTCGTCCTTGAGACCGGGAAATCGGTTGAGCAGAAGGGGCTGAATCTCGTCAGCCCACAACAGGTCAACGATCTCCTCGTGCGTGAGAACCGAGTACGCAGACAGTCCGCCGCTGCACAGAAGCACGAAAATCAAAAGCGCCGACACGCTGAGAGTAACTCGGCGCCGGCGCTTCGCTGTTGGCCCACTCGGCATGCTCACCCGCATAATTCAGATCCTGCCGACGAGCAGGAGAATGAGCACAATCAAAAGAATGATCCCGATGCCGCCCGTCGGTGCATAGCCCCAGTTTCTGCTATGTGACCATCGCGGCAATGCACCAAACAGTGCTAAGAGCAGAATCACGATCAGTATGGTTCCAAGCATGTTTCACTCCTTCGTGGTTGCAGTTAAAGGCTTCTTACCGCAAACTTCCCGTTGTCGCATTTACTGGGTGACCGATGGCTTCCCCGGAAACCAGAAGTTCGACTCTGCGGTTCTGGTGGCGGCCGGCCGCGTTACTGTTTGAGGCAACCGGCGAACTGTTGCCGTAACCCTGCGCAGTCACTGCATTGGCCGATACTCCTTCGTTCACGAGGTAATCACGTACTGAACCGGCGCGATTTTCAGAGAGTTTTTGATTCATCGCGTCACCGCCCACATTGTCCGTGTAGCCGCCGACTGCGATATTGAGCCCAGGGTAGGCGAGCAAAATACCTGCGACTTTCGCCAGCTTCTCCCGTGCACCGGACTTCAATGAGTACTTTCCGGTGTCGAATAGAACGTCAGACATGCTGACGATCAGACCGCGCGCGCTGTCGCGTGTTTGAAGCACCGCGTTCAGTTGCTCGGACAATCGGCTGCGCATTGCCATTTTGTCGGTTTCCGCTTCCTGCGCTGCCAGGCGGGACCGCTCCGTATCGGCCTGGGCTGCCGCGAGTGCCGCAGCGGAAGTAGCCTGGTTATCCGCCATATCAGATCGTGCTTTATCAGAATCTGCTTGGGCCTTGGCAGCATCAGCGCGGGCTGTGGCGCTGTCAGATTCGGCTTGTTGTTTGTCAGCTTGCGCTTTCGCTGCATCGATTTCTGCCTGCGTCTTTGCAGCCTGAGCATTTGCTGTGGCAGTTTGTGCAGCTAGCGTCGCTGCCTGTGCGTTTGCCGTATCCGATTCCGCCTGGGCTTTCGCGTTCTCCGCACGGATCTGGTCGGACTGCGCCTGGTTCTTCTGCCGCGTAGCGTCATCTGCTTCCGCCTGGGTGTGTGCTTGTGCATTGGCAGCAGCTTGGCGTTCGTTGTCCAGGCGCTCCTGGTCAATCTTCTTGACGGTGATTGCGCGAGCATCCTCCGCGGTCTCCACTACCTGCCGCGCGACTGCAATCATTGCTTTTCGATCCGTGTGCTTGTCGGTGGCTAATTGATCGACCTTGTCCATAAGCCGGACCGCATGTTGATAGCTGTCGCTGGCATACCGCTCGGCACCCTCGGATTCCGCGATGCGCACCGCATTGCGCGCTTCGAAGAATTCCAGCGGTAGATTAGTGTTCAGCACCACGGGGTCGAACTTGTAGCCCGTAGGAATATAGCCGCCACGCTCCATAAGTTCATACTTGGCGTTCATTGCTTCGACCGTTCCCTTGGTGTCCTCGCGAACGACGTTCTCGATCACGACGACGTTGCTGGGTTGGCGGACCGCGTAATAAGGTTCAGCGGTGACGATCAGGGCAAAGGCCTGGAGATCAGTGGTGACGTCGACTTTGCTGCGGTGGTTATCGCCAACTAAGATTTCGCCGAGGTTGACCGCCCGGCCTTCGGGCGAGACTGCCCACAGAATGTAGGTCAGGTACTCGCTCCCGAAAGTCGTGGGCTTTTCCAGATTGCCAAATTCAACTTCGACTTCGATATAGCCCTTTTTGCTTTCCACTTTGGCTTGGCCGGTGGCTGCCGGCATCAAGTCTGTCCCTGCAAAATCCAGCTTGCTGGCTCCGCCGCGATGCTTGTAATTGATTGCCTGCACGCTACGGCTGGTTACGGAGACGTGAAATACAGGAGTCGGGCTCAAGGGTTCGACCACGAGCTCTGTTTGAGAATTGGTTTGAGCAAAAGCGCCCGTGCTCAGAAGTATTGCGGCTGCTAAGAGAAGTTTAGTTTTCAATGGATCTCCTTCGGGCAGTTGCCTGCCGTCTTACGTTGTGAAGCATGAAATTGGACTATTTGTCTTCATATGGCTGCGGGGCGTTCACGATCCGATGTGCATACGAGATAGAGAATGAAAGAGCCCAAAAGCATTGAGCAACCACAGAACGACGGCAATCACTACTACTCCGTTCAGAATCGATTTGATGGACGACTGCATTGGGATGAATCGATTTACCAACCACAACAGCACACCTACTACGACCAGAACTTCGACTACTTGGAGCAATGGCATGGTCTTTGACCTTTCTTTTGCGGGCTACTCCCTCACCGGTCGTGAGGATGTCGCAAGTCTCGCGAACTTTCTGGGTCGAATCGTGCTCACCGGAAAAACCACGGCAACACACGCGCGGGCAATACTGATTAGCTGGATGTGGTAGCTGTCGGCTAATTTCACCAGATAGCGGTTTGCAGCGACCTTGATATCAGAGCCGCGAATCAGCCGTCGCAGCTCGGTTTTCACACTCAGGAGAACTCATCATGACAGGCGCATGGTATGGCGTCTGAGCAAGATAGCTCATGCGCGCTTATTCGGTCCCTGTAATGATCCGGGATGAGCTGGTTTGCAATTGCGATTACGCTGAATAAAGAGAACGCGGAGAGTACTCTGAAGATTGGAATACGGAGAAAAAGATTATGAATAAAAGGTGTCTAGAATACCGTGGCCACGGCCGTGCCTGGTTAAGAGGCCCCGGCTTCCTCCTGCGGCAAGACCCAGAGGAAGACCAAGAAGACGAGGATGAAGATGAGGATGAAGATGACGACAAGGAAGAAGACGATAAGGATGGAAATGAGGACGGCTATTCAGAGTGACCGCAGCTTCCATTCCAGCTAGCTGCGAAACTGTTCAATACTGCACATTCCAGGACCCACGTTTCGTTCTACAGTTTCATATGCCCGCTTCGGGTACTTTCAAATAGCCGCCAAACTGGCAGGATCACCATTCGCTGCGAAATACTGGGCGTCGTTACTCGCTCAGGCAGGTGTGTTACTCCCCGCTGTTGGCTCTATCCGAGCGCCTCCGCTTCACGAATTTAACCAACGATTGGAGCCCGACTTTTATGCCTCATGATCCAATCTTCCTGGAAATCGAAGTGAAGGGAAATGACACAGAGGATAGTTTTGAGACAAATTTGCACTGCTCACGAGCCGATTGTGGGGAGATCGTCAATATTGACAGCGATGGGCCGAAGACCATCCAGCGCGTGTCTTGCCCGAAGCACGGATTTTTGATTTCTTTCCCGCAAAAAGCAGCTCTCCTCGAGTTCGTCAGATGTTTAGCTAACACAATTCTCGCAGCGAGCGGTCACAAACTGATCGAGCAGGGAGCAGCATCGATTCTCGGGGGCAATGACTCGCTCCATGGAATCGTGAACTAGACGTGTGTGACTTTACCGGATTGCAGCCTGCGTCGCAGCGCTTGGTTGAAGGGCCTGCACTCTATAGTCCGTATATTCGATGGTCAGAGTGGCCCGTCCTCCCAGCCGGATATAGCTCACTGATTCGTTCTTAAGTGGAAGCCAGAACCCCTGCACTTTCCCGTATTCCTGATGAATCTGGCTCTTCTTCGTCCAGAATGACGGGTTTTCGGCTGGCTCGGCTTCGATTCGAGTGACTGCGAAATCGGCTCCATCGACCCACACCAGGCCACGATAAACGTACTTACTTCGCACCTTCGGGTCTACCCGCAATATGTATTGCCCACCATTGTTGGACGGTTCGTAGCCGACAAACGCAAAATTGTAGTTATCGCGATTGAGCTGTGTCTTGGCGCTCATGGCTGATTGTGCGGCCTCTTTCTCGCTGTCCAGAAGCTTTTTGAAAACACGATTAGCAATCAGTTTCGAACCGCTCTGCGAAATGATTGTGAACTGCTTGGAAGACGGCCTGTTATAGGTGGCTTCGACGGTCATCTCGGCAACCCGGTCGGAAGGCAGCCCTTTGTAAACGATGCGGTACACCCGGGTCGCCTCTGATTGCAGCAACGCCTGGGCGCGCTCTTGATTCCTGCGTATCAGGTTGTCCACGACCTGGTCTGTCGAAAGAGGAGCGCTCTCGGCGTGCGGCGATGCTGAATCTCCTGCATAGAGTTGCGAAGCGCTAATCAGGGTCGCCAACGCCGTCAAAAACCGAATTGTCCGCCTTGCTCTCATGGGGCTATATCCTGCGGCCCCACCGTTCTCTACTTGCAGCCGCCCCGACACGATACTCTGCGTTTCTAAAGCGGTCTGAGCAATTCTGAACAGTCGTTTCTTAGAAAGCGGATCGAAGAATGAAATGGAGTGCGTCCTGCAACCAGAAGTGTGTTTGAAATCATGCAGCGGAAGGATGACTGATCTTCTTTGGCCGGGGGCGAATCTCAGGGATCGCGTATAGATCCCCTAGATCAGCATCCGACAATCTGAATTCGTGGCCGCAATCCAAGCAGACTTTGTACGTTCGCTTCTTGATTGTGAACACCCGGCTTACATGACGGTGATGACAGCCAAATGCGAACTGAATTACCCAATGTAGCGGGTTCATCGATCGTGGTCTCGCCTGCGGTCGCAGCTTCCATTGACATCGAGCCAATTCAATAACGTCGTTATGCTAGCCCTGGCAAGAGCGATGGAGCAGTCGGCTGCGCCATAGTAGATGTTGAGAGTGTCCCCGTCTGAATTCATGGTGTACCCGCATGGGAAAACCACGTCGTCTACATCGCCATGTCGCTCGTACTCCGCTTCTGGTCCAAAGATCCACGAATCGCCACGCAGCAGGCACTTCTCCGGACGCTCCAGATCGAAAAGCGCCAGACCCAAGCGATACAGACATCCCGACGGTGTGTGCCGCACACCGTGGTAAAGAACCAGCCAACCTCGGGATGTTTCGATCGGTGGTGGAGACAGACCAATCTTGTTGGCATCCCACCAGGCGCCGCGCCGCGCTTCCAGCATAAGTCTGTGATGGCCCCAGTGAGTCAAGTCGGGGGAGTAGGAAATCCACATATGTGAACCAAGCGTCGTCATCGGCCGATGAATAAGCGCCCAGTAACCGTTGATCCTTTGTGGCAGCAGCGCTGAATCTTTGTCATCGGGAGGCATAATGACGCCGTATCGCTCGAAGGTCCGGAAGTCTTTGGTCAGCGCCAACGACACGCCTGGCCCGCCACGCGAGTAAGACGTGTAGGTTACCGCGTATTGCTGTAATTCGGGCACAAATGTAAGGCGGGGATCTTCGATGCCCCAAATCTCCTCAGGATATTCCTGTGGATTGGGCATCAACGTTGGTTGAGGATCGATCTGCCAGTGATCCACGCCATTGTGAGATCGAGCCGCGCACAAATGCGACAGTCCGCGTCGATCTTCTACGCGGCATAGCAGCAAGGTCGAACCATCGGCGAGCAGTGTTGCTCCAGCATTAAAGACACTATTAATGGAATAAGGCCAATCCTTACTGCTCAAGATTGGGTTGGCGGGATGCCGGAGGAGCAACGCTTCAGGACGGATCGAAACAGCAACACTCATAAAGTTTTCACTCACGAACAGCGATCAGGGATTCACCGATATCGTCGGCAAATAGGCTATGGCTCGACTTTTGTTGCACGAGGCGCATCTCGACAAGCGCCATCAGAAACGCCAGCGTTGACTCTGCCCCTTGGTTTTGATTCACACGCTCGGGATGCAGGCCGTCCCGGCAACCGCCGGTCGCAGGATCATATAGAGCAATCTGAAGATCGTTCTTGCCCATGAACCAGTTGAAAGCGGACCAGGCTTCCGTCAGCCAACGATCCTCGCCCGTCTCACGGTAAGCTTCGAGGCACGCGGACACAGCACCTCCGGCTTCCAGAGGTTGTTGGTCAAAGCGGGCCTTTTCGTGTCCTCGACGATAGAACCCTTGCGAGCCGATAGGAACAAAATGAGCATTCTCCGGAGAGCGCTGCGTTTTGCACAACCAATCGAGTGCCCCCAAGGCCACGGATACCATCGGGACATCGGAACTGTGACGTCCAGTTGTTAACACCGCTTGCGCCAGTCTGGCATTTGAATAGGCCAAAACATCTTCAAACCAGTTCCACTCCGCAGACTGGTTCGAAGCATAGAGTTGCAGGAGCCGGTGTGCCAGTATCGATCTTGTGTTTTGCACACTTCTATCCCCGGGAAAGCGACCGAGATATTCCTGAACGCCGAGTAACGCGAACGCCCAAGCGAGGGGACTGCTGAAGGCAATGACTGCTGGCAACGCAGTTTCAAAAAGACGTCCTGCCGCGCCGCGAAGCGCCTCATTGTTGGAACGCCCAAGAACCGTACCCAGCGCCCAAAGCGCTCGCCCGTGAGAATCTTCCGAACCCGCCGCCTCAGTCCACTTCCGTTCGTAAGTCAAAACATTTCTAAATCTGTTGTTCTCCGGATTGAAAGCGTGTCCCAGAAATGCCAGGTACCGCGACGCGAGTATTTCGATTCCGGCCGACTCGGCTTCTCCAAGTTGCTCGATGAGAACAGTTAAGACCAGCGCGCGAGCATTGTCGTCGGTGGTGTATCCCTCGCTGTAGTTGGGCACGGTGAAGGTTGCATGCTGGAAAATGCCTGTGTCGTCGGTTAAGCGGCGCAGGTGGTCCAGGTTCAGCGTCGGTAATTGGTCGAAGTGTTTTTGTGTTGATTCGTCTACCAACATCGCTCGCGGTCGGCTGGCGCGGTCGCGTCGAGCTTGCGCAAAGCTGGCCATGTAACCATGCGCCACGCGCTTCCAGACCATCTCCCGTGCATATACGTAGGCTCGTTTACGCATGCGGTGTCGTATTGCAGGAGTATCCAGGAGTTCGACGGCCTTTCTTGCGATTGCATCCGGGTCATGGAAAGGAACCAGTGCGCCTCGGTGATCGTCCAGCAATTCGATCGCGTGCCAGTAGGGAGTCGAGATGATGGCCTTGCCCGCGCCCAGCGCATAGGCAAGCGTCCCTGAAACGACCTGCTCCTCAAAACGGTATGGAGTGATGTAGATGTCCGCAGCCCCGATGAACTCAACCATTTCGGCGGGGCTGACGAAACGATTGTGAAAGAGCACCTGCGATTCCACGCCCATTTCTTTCGCCAGGGCTTGCAAGTAGGCGCGGTACCGGTCGCCCTCGCGGCGCAGAATGTGCGGATGCGTTGCGCCGGCAACAATGTAAACGACGTTATTGTGCTTTGACAGGATCTGCGGCAGCGCCTTGATCACATTCTCAATTCCCTTGTTCGGAGAGAGCAGGCCGAACGTGAGCAGCACTGCTTTCCCTTCCACACCAAAGCGGTCCTTGTAGAAATTTGGGTCCAGGAAGGGCAGATCAGGAACGCCATGCGGAACCATGTCGATCTTATTCCCAGGCACTTTGAAGATTTCCTGCAGAAACTGCGACGAGAGCTGGCTCATGACGATGAGACGGTCTGATAGGCCGGCGATCTCTTCCATTACTAGCCGTTGATCAGGATTCGGTTCTCGAAGAACGGTGTGGAGAGTGGTTATCACCGGCATCTTGAGGCGACGCAACAGTCCCAGAATGTGGCTTCCTGCCGCACCACCAAAAATTCCGTACTCATGCTGCAGGCACACTAGATCGAAGTTCGTGAAATTCAGAAAATCAGCAGCTTGCTCAAAAGAAGAAAGATCGTCCTGCTGAAGGGCGAGGCGGACCCGCTCCGGGTAGGCATACCCAGATTCCGAATCGTTGACCGGTACCGCAAATAATCCCGCCGGGCCATAGTCCGCAGAAATTGCATCGCACAGATCAGTAGTGAAGGTAGCAATCCCGCACTGCCGCGGAAGATAGTTGCCGACCGCGGCTATGCGGCTTGGCAGTCCCGCGCTCGAATGCGGCTTAACCGACGTCGCTGTCCCTTGCTGCGACGAGCCGGAGCCCTGCTCTGGAGATTCGAGCAGCCCTGTCGAAGCTACGGTTTCCTTTTGTGACATCAATTGTCCTGGATTGCGCAGGGCTACAGTGGTGAAGGGTTGTTTCCAGAAGCGCCCGTTCGTCAGAGTCGAAATCACGGGCAACGCCGGTCCTTCGGCTTTCTATGCCGGGAGATTCCTCTCGTGGGCAGGAATATTCCATCTTTAGTATCAGCGCGTTGAGCCTGAAAGACTGGTCAAAACTGACCACACATGGGAGATCGTTGCTTCCGTGGAAATTCACGAATCGAACAGATCGCATATTCCGAAAGCCACATGAACCCAATCCCGCAGCTCTCGAGCAAGGGACGCATGACGCCCCTACATTGACATGGGTTTTTCAAATCTGGGAGCGCAACGATAAGCGGCGAGAGCATCTCTGGATGGAATCCCAGGCATCTTCCTTGTGTGTGAGTCTTGCTCATAAAAGTGGAGACGGCAGCCGCAATTTCACGGGCGCGGATTTCGATCCAATTGCCGTAGTACGTGAGTTCGGCTACAGCGAACTGGAAGCCAGGTTTTTGTGTGTCGTAGCTCAATATTCGGGCTACTTCACGCGCCGTCAGTTTCTCGCTTTCACTGGTAAGACCAAAGGCTGGGCGGTTCATAACTTCACGGAAAAGCTTCTAGCTAGAGGCCATGCGACCGTCACGCCGCTTGGTCATGGCATTCACCCTTTTTCGTCTCTGTTCCCGCCAGATATACGACGAACTGGACTGGTCGAGTTTGCGAATTCGTTCCACTTGTTCGGAAGAATTCATCCGCGCACGTCTATTGACACTCGATTTTGTTATGGCTCATCCAGCAGCCAATTACCTTCAGACTTCATCGGAAAAACAGGCCTTTTTCACCGAGAAGATGGGATTGCCGACAACCATTTTGCCGGGCAAAGTCTATTCCGGAATACCCTCGCTCGAGTGCAAACTGCGTTACTTTACGGACCGATTCCCGATATTCTTGGAATCACAGGACGCAGCTCAATCTGGATTGCAAAGCCCTGTTTTTGTATACTGCGATGCCTACGAAAAGGGCCTTGACGCCTTCAAAACCCACCTGCAGCGATACCAACCTTTGTTCAAACGATTAGCGAGATTCCGCTATATGTATGCGTCCCCGCAGCCTCGAAGGTTCGCCCGCGCCCGGCGACTTTTTGATAGCTTGATGCCAAAACATACCCAGGGACACGCGCGAACTGCTCTATTACTTCAGAATAGCGAGGCTCTGGGAGATCGGCGAGACGGCTGAATTGACCCGCCAAGATCGCGAATTTCTCCGCGCGGGGGACCAGAAATTCCGCCGTGAACCTTTCACGTCGATCTATCGAAAATGGTTCTGGCACGAGTTTGGAGAGACTGAACTTAGAACCCTCCTCGGCAGCGTTGCGCCACCTCAGAACTACAGCTTCGATACCTATTACTTGCCGGAATCCTACGGCATTTTCAGACATCAAAGTATGGCTCCAAGTAGAACCATGCACAGAACGATCCAAGAAACGCGGCGGTCTGCTGATGGTTCTGTTCTTGATTCCGCTGACGAAGGATGTGAGTCCCCATAGATCAGAAACTTACGGCGGAATGAGCCCGAAGGTGGCACGTCCAAAAAACACCACCCCAAGGCTGGGAACGACCCCATTTTGGCCGAGCGCCGCCCGGCCAAAATCCTCGTTTACACTCGGGAGGTCGTTCCCAGCCCTGGTGTGGTTTACTCGTGCCGGAAGAAACCCGGAAAAGAACCGGATGAGCACCGGAAATCGGCGGAGTTCAGAATCGCAAACTGCCTTTCTCACTCAAGAAATAAGGAACTCCTCCTTGGCTCGGCTACGCGATTGAGAACTTGTGAACCAACCAGGCCTTAGCTACGGTGGTAAAGCGTGGCATGCGCACGAGCAGTGAATCGAGGTGCACAACCAATGAGCCCCTTTCGCGCACCGGGCGGGGAGTTGCTTTGTCCAGTTGTTATCCAGAAGCCAACTCTTCGCCGGCTTAGGTTTGCATAGACGAGAAACGTACAATTCGCGGACAGGAAAGGACGTAAATGCGCTCTATAGG
>Ga0068871_100000257_pt1 | contig 36771 bp, 38 predicted proteins | sample KBSMisM72_FD_72750 | JGI IMG/M metagenome (GOLD analysis project Ga0068871, IMG submission 72750) | Miscanthus rhizosphere microbial communities from Kellogg Biological Station, Michigan, USA - KBS Miscanthus M7-2 | ecosystem: Host-associated > Plants > Roots > Rhizosphere > Soil ...
GTGTGGGGAGGTCGATGAACCTGCGTAAGCAGGTGGAACCGCTCAGATAAGCGGCGCTTCAGGCTTCCTCGTTGCAGAGGCATGCACACCGCGCCGCGTCACGATTCTCTTATGTGAAACGTTGGCTCAAACGAGCCTACCGCCATCACAAGCAAAGCAGAAACCGATTCGAATCTTAGTCGGCGATTAGCACCCGGTCAAGCAGGCGTTCGAGTTCCTCGGCGCGCTCGGCGACGTTGCCGTCTTTTGCTCGCGAGCTCTCGATTTGGCGAAACAGCTCGTCGGCGATGTTGAGCGCTGCAAGGACGGCCAGGCGCACGGGATCGCCGCTGGGGGCCGATTCGCCGGCCGCGCGGATTTTGCCGTCGACGAAGCTGGCCAGCCGGCTGACGTACTCGGCATCGAGCGCGCTGCGGATCGGGTAGCGCTGCCCGAAGATTTCAACCGAGACGCTTTGGGAGTCGGACATTACAAGTTCAACGCTTCGAGCTGCGTCAGCATGTCGCTCACGCGTCCGCGGATCACTTCGCGCTCGTCTCTGAGCGCCGTGATTTCCGTCGAGAGCGACTCGCCGCTCGCCACGCGGTTGCGCAGCGAGTCGATTTCGGCCTTCAGCCGTTGATTCTCTTCCGCGGCGCGCGCCTGCTCGCCCTTCATCCGTTCGACCATCGCCACGAGGCGTTTGACTTTGTCCTCGAGCCGATCGAAATCGAGCTCCGCGCCCCGCACCGCCGTTTTCGCCATCGTCATATGTCCTGCCGCGTGTCCTATCGCTGAACCGCCCCGTGCTGACGCACGAGCGCGGCGACAATCGAATCGAATTGTGACTGCACTTCCGCGTCGGTGAGCGTGCGATCCGCCTGGAACGTCAGCCGGAGCGAGAGGCTGATTTTGCCTTCCGGCACGCCCTTGCCCTGATAGCGATCGAAGAACCCGACGCTCGCCAGCGACGTCCTCGCGCCGGCCGCCTGAATGGTGCCACGAATGATTTCGGCAGGCAAGGCAGCGTCGATGACGATCGACAGATCGCGCACGACGAATGGATGGCGGGGCAGCGGGGCAATGCGGCCCGATCGCTCGACCGTCGCGCGCGCCGCCGCGTCGAGGTCGATCTCGGCCGCGAAGACGGCGTCGTTTCTTGGTGCGCCACGCTCGTCGACGATGGGCGGTGCGACGCGGCCGACGACGCCGAGGTGCACACCGCCGGCGCGAACGACAGCCGTCTGTCCGGCGACGAGATATGGCACCGTGGCGGCCTCGAAGCTTACGGGCATCAGGCCCAGCGCGTCGGCGAGGCGCTCGACGTGGCCCTTGACGTCGAAGAAATCTGCTTCGCGTGCGCCGCCCTTCCAGTGCTCGGTCACCGCGCCGGTCAGCGCGATGCCGACGGCGCGCGTCTCGCCCTCCGGCGCGAACCGCGTTCCGATCTCGAAGAGGCCGACGTCGCGGCGGCCGTGGCGCCGGTTGTGCGCAACCGCATCGACGAGGCCTGGCAGCAGCAGCGGACGCAGCGTGTCGAACTTCGCCGACAGCGGGTTGGCAATCGCAATAGTCTGCCTCGCGTCCGGCTGAACGAGCGCCGCCGCTTTGGCCTCGATGAAGCCGAATGTCACGGCTTCCGAGAGCCCGGCGGCCGCCAGCACCCGGCGCACGAGCTGATCGCGCGCGATCCGCGGATCGGGCGGCGGCGGTGGCTGCGTCAGCACCGGGAAACCTGTTTCGAGCCGGTCGAAGCCGTAGTGGCGCCCGACTTCTTCGATGAGGTCAACTTCACGGACGAGGTCGACACGGAACGTCGGCGCGACGACATCCCAGCCGTCTCCGGCCGCGCTAACCGTCAATCCCAGACCGTCAAGAATGCGCGTGACGTCGGCGTCGGGCACCGTGACGCCGAGGAGCGAAGCGAGCCGCGCACGGCGCAGATGGAGCGTCAACGCCTGGCGCGGCGACGGATAGCAGTCGACAATCGGTCCGGACACCTTGCCCGCGCCGATGACCTCCATGAGTGCGATCGCGCGCTCGATCGCGGCGAGCGCGCCGTTGATGTCGGCGCCACGCTCGAACCGGGCCGACGCTTCGGTCTTCAGGTCCAGCTTCTTGCTGGTACGGCGCACGGACGCGGGCTTGAAGTACGCGCTCTCGAAGACGATCGATGCGGTCGACGCCGAAACCTCGGACAGCGCGCCTCCCATGACGCCGGCAATCGCTTGTGCGCGATCGCGATCGGCAATCACGAGCATGTCCTCGTCGAGTTTGCGGTCGACGTTGTCGAGCGTCGTGATCGTCTCGCCCTTTTTCGCGCGGCGCACCCGGATTTCCGGACCAGCGAGTTTTGCCAGGTCGAACGCGTGCATCGGGTGGCCGCGCTCGATCAGCACGTAGTTCGTGATGTCGACGATGGCGCTGATCGGACGGACGCCGGCGGCCTGCAGGCGGGAGGCCATCCACGACGGCGTGGCCACCGCTGGATTGATATCGGCCACCGCGCCCGCGTATCGCGGGCCGAGCTCGGCGTCTTCGATCGTCACGCGAATCCGGCCGTTCTCGCCGTCCGGCACGAACGCGCCGCCCGTAACCTGCGTCGGCGCGTACGGGATGTCGAACGCCGTGGCAACCTCTCGCGCGAGACCCATCACGCTGAGACAATCGGGCCGGTTCGCGGTGACCTCGAAGTCGATCACATCGTCTTCGACGGACGCGACCTCGAATCCGCGCAGCCCTATTTTCTCGGCGATCTCTTCAGCCGAGGCTTTGATGTCGACGAAGTCGCGGAGCCAGGAGAGAACGAGTCGCATCAGCTTTCGGAGCTAGCCACGAAGCCACGAGGCCACGAAGGCGTCACGAAGAACTCTTTGTACGAAAGGTATCTTCGTGCGTTTTCGTGTTCTTCGTGTCTTCGTGGCATGCGTATCTAGTACGGGAACTGTTCGAGAAACCTCAGGTCGTTCTCGTAGAACAACCTGATGTCCTCGACCTGATACTTCAGGATCGCGATGCGTTCGATGCCGATGCCCCACGCGAAGCCGGTGTAGCGCTCCGGGTCGTAGCCGACGGCTTCGAACACCGCTGGGTGCACCATGCCGCAGCCGCCGAGCTCGATCCAGCCCGTCTTCTTGCACATCGCGCAGCCGCGGCCGTCGCACTGCCAGCAGCTCAAGTCGATTTCCGCGCTCGGTTCCGTGTATGGGAAGAAGCTCGGACGAAACCGCACGCGCGTCGTCGGCGAAAACATTTGCTGAGCGAACGCGAGCAGGATGCCCTTGAGATCGGCCAGTGAAATGCCTTCGCCGACCGCCAGCCCTTCGATCTGCCCGAACGCCGGCGAGTGCGTGAGGTCGAGATCGTCGCGGCGAAACACGCGGCCGGGGACGACGATGCGAATCGGCGGCGTGTGCGACTGCATGTAACGAATCTGCATCGACGAGGTGTGCGTCCGCAGCAACGTCCGTTTGTCGCCGGGGCCGTCGCCTGCGATCGGCGTCGCGAGGTAGAGCGTGTCCTGCATGTCGCGCGCGGGATGCTCGGCCGGCATGTTCAGCGCGTCGAAGCAGTGCCACTCGTCTTCCACCTCGGGGCCTTCGACGGCGGTGAATCCCATCCGTCCGAAGATGTCCTCGAGCTGGGTGCGGACGACGGTCAGCGGATGCCGGTGGCCGAGACGGACGGCGCGGCCGGGGAGCGTCACGTCGACGGCATCGGCTGGCGGCGCGAGGGCGGCCGCAGCCTCGACGCGCTCTGTCCACCGCGTCTCGAGCTCTTTCTTCAGCGTGTTGGTGAGCTGGCCGAGATGCTTTTTCTCCGCGGGAGGCGCGGCGGCGAGCCGTTCCATCCACTCGGCGACGACGCTGTGTTTTCGTCCGAGGTACCGATCGCGGATGGCCTGACGTTCGTGCGCCGTCTGGGCCGCGTTCAGATCTTCATTGAACCGGGCGAGGACGCCTTCAACCGTGTGCAGGTTCGGCAGGGGCATTGGCGAACGGACGCCCGCGTGTCGGCGGGCGCCCGGCGGCTAACAGTGTAGCGGAAACGATCTCGGCTCAGGCGCGGGCAGCGGTCTTCGCCGACTTCGCCTGCTGGGCGAGTTTGGCAAACGCCGCCGGGCTGGCGATGGCGAGTTCCGACAGGCTCTTGCGATCGAGCGTGACGCCGGCCTTCTTGAGACCGTGAATCAACTGGCCGTACGTGAGGCCGTGTTCGCGGGCGGCGGCGTTGAGGCGGACGATCCACAGCGTCCGGAAGTCGCGCTTCTTGCGCCGGCGGCCGACGAACGCGTACTTCAGTGCGGTGTCGACCGATTCTTTCGCGGCGCGATACAGCTTGCTCTTGTTGGCGTAGTAGCCCTTCGCCAGCCCGAGCAGCTTCTTGCGCTTCGCGCGGCGAACCGTTCCTCTCTTTACACGCGGCATTGTCTACTCCGAAACCTGATGTAGTGCGGACCTTCAGGTCCGCCATGCTGCAGGCCTAAAGGCCTGCACTACATCTGTGCCAGCCCCTAGTCCCCAGCCCCTAGCCCTTATTTGTACGGAAGCATGCGCGCGAGTTTCGGCGCATCCACGTCCGCGACCGTCGTTGTGCCGCGAAGCCCGCGCTTGCGCTTCGTCGTCTTGCTGCTGAGGATGTGCTGCTTGAACGCGTGTCCTCGCAGAAACTTTCCGTTCTTCGTCCGCTTGAAGCGCTTCGCGGCGCCGCGGTGCGTCTTCAGTTTGATCTTCTTCACTTTTGACATGTTGGCCTGCGTCTTTAACTCTTCGCCGCTGCGGCGGCGGGCTTCGCTCGACCGCCGCCCTGGGGGCGCCGGCTGAGAATCGTGTGCATCTGGTTGCCTTCGAGCCGCGGCATCGTTTCGGCAATCGCGACGTCCGACAGCTCGTCGACCAGCCGCTCGAGGATCCGGCGGCCGATTTCCGGATGCGCCATCTCGCGGCCGCGGAAGAAGATGGTCGCCTTCACTTTGTCGCCGTCCTCGAGGAAGCGCTCGATGTGCTTCTTCTTGAACTGGTAGTCGTGCTCGTCGACTTTCGGGCGAAACTTGATCTCCTTGACCTCGATGACCTTCTGGTGCCGCCGCGCTTCGCGCGCCCGTTTCTGTTCCTGGTACTGGTACTTGCCGAAGTCCATGATCCGGCAGACCGGCGGAACAGCCGTCGGCGAAATTTCCACCAGGTCGAGTCCCTTCTGCTTGGCGATCGCGAGCGCCTGCGGCGGAGGCATGATGCCGAGCTGCTGGCCGGTATCGTCGATCACGCGGATTTCACGGACGCGGATTCGTTCGTTCACGCGCACGCGATCGTCGCGGCGGGGTCCTCTCTCGAATGCGATAAAGCCTCCTACGCTGTTGCCACGGCCCTGCCCTTGTGCGCGATCTCTTCGCGCGCCGATGCGATGAACGCATCGACCGGGCTTGCTCCCTGATCGCCGCCCGCGCGCGTGCGCACCGACACGGTGCCTTCCGCGCTCTCGCGATCGCCGACCACCAGCATATACGGGATCTTCTGAAGCTGGGCTTCACGGATCTTATAGCCGATCTTTTCCTGACGCTCGTCGATCTCCACGCGCAAACCGGCCTGTTTCACGCGATCGCTGACCGAGACGGCGTACTCCATGTGCCGGTCGGCGATGGGGAGGACGATTGCCTGCACGGGCGCCAGCCATAACGGAAACGCGCCGGCGTAATGCTCGATCAGTATCGCGATGAAGCGCTCGAAGCTCCCGAAGATCGCACGGTGGATGACGACCACACGGTGTTCCGTGTTGTCGGCGCCGATGTATTTCAGGTCGAAACGCTCCGGCATCATGTAGTCGAGCTGGATCGTCGCGCACTGCCACTGGCGCCCAATCGCGTCCGTCACGTCGAAGTCAATCTTCGGCCCGTAGAACGCGCCGTCCTTTGCGTTGAGGGTGTAGTCGAGTCCCGCACGTTCGAGCGCCGTCCGCAGCTCCGACTCGGCGTGATCCCAGGTGGCCACGTCGCCGAGGAATTCGTCGGGACGGGTCGAGAACTTCGCCTGATACGTCATCCCGAGATCGTCGTAGACACGCCGAATCAGCCTCAGCATGTGCTCGACTTCCGAACCAATCTGGTCCGGCATCACGAAGCAATGGCCGTCGTCCTGCGAGAACTGCCGGACGCGGGTGAGGCCGGAGAGGACGCCGGCAAGTTCGTTGCGATGCAGCGGCGTCTGCTCGTGAAAACGGATCGGCAGTTCGCGGTAGCTGTGGACGTCGTTCGAGTACAACAGGTAGTGGCCGGGGCAGTTCATGGCCTTGATGGCCATTTCTTCTCCCTCGGAGCCCTGTACCTGGAACATGTTCTGCCGGTAGTGCGCCCAGTGGCCAGACGTCTCCCACAACGCCTTGTTGTAGATGATCGGCGTTTTGACTTCGACGTAGCCGTTCGGCAGCAGCACGTCGCGCATGTAGTTCGCGAGCGTGTTGTAGAGCGTGGTGCCCTTGTCCTTCCAGAACACCGCGCCGGGCGACCACTGATGGAAAGTGAAGAGCCCGAGTTCCTTGCCGAGCTTTCGGTGATCGCGCTTCTTCGCTTCCTCAATCTGAGTCAGGTACGACTTCAGATCTTTGTCGCTGAAGAACGCAGTGCCGTAGATCCGCTGCATCGGCTGGTTGCGCGCGTCGCCCTTCCAGTACGCGTTGGAGGTGTTCAGCAGCTTGAACGCCTTCAGCTTGCCGGTCGACGGCACGTGCGGGCCGACGCAGAAGTCGATGAAGGTCTCCTTGTCCTTGATGGTGTAGCAGGAGACTTCCTTCTGTCCTTCGGTCTTCTCGTCGATCAGCTGGACTTTCAGCGGCTCGCCGCGCTTCGTGAAGAACGTCCTCGCGTCGTCGCGCGGCCACATCTGGCGCTCGTAGACGAGATCCTGCGCGGCGAGCTCGCGCATCTTCGCTTCGATCTTCTCGAGATCCTCGGGGACGAACGGACGCGGGACGACGAAGTCGTAGAAGAAGCCTTCGTCGGTCGCCGGACCGATGCCGCACTGCACGCCGGGAAACAAGTTGGTGACGGCCGCCGCGAGCAGGTGCGCGGTGCTGTGGCGATAGAGCGCTAGCGCCTCCGGACTGCGATCGGTGACGATCTTCACGGTCGCGTCGCGATCGAGAGGGAACGTCAGATCCACCAGCTTGCCGTCGACGACGGCGGCAAGCGCCGCTTTGGCGAGGCCGGGCGAAATCGCTTCCGCGACGGCGCGGACCGGTGCACCCGCCGCGATGTCGCGGCTGGATCCGTCCGGAAGCGTGACCTGAATCTGACTCATGAAAGCGTTGACGTCCACCTTCGCGGCTGCGCCGCTATGGTGGACAACCTTCGCAGGGCTCGCCAACCGTAGCTCACGTTCCGGGTTGCTGCGCGTGAGCGAAGGTTGGTAGGCACGGGTGGACTCGAACCACCGACCTCCTGCGTGTCAAGCAGGCGCTCTAACCTCTGAGCTACGCGCCTATGCGTTGAAGCATAACGGCTTAGACGAACCTTCAGTATAACGGATCTCGTAATGGGATGGCCTGGTGAGGCGGTGATGTGTATTGCTACGCGGCTTTCTTTTCCGCGAGCCGTTCGAGTGCCTTGTCGAGCGCAGGATCGCCCGCGGGAGCCGGTTGACCGAACTCGACATCCGGCAAATCGACCGTGACCGTCGGCTCCAGCCCCTTTTCGTGGAGCTGCGCGCCAGACGGCGTCAGATAGCGGGCGGTGGTGAGCCACAACGCGCTGCCGTCGGGGAGTTTGATCAGCTTCTGAATGCCGGCGCGGCCGATGGTGTGCTCGCCGACGAGATCGGCCCGCTGGTTTCCGGCGAGCGCTGCTGCAAACAGCTCCGACGCGCCGGCGGTGCCGCTGTCCACCAGCACGACAAGCGGGGCGGTGACGCTGCCGTCGCCGCTGTTCGCCACGATCATGTCCTTGGCGGGAGCGCCCTTGGCGTCCTTCTGCGCGAGCGTGCCGCGAGCCACGAACAGGCGCGCGAGCGCGAGACCTTGTTCGTAGGTGCCCGTCGTATTGCGACGGACGTCGAGCGCGAGCCGCGTCGCGCCTTCTCTGGTGAGCGTCGCGATTTGCGACTTCACCTGATCGACCGTGCGCGGTCCGATGGACGGAATGCGAACGTATCCCACGCCGGGCGAGGCGATTCGGCCGGTCACGTCACCTGACGCCAACACTTCGCGCGTCACGTCGACGTCGTGCGGATCCGCCGCGTTGCCGCGGAAAATCGTCAGCTTGATCTTGCTGCCCGGGGCGCCGCGCAGGACGCGCGCGCCTTCCCACAGGCTCATGTCGCGCGTCGGCACATCGTTGATGGCGCGCAGATAGTCGCCGGGCCGCAATCCGGCTTTGGCGGCGGGTGAGTTTTCGCGCGTGCCGATGACGCGCAGATAGTACTGGCGCGTCAGCTCGAGGCCGATGTCGCCGGCCGCCGGCGCTGCGGACGACTCAAACTGTTTGACCTGGTCAGGCGTGAAATAGGCGCTGTCGGCGTCGAGCGAGTCGACGAGGCCGTTCATCGCGCCCTTCATCACCTTATCGAGGTTCGCGGGCTCGACGTAGTTGCTCGTAATCAAGCTCACCACGTCGTCGAAGATCTTGAGGTGCTGATATGTTTCTTCACGCCCCATCGCGCGGCCGAGCACGCCGCCAACGAGAGCAAAGAGGATGACGGGCGCAGTGATCGACAGGACGAGAGCGCGAGTGCGTGAGCTCATGGCCGTTTCTTCAGCCATTGTAAAGGATCGACAGACTGACCGTCGATGCGCAGTTCGAAATGCAGCTCGGATGAGCCGGCGGGCGCCAGACCTACCGTGCCGATGGGCTGCCCACGCTCGAGCCGATCGCCGCTCGCGACGGCAATTTCCAGGAGATTGCCGTAAAGGCTGAAATTCTGCGGTCCGTGCTCGACGATGACCAGGTTTCCGAACCCGCCAAAGCTGTCGGCAAACGCGACCGTGCCTTCGTGAATCGTCGTCACAGTCGCGCCTTCCGACGCGCTGATTTCAAGCGAAGTCGCCGCGGTCGACGTGCCGCTCCGTACGGACCGACGACTGCCGATTGCCGTCACCGGCCAATCCAGATCGCCACGGAATGGGCGGATAGGCAGCGACGACGTGTCGGCCGGCGTGCCGTTGGCGAGGTCGCGAAGCGTCAACTGCAGCTTCTGCTGGGCTGTCTGCAGTTCGGCGACCAACTGCGCGTTGAGATCGCGGCGGCCGTCGATGTCGCGAATCAGCGCGTTGCGTGCGTTCGCGGACTGCTCGAGCGCCACGGCCGCGCGCTCGACGCTCGCGCGCAGGACGTTCAACCGTCGGCGGCGCTCTTCGAGCGTCGCGCGCGCGCCCCTCAACGCCTGCAGCGTCCGCTCGCGGAGGATGATTCGCTCGCGATCGAGCTTGGCGAGCGCGGCCAGGGTTCGCGAGGCCTGGCCCACCTGGCGCATGTCGCGCGTGGACAGCAGCAGCCGGAGATAGCGGCCTTGACCCAGCTTGTAGACGTCGATCAGATGCGACTTCAACTCGGGACGGCTCGTCGACTCCTGGGCCTCGAGTTCGCGCGTCCGCTCGGCGTTCGCCTCGAGTTCGCTGGCGACCTGCGATTCCTGCTCTTCGACTTCCCGCAGTTCTTCGGCCTTGATCTGCCGATCGACTTCGAGCTTGCGCAGATCGCCGAGCAGGGTGCGCTCGTCGGACGTCAGCTTGTCTGCCTCGCGTTGGAGCGCCTGGAGACGCTCATTCGCGCGGCGCGACTGCGCTTCGGTGCGGACGCGATCGCTCGGCGGTTGTGCGGCCGCGAGAAGCGCTGGGAGGACGCAGAGGAAACACGCCACCACAGAGGACACAGAGGACACAGAGGAAAATCTGTTATTCCGCCGTGTCCTCTGTGTCCTCTGTGGTGGCGTGTTAGAACAGCGGTTTCCCATCTATCTCCTTAGGTATCGGCACGCCGAAGTACTGCAACACGGTCGGCGCGATATCGACCACCCGAGGCGTTTGGCTGGTCGTCGGACGGCTGGAAATCAGCACGCCGGGCACCGATTTGTAGTCGAGCGACGCATGGTCGGCCGACCACTTCCTGCGATTTGCCACAACCACAGCCGGCGCTTCGCCGAGGCGGTAGCCGGGAGCGAGGCCGACCTGCAGGTCGGGCGCGGCTGCCGTTCGCGGCCCCGAATAGATGTCCTCGCGCTTGTATACCGCCGCCACGATCGGCGCCTTCGTGGCGGGATCGAGCTCCGCGGTGAGCCGCGCCACGAGATGCTCTTCGACCTCGCGTCCTGCCGGTGTGAGCGCGATGCCGCCGCCCGGCGTGACCGTGGCGCGTCCGATCAACCCTTCGAGCCCGAGCCATCGATTGAGATCGAATGTACGCGTGACGCCGTGTCCACCGTACGCGGACACCACGAGCAGTGTGGTGTCACGATCGAGATGCGCCGCGATGTCACCGACGAACGCGTCGGCCCGCCGATACATCAGCTCGACGGTGTCGCCGAATTTCGCCGCGGCCGCGCGATCGTAGCCAGGATGCTCCGGATCCGTCAGCCGCCACATCACGTGCTGGACGCGGTCGAGCGTGTCGATGTGTCCCACGAGCAAATCCCAGTTCCTGCTCTCGAGCCGCTGCAGGATGATCTGCGTACGGTCGTCGAAGGCGCGCTGCGCGTCGTCGAGAAACAGACGCTCGTCGATCAACCCCGCCTCGAGCGCGGCCGTCGCTTCGGGCCATCCGAGCGTGCGATAGGGACCGACGCGTTCGAACACGTCGGACGCAAATCCGGCCGGCGAGGAAATCGGATCGGGCGGACGATCCGGCTTCCAGTGAACGGGCGAGGCGTACAGCGCGACCGACGACGTCGAGTGGACCAGGCAGAACTCGATCAGCCCGTGCTGATGCGAGAAGAGACTCGCGCTGAAGTCGATGTCGATCCACTTGCTCCACTCGCCTTCGTCGAGACGGACGGAATTCCCGTCGATCTCGACCGTCGCCGAGTGTCCTGATTGGTTCCAGAACACCGACAGCGGCAGCGACAAGCCGGCGGGCCCTTCGACGTGGCTCCGCGCGACGTTGTCATGGAAAACGAGACGATGGTGAATGCCGCCGTCGCCGTGGGCGCCTTCGTCCGCCGGACGCACGTCCGTCGCGAAGTAATGGAAGGTACCGGCGCTCCGGCGCAGATCCGGCGTGGGCCAGCCGGCAAGCAGTTCGCCGTTCTTCAGCGGCTCCGGCGGGAATGTCAGCGGCACCATCAGCACGGTGCCGCGCACGCCCGCGTTTCCAGCGACGCTCCAGAAAGCCGCGCCTGCCGGAAGGGGCTTCGCTTCGCTGCCGAAGACGCCGTGCTTCCCGGGATTCGTACCTGTCGCAAACGACGCCCACGCGGACGCGTCGGGCGACGGCGCGGTTTCGAGACGGCGCAGCGCGCCGCGCCGTGCGAGCTTCTGCACGTTCGGCAATTTGCCCTCGTGCATGAAGTGACTGACGAGATCGGGGTCGAATCCGTCGATGCCGAGGACGACGAGCTTCTGGTGATATTGTGGCGGTCGTGATCCGCCACACGCCGCGGTCATGCAGATCGACAGAGCGACGAGCATTACACGTGTCACGGCAGTGTGCGGGGGAAGGATGCGATTATAACATCGTGCGCGCGCTGGGCATCGACGTCGGAGAGCGTCGCATCGGTCTCGCGATTAGCGACGCGACGCGGACGCTCGCGCGGCCGCTGAAGACGATCGACGCCGCGGGGCTGCGGAATTGCGTCGAACGCGTCGCCGCAGAAGCCACGCGGCTCGCGGCCGAAGACGACGGGCTCTCGACGATTGTCGTCGGCTTGCCGGTGCGGCTCGACGGCTCGCCGAACGAGCAGACCGCGCGGGTCACCGCGTTCATTGCCGAATTGAGAAACGCGAGTGGCTTTCGCGTCGTCGCCGTCGACGAGCGGTTGTCGAGCGTCGAAGCCGAAAGCCGGATTGCGGTTCACACCAAGGACTGGCGCGAGCGTAAAAAGAAGCTCGATGCGGCCGCTGCGGCGGTCATACTGCAGGACTACCTCGACAGCGCCGACAACGTTCCGTAGCGGCACATGAAAGCCCTTCTCGCGTTGCTTCTCGTCGTCGCGCTCGTCGCGGGCGCGGCAGCCTCCTGGATTTACTTCGGCGTCCGCCAGCCGTTTCGCGGCTACTCGACTCCCGAGCAGTTCGTCGAGATCCCGCAGGGGCTCGGGCCGCGCGCCATCGGTGAGCGGTTGGCCGGTGCCGGTGTGGTTCGCGACGGCATGACGTTTCGCGCCGCGCTCTGGAAAGTCGGCGGGGCGACGAAGCTCAAGGCCGGCGAGTATCGGTTTACGGATCCGATGACGCCGCTGCAAGTCATCGACAAGCTCCGGCGCGGCGACGTGTACGTGATTCCCATCACGTTCCCTGAAGGTCTCAACGTGCTCGAGATGGCGAAGATCTTCGAGTCGAAGGGATTCGGCGCCGCGGAGTCGTTCGTCGATGCGGCGCGCAGCTTCGAGGGCTATCTGTTTCCGAACACGTACGCATTGCCGCGTCATACCGACGCATCGAAGCTCGTGCATCTGATGCACGAGGCATTCGAGCGGGCGCTGACACCGGACATCCGAGCCGCCGCGGAGGCGCGCGGCCTTACGCTCCAGCAGCTTGTCACGCTGGCGTCCATCGTCGAGAAGGAAACAGGCAATTCGGCGGAGCGGCCGCTCGTCGCGTCAGTGTACGAGAACCGCCTACGAATCGGGATGGCGCTGCAGTGCGACCCGACGGTGATCTACGCGCTCGAACTCGCGGGACGCTACGACGGCAACGTGAGGCACGACGATCTGATGTTCGACTCACCGTACAACACGTATCGATATCCCGGTCTGCCGCCAGGACCGATCGCGTCACCCGGACGCGCGTCGCTCGACGCAGTGGTCCATCCTGCGGATTCGGATTACCTGTACTTCGTCAGCCGGAATGACGGTTCGCACGTGTTTTCGAAGACCCTCGCGGAACATGCGAAGAACGTGCGGCGCTTTCAGGTCGACTATTGGGCAGGTAGGGCAGGTAGGGCAGGTGGGGCAGGTGGGGCGGGGAGGGCAGGTGGGGCAGGGAGGGTGGGTGGGGCGGGTGGGCGAGGGCACTGAGCTCTGTGTTCTCACCCTACCTGCCTTACCTGCCTCACCCGCCCTCCCTGCCTACCGTTTCCCCCAATTCAGTTTCTCGCGAAGCACTTCGTAGTAGCTGCGAGTTGCGGGACGCACGAGGCGCATCGGTTCGCTCGCTTTGCACACGCGGATTTCGTCGCCCGCGTGCAGTTCGCATCCCGCTTGCCCGTCGAACGTGACGAACACCTCGTCGCGCTCGTCCATCACCGGTTTCACACGCACCGTGGACGACGACGGGATGACGATGGGCCGGTTGGTCAGCGTGTGCGGCGCGATGGGCGTGAGCACGAGCGCGTCGACGTTCGGCTGCACGATCGGACCGCCGGCCGCGAGGTTGTAGGCCGTCGAACCGGTCGGCGTCGCCACGATCAGCCCGTCGGCACGAACGGTCGTCACCAGGCCGTCGCCAAGCCAAATCGACAAGTCGATCAATCGTGAACGCGCGCCCTTGTTGACGACGACGTCGTTGACGGCGATTTCCGTCGACGTCGCGCCCGAGGGCCGCACGATCGTCGAGCGTAGCGTCAGACGCTCTTCGACGTGCGCGCGCCCGGCAAGCGCGGCTTCGAGCGCTGGGTAAAGTTCCGGGAGCGTGACCTCGGTGAGGAATCCCAGGCTGCCGAAGTTGACGCCGAGAATCGGCACGGCGAGCCCGGCGCGGCCGATGCAGTCGGCCATACTGAGCAGCGTGCCGTCGCCGCCGAGCACGAGCACCAGGCCGACGTCGTTCACGAGCGACTGCTTGTCTGCCACTCGGCGCGAAGCGCTCGGCGGCATCATGCCAGCGGTCGCGGTCTCGAAGACCGCTTCGACGCCGCGAGCGGCGAGCCACGTCTCGACGTCGCTCAGATGCGGCGCCGCGACGTGAAGCCGCGACTTCGCCACGATCCCGACGCTGGAGATGGAGGCCATGTGCGATGGAATTATGTCAGGGCTGAGGGCTGAGGGCTAAGGGCTGATTCGCACTAGCCCTCGGCTCTTAGCCCTTAGCCCTCAGCCCTCCGCCCTTCTGAAATGCAGAAAGAACTCCTGGTTGCCGGTCGCGCCGGTAATCGCCGACGGCGCCATCGCCACGCGCGTCAGGCCGGCGGCTTTCGCGTGCGCCGTCACTTTGGCGAGCACCGCCTCGTGAACCGCGGGATCGGTCACCAATCCGTGCTTGCCGACCTCGTCCCGCCCGGCTTCGAATTGCGGCTTCACCAGCGCCACGACGTCGGCGCCGCCGGCGAGAAACGGCGGGAGCGACGGCAGGATGTGCCCAAGTGAGATGAACGAGACGTCAATCACGGCGAGATCGACCTGGTGCGGCACGTCGTCGGCCGTCAGGCGGCGTGCGTTGACGCCGTCGTGCACGTCGACGCGGGGATCGGTGCGCAGCTTCCAATCGAGCTGACCGTGGCCGACGTCGAGCGCAATCACGCTCGCCGCGCCGCGCTGCAGCAGGACGTCGGTGAAGCCGCCGGTCGACGCGCCGACGTCCAGCGCGCGCTTGCCGGACGGATCGATCGTGAAGTCGTCGAGCGCGTGCGCGAGCTTGACGCCGCCGCGGCTGACATATGGGTGATCGGGAACGTCGAGTGCAATCGCGGCGCCGGTGTCGACGTTGGTGCCCGCTTTGGACACGACCTGTCCGTCGACGCGCACCTGGCCCGCCATGATCAGCGCTCGGGCACGCTCGCGCGACGCGGCCAATCCGCGATCGACGAGCGCCACGTCCAGTCGGATCTTCTTGGCGGCCATGGTTGTGAATGTCGTGCCAGCACGACATCAAGAACGTCGCGACACGACCCACTCGGCGATCGGCACGAGCCACCCGGTGTCGAGACGCGCGGTCCGCAGCGTGTCGCGTGCGCGGCTCAGGCACTCCGCGGCAAGGGTGCGCGATCGATCGACGCCGAACAACGCGGGATACGTCGGCTTCGTGCCGGCGGCGTCCTTGCCGGCCGTCTTGCCCAACTGCGCCGCGCTGCCCTCGACGTCGAGGATGTCGTCGACGATCTGGAACGCCAGGCCGATGTCTGTCGCGAAATGATCGATAGCCGTCACCGCCGATTCGGCGGCGCCGGCCATGACCGCCCCGCTCACCGCCGACGCGCGGATGATCGCGCCCGTTTTTCGAGCGTGCATTTTCTGAAGGCCCTCGGCGTCGAGCGCGATCGAATGGCCGGGCGCTTGTCCACAGGCCTGCAGGTCGATCGCCTGTCCTCCGACCATGCCGACGCTGCCGGCCGCGTGCGCAATGACTTCGACGGCCAGCAGCTTGCGCTGTGTGATGGCGGCGTCGGCCGTGACCGGCTCACGCGCGAGCAGCGAGAACGCCTCTGCCTGAAGGCCGTCGCCGGCAAGGATCGCGATGCCGTCGCCGTAGACGACATGCAGCGTCGGACGTCCGCGCCGAAGCGTGTCGTTGTCCATCGCGGGTAAATCGTCGTGGATCAGCGAGTAGGTGTGAATCAGTTCGATCGCGCAGGCGGCGGGCACGGCGAGCTCGAACGCCGCGTCCACCGGCTCGTTTTCAGCGCGGGCGATCGCGTCGGCCGCGGCCAGCGCGAGCGTCGGCCGCAGGCGCTTCCCGCCGGCGAACACGCTGTAGCGCATCGCTTCGCTCACGAGCGGCGGGCACTCGGGCGGCTTCGGCAAATATCGTTCGAGCGCCTCGTCGACGCGCGCGCGGGCGCGCGTGAGGAAATCGTCGAGCGCCGCGGGCGCGCCGGTTGCTGTCACGAGCGGATCAACGGGTAGGGTCGTCGCCGGCGAGACCTGCCGGGGCGGGGCGCAGTTCGCCACGCTCGCTGAGCAGCTCGATGCGGCGCTCGGCGTCTTCGAGGCGTGCGTGGCAGAACTTCGAGAGCGTGACGCCGCGTTCGTACAAGGCCAGCGACTGCTCGAGCGAGAGGTCGCCGTCCTCGAGTTTCTTCACGATCGACTCGAGCTCGGCGATGGCGGCTTCGAAGTCCTTAATAGATGGTTCGCTCATTCGATGCCCGACACCTTAGCCGCAATCGCGCCGCGGCTCAAGGTCACATGGATCGTATCTCCGGTCGCCACGTCGGCCGCGTCTCGAATCGCCTTGGTGCGTTCGTCGTTCCAACACACGGCGTATCCGCGCGCGAGGACCGCCAGCGGACTCAGCGACTCGAGCCGTCCCGCGAGCCTACCGAACTGTGCCCGAGCGCGATGCGTGCGCGCCGTCGCCGTTTGACGCAGTTTCCCATCCACCGCGACGAGCGCCGTCCTGTTACGGGCGAGGCGGCGCCCCAGGTCGAACGCGTCGAGCCGCCGCTCAATCGTCTGCAGACGCCGTGAACGCGCGGCGAACGCGGTCCGCAGCGCGTCGGCCAGCGTCCGCGTCAGCTCGTCGGCGCGGCGCTGCGTCATGGCCAGGCGTGTGGTGTATCCCGCGAGCGCCCGTCGTCCGCTCAGCTCGTGGACCCGGCGGCTCAGCCGCTGCACGCGTGCGTGGGCGCACGACACGAGCCGCTCGTGCAATCGGTCGATGCGATTGCCGACGTCGTCTTTGCGCGCGACCACGAGTTCCGCGGCGGCCGACGGCGTCGGCGCCCGAACATCGGCGGCGAGGTCGGCGATGGTGACGTCGCTCTCGTGTCCGACGGCCGAAATGACCGGAATGGGCGAGATCGAAATCGCCCGCGCGACGGGCTCTTCGTTGAACGCCCAGAGATCCTCGAGCGAGCCGCCGCCGCGGCCGACGATGACGACGTCCACGTGCGGCACCTTGACGATCTGGCGCAGCGCGTGCGCGATTTCCGCGGCGGCGCCGTCGCCTTGTACCTTGGTCGGGCGAATCACGACGTGCACGTTGCGATAGCGGCGCCGCAAGACCTTGAGAATGTCGCGCACGGCGGCCCCGTCGAGGGAGGTGACTACCCCAATCTTGCGGGGCAGGAGAGGCAACGGCCGCTTTTTCGCGGCGTCGAAGAGACCTTCCGCTTGCAGGCGCTTCTTCAACTGCTCGAACGCGAGCTGCAGGCCTCCCAGACCCTGCGGCTCGAGGTGCTCGCAGACGATCTGATATTCCCCTTTCGGTTCGTAAACGGAAATCTTTCCGCGCGCGACCACGTGCAGTCCGTCAACCGGTTTGAACTTGAGATAGCGGAGTGCCGACCGGAACATCAGGCCCTTCAACACAGACGAAGAGTCTTTGAGGGTGAAGTAGAGATGTCCGGTGTTCCAGATCTTGACGCCCGAGAGCTCCCCTTCGACCCACACTTCGAAGAAGCGTTCTTCCAGGTGATCGCGAACGCGAACCGTCAGCTCGGTGACGGAGAGGATGCGGCGCCCTTCGACTTTGCTCAGGCCAAGCCCGTCGACTCGGCCCGGCGACGTCGCGGCCTCGCTCGGGGCCGGTTCTGGCTCAGGTTCCTCTTCAAACGGAAGATCGAACAGGTCGCTCATCTGCGGCGAGCTCGGCGAGCTCGTCCTGACTGTAACTCAGTCGCTCGATGTCTGTCGCACGTCCCGTGGCTTCGTCGACGTCGATGACGACGGCGTTGAGCCGCGGGTTTCCAGTCGCGACGTCGAATCTTCCTGGCAGGCCGGTCAGAAAGCGGTTGAGCGACGGCTCGATCTCGACGCCGATGATCGAGTCGTGCGGCCCCGTCATGCCGGCGTCGGTCAGGTACGCCGTGCCTTTCGGAAGGACCCGCTCGTCGGCGGTCTGCACGTGCGTGTGCGTCCCGACCACCGCCGCGACTTTTCCGTCGAGGTGCCAACCCATCGCCATCTTCTCCGACGTCGCTTCGGCGTGGAAATCGACGAAGACGATGCGTGTGCGCTGACCGAGCGCGTCGAGTTCACGCTGAACGACGGCGAACGGATCGTCGAGCGGCGCCATGAACACGCGTCCCATCACGTTGATGACGCCGACGCTGACGCCGTCGCGCGTTCGCGCCAGATAGCTGCCGTTGCCAGGAGTGCCGGCCGGGAAGTTGGCGGGACGGAGAAGGCGCGGCTCGGCCCCGATGTAGCTGAGCGCTTCGCGCTTGTCCCAGATGTGGTTGCCCGACGTCATCACGTCCACGCCGAGGTCGAGTAGCTCGTCGCCAATCTCCCGCGTGATGCCTGCACCAGCGGCGGCATTCTCGGCATTCGCAATGACGAAGTCGACGGCGTGGCGGCTGATGAGTCCAGCGAGTCCGGCCTTGACCAGCTGCCTCCCGGGGCGGCCGACGATGTCGCCGATGAAGAGGATTCGCATCAGGGAAGGGCGTCCCTGGAGGAGTTTAGCGCGATTCCGCGCCAGTTAACCTCATGTAGATTCGCGAGATAGTCGAATGAGCACAATATGAGTCTAATACACTAATAAAACATGCTTGACACATGCTAATATCAAGCCTATACTTCTCTATAGTTCAAGCGAACTGGGGGACCTTCATATGGCGAGCAAAGTGATTGGAATCGACCTCGGCACCACGAACTCGGTCGTCGCGGTCATGGAGGGCGGGCAGCCGGCAGTCATCGTGAACCAGGAAGGTTCGCGCATCACGCCGTCAGTCGTCGCTTTCGCAAAGGACGGCGAACGCCTCGTGGGGCAGATCGCGAAGCGTCAGTCGGTCACGAATCCCGAGAACACCATCTTTTCGATCAAGCGCTTCATGGGGCGCAAGTACGACGAGGTCGCGAGTGAGCGGACGCGCGTGCCGTATTCGGTGGTTGGCGCATCCAACGGCGACGCGTGGGTCGACGTCCGCGGCAAGAAGCAGTCGCCGCCCGAAATCTCGGCAGTCGTGCTGCAGAAGTTGAAGCAGGCGGCTGAGGCCTACCTCGGTGAGCCGGTGACGGACGCGGTCGTCACCGTCCCGGCGTATTTCAACGACGCGCAGCGGCAGGCGACGAAAGACGCGGGCAAGATTGCCGGCTTGAACGTCCTGCGCATCATCAACGAGCCGACGGCGGCCGCCCTGGCGTATGGGCTCGACAAGAAGAAGAACGAGACGATCGCCGTGTACGACTTCGGCGGCGGCACGTTCGACATCTCGGTGCTCGAGGTCGGTGAAGGTGTGGTCGAAGTGAAGGCCACCAACGGCGACACGCATCTTGGCGGCGACGACCTCGACGATCGCGTGATCGAGTGGCTCGTCAGCGAGTTCAAGAAGGCGGAAGGCATCGATCTCGGTAAAGACCGCATGGCGCTTCAGCGTCTGAAGGAAGCGGCAGAGAAGGCGAAGATCGAGCTGTCATCTGCCGCCGAAACCGACATCAACCTGCCGTTCATCACGGCGGATCAGACCGGACCGAAGCATCTGCAGACCAAACTGTCGCGGGCCAAGCTCGAGCAGCTCGTCGACGATCTGCTGCAGCGCACGATGGCGCCGGTGAAGCAGGCGTTGGCCGATGCGGGCGTCGATCCGAAGAAGATTGACGAGGTCGTGCTCGTCGGCGGCTCGACACGGATGCCGAAGGTGCAGCAGTTCGTGCGCGACTACTTCGGCAAGGAGCCGCACAAGGGCGTCAATCCGGACGAAGTGGTGGCCGTCGGCGCGGCCGTTCAGGGCGGCGTGCTCACCGGCGAAGTAAAAGACGTCCTCCTGCTCGACGTCACCCCCTTGTCGCTCGGCATCGAGACGTTGGGCGGCGTCCTGACGACGCTCATTCCGCGCAATACGACAATCCCGTCGCGCAAGAGCGAGATCTTCTCGACCGCGGCGGACAGCCAGACGAGCGTCGAAGTGCACGTGCTGCAGGGTGAACGCCAGCTGGCGCGCGACAACCGTACGCTCGGGCGCTTCCACCTGACCGGCATCGCGCCGGCGCCGCGTGGCGTGCCGCAGATCGAGGTCGCCTTCGACATCGACGCGAACGGCATCGTGTCGGTCACCGCAAAAGAGCAGGCGACCGGCAAGGAACAGAAGATCACCATCACCGGATCGAGCGGTCTGTCGAAGGACGACGTCGATCGGATGGTGAAGGAAGCGTCGAGCCACGCGGCAGAGGACCAACAGCGGCGTGAGTTCATCGATGCGAAAAACCAGGGCGACTCGCTGGCGTATCAGGTCGAGAAGACGATCAAGGAGCACCGCGAGAAGCTGCCTGTCGGCGACCTCAGCCGCGTCGAGGCGGCGATTGCCGACGTCCGGAAGCGCGCGGAGGGCGACGACTTGCAGGCGCTCAAGAAAGCGATCGACGACCTGCAGCACGCCTCGCACGCCATCGCGCAGACGCTTTATGCGAACCAGGCGAACGGTTCGAAAGGTTCGAGTGGTTCGTCAGGTTCGAATGGTTCGAATGGCTCGAATGCGAAGGACGGCGAAGTTATCGACGCCGAGTACGAAGAAGCGGGCTCGGCTCACTAAGAAGGAGATAGAACAATGACAGTCGTACGTTGGGATCCATTCCGCGATTTCGGCTTCGGCTCTGGCGCCGCGACGTGGGTGCCGCCCGTGGACATCTACCAGAACGGCGACCACGAACTCGTGCTCAAGGCTGAACTGCCCGAGACGTCCCGCGAGGACATCGACATCACCGTCGAGAACTACGTGCTGACGATCAAGGGCGAGAAGAAGCCTGCCGACGTGAAAGACGAGCAGTTCCACCACGTCGAACGCCGCTACGGCGCGTTCAGCCGGTCGTTCTCGCTCCCGCGGACCGTCGACGCCAGCAAGGTATCGGCCGAGTACCGCAACGGCGTGCTCACCATCAAGCTGCCCCTTCGCGAAGAAGCGAAGCCCCGGCAGATCAAGGTGGACGTCGCGGCCTAAGCTGCGACGCCGCGGGCAGGACAGGCAGGATGGCAAAGGCTTTCGCATCCTGCCCCGTCCCGCCCTTCCGGCCTCTCCTGCCTACGTGTTACGCTTAATGCCCGGTATGGACGAAGTTACGAGCGAAACATCCACAGCAGAACAGCTTCAATCCGACGCCCCGCTGATTCCGACGGAGCCGGTTCCGCCGATTCAGAGCCGGTTTCTCTTCGTGGACGTCGCCGCCCTCCGGGCGAAACAGCTTCGCCGCGGCGCGCGCCTCCGGATTCTCTCCGAGGACGGTCCGCTGCCGAAGAAGGCGGAACGGCTGGCCATGGAAGAAGTTCGACGCGGGCTCGTCATGTACAACGTGCCCGAACCGAAGCGAAACAGCGAGGGCGCATGACGCTGGCCGAGGTTCAGCAGCTGGCCACTGGCGCCACGTCGAGCGTCGTATTCGTGCTCGTGTTGTTCATTGGGTTTTGTGTGATCGTCGGCTTCACGAAGCTGAAAAAGACCGCCGGCAACGCCATGGTCATCAAGAGCCTCGATGAGCAGATGACGCACAAGGCGATGGAATACCTGGCCCCCACAGCGCCGCGCGGTCCAGCCGACCAGCTCAAGACCGCGGAACTCCTGGAGGCAGCCGCCCGTAAGTAGGGGCATGTTCTGCCTCTTCTTCCTCCCAATCCTTCTTCCGCTTTATATCCTTCGATTTGTGTTCAAGCTGGTGTTCGGCTTGTTCATGCTGCCACTCGTGTTCTTGATTGTGGCCGTCGCGATGTTCTTCGCCTTCTTCAGCGTCGTCGCGGCGCTGTTCGTGCCGCTCATGCCGTTCGCGCTGATTGCCTTGGCGATTTGGGCGCTTACGCGACACTCTCGGGCTGCCAGCGTATACCCAAATTGATGATGCGCTGCAGCACGGCGTCGTAGTTCAGCCCCGCCTTTTCCGCCGACGCCGCGAAATCTTCGCCCTTCGCAATCTGCGGGTTGGGGTTCGCTTCGAGGACCCAGATCTTGCCCGCTCCGTCCAGCCGTAAATCGATGCGCGCGTAGCCGCTCAGCTCCAGCGCGCGATATGCGCGCTTGCACAGGTGCTGGATTTCCCCGGCCTGCGCCTCCGGGAGATCGATCGCCGGTCCGCTGTCGATGCCGTACTTCTTCTGGTACTTCACGCTCCACTTGACGCGGTCGGTCGCGATGTGTCGCGCGCCGTCCGGCATGTTCTTGAAGTAAAGCTCCCACACTGGCAGCGCCTGCAGCGCCTGGTTGCCGAGAATGCCGACGTAGATTTCGCGGCCCTCGATGTACTGCTCGACGATGGCGGCGGTGCCGATGCTTTCGTGGATGAATTTCACGCGCTCCTGCAGCTTCTCGTCGCTGTCGACGACGGAGGCCTGCGAGATGCCGATGGACGCTTCCTGCGTGAGCGACTTCACGATCAGCGGGAACTGCAGACGCTTGTGCCGCCTGATCGGACGGCCCGCGCGGACAACGTCGAACTCCGGCACGTGAATACGGTGATACGACAGCAGCTTCTTCGAGAGCGATTTGTCGCGCGCGAGCAGCAAGCCGCGTGGATTGCACCCGGTGTAGGACAGCTTCAGCAGCTCCAGATGGCTGACGACGTTCTGATCGAAGATCGTGACGTCGTCGAACCCTTCGAGCAGGTTGAACGCGATGTGCGGCTTCCACTCTTCCGCGGCGCGGCGGATGTCGCCGAGGTCGTCGTGCACGGGAAGACAGCGGACGTCGTGGCCCATGCCCGTCAACGTCGAGACGACGTCGTACTCGGTGCGCCAGGGCGCGGCCGTGATGTCGGTGCCGTCTTCGACCTTTTCTGGCGGCACCAGATGCCGGTGCACCAGCGCGAGCACGCGCAGCTTGTTCGTGCTCATAGCGCGACCCTGTGCCGTCCGCTGTGCAGATAATTCATCGTCTGCACGGTGAGGAATACCATGAAGTCGGCTTTCGTCGCCTTTTCCGTGTCCATCAGATACAGATTCAGGTCGCGGCAGCGCGCGATGATTCTCGTGATGAGCTGATCGATCGTGTACTGATAGCTGTCGGTGAAGCTCGCCACGGTTGCCCGCGCCTCTCGACGAATCTTGCTGACAAACTTATCGGCGGCAAGCTTCCGAGCGTAAGCCGGCGAGTCCGAAAACAGGTTGCGCAGATCGCGATCGTAGAAGTCGGGATGATCGAGGCCGTAGTGCTCGCGTTTTTTCTTGTAATGCTCGCCGAGTGTTTTTCGCAGACGCGACAGCGGATCGACGACGCGTTTGGATTTCACCGACGGACGCCGTTTCGCGATCTCGCGCAACAGGCGGTCCATGTATTCGAGCTTGCGGCGCGCCGGCCAGCCGCCGTAATGGTTCGACCAATGCGACTCCGGATCGAGCCAGACGGCGAACGTTTCTGCGAAGTCTTCGTCGGGATGGCTCTGCGCATACCAGTGGTCCAGATGCTGTACGAAGCTCTTGCTGTAGGGCTTGGGCGTGTAGTACTCGGGATACTCGATGGATGGATTGCCGAACAGACGCCGGCGTGTCGGCCGCCTGCGCAGCGCGTATGCGTTGTCGAGCGCGTGCCCGACCTCATGACGCAGAATCCGCAGGCAACCCACTTCGTCGCCGCCTTCCACTTCGAGCATCTGCGCGAGCTCGAGCTTCGCGAGCCGAGGATGCGCGAGATAAAAGGGGATGGCGACGCCCGGCACGCCGTCGGGCGTGAACCATTCGTCCGACAGCCAATAGCGAGGACGAAACTTCAGGCCGCGCGCGTGAAGCTCCTTGGTGATCGTCGCAATACGCGCTTCGAGCTCGGTGCCCTCGATTGTGAGGCCGAGATCGCACATGCGGATCTCGAGCAGCTTGTCGTCGGGCAGCGACACCCAGTCGACGGCCTTCAGCGGGCGATCGGCGGCTGCTGCTTCCACCATTCGGTGTCGCGTTCGTAGGCGTCGGCGATCCGGAGCAGAGTGCTCTCGTCAAAACGTCGTCCCGTCAGCTGCAGGCCGATCGGCAGCCGGGATGCAGTAAAACCGCACGGCACGCTGATCGCCGGCAGGCCCGCCAGGTTCGCGCTGACAGTGAAGACGTCCGCGAGGTACATCGCCAGCGGATCCTCGGTCTTCTCGCCGATCTTGAACGGCGGGATCGGGCTCGTCGGCATCGCGACGACGTCGACCGCGTTGAACGCCTCGTCGTAGTCGCGAAGGATGAGCGTTCGCACCTGCTGCGCCTTCAGATAGTACGCGTCGTAATACCCGGCGCTGAGCACGTAGGTGCCGAGCATGATGCGCCGTTTCACCTCGGCGCCGAATCCCTTGGCGCGTGATTTCGCGTACATCGCGCCTAGATCGTCGCTCGCGATCCGCAGCCCGTAACGGACCCCGTCATATCGTGCGAGGTTCGAGCTCGCCTCCGCGGTCGCCACCATGTAGTAGACCGAAATCGCATACTTCGCGTGCGGCAGGTCGACGTCGACCACTGTCGCGCCCCGTGCACGGAGCACGTCGAGCGATGACGCCAACGCGCGAGAAATATCCGGGTCGACGCCATTAGCGAGCATCCGCGACGGCACCCCGACGCGCAGTCCTCGGATGTCGCCGGTCAACGCCGCTTCGTAGTCGTCGACGTCGCGCGAGGCGCTCGTCGCGTCGGCCTTGTCGAGCCCCGCGATGACGCCGAGCGCAATCGCGCAGTCTTTCGCGCTCCGCCCGAACGGGCCGATTTGATCCAGCGACGACCCGAACGCGAGCAGGCCAAAGCGCGACACGCGGCCGTAGGTGGGCTTGAGCCCGACGATTCCGCACATCGCGGCGGGCTGGCGGATCGATCCGCCGGTTTCGGACCCGAACGAGAGCGGCGTCATGCCTGCAGCCACGGCAACCGCGGATCCGCCGCTCGACCCTCCTGGAATGCGATCGAGCGCCCACGGATTCTTCACGGGGCCGAACGCCGAGTTCTCATTCGACGATCCCATCGCGAACTCGTCGCAGTTGGTCTTGCCGACGACCACGGCTCCGGCCGCATGCAGCCGTTCGACGACCGTCGCATCGTACGGAGGCACGAACGTCTCCAGAATCCTCGACGACGCCGTCGTGCGAATGCCGCGCGTGCAGATGTTGTCTTTGAGCGCAATCGGTACGCCCGCGAGCGGCGCGGATGCGAATTCGCCGCGGCGGCGGTCGATGTCTGCGGCTCGCGCGAGCGCGCGGTCCGCGCTGACAGTGTTGAACGCGTTTAGCGATCCGTCCGCGGTTTCGATGCGATCGAGGGCCAGGCGGCAGGTATCGGACGCGGAGAGGGCGCCAGACCGGATGCCGTCGCGGAGCTCCGAGACAGTTGGCGGCAAAGTCATCCGATGACTCGGGGCACCTTGAAGAAGCCGCCGTCGCGCGGCAGCTGCTCGCGCTCCGGCGCGTTGGCGAGGACGTCGGCAATCGGCATCGACGGCACGACGATGTCGGGCCGATCGACGGTCTGCTGTGCGACGCCGTAGGCCGTCGGCGACACGCCTGTCGTGTCGACCTGTTTGAGTTCCTCGGCGTGCGTCAGCACGTCGCCAAGTTGGCGCGCGAACGCTTCCACTTCGTGGGGCTCGAGGTCGAGGTTCGCGAGCGCCGCGACGGCTCGCACAAGGTCCTTCGATAACTCAGGCATTCACTCAAATAGTACCATCTTGAAGCGGAATGAGACTTCGGCGTGCGGCCGTCGCAGGGACCTGGTACCCCGACGAGGCGAAGGCGCTCGCGGCCACCGTCGATCGCCACCTCGCCGGCGCGACGCGGGATGTCGACGGCGATCTCGTCGCCCTCATCGCGCCGCACGCAGGGTTGATGTACTCAGGTCCTGTCGCCGCACATGCCTACCGCCTGCTGCGCGATCGCGCGTTCGACGTCGTGGCCGTGGTGGGCCCGTCGCATTTCGTCGGCTTCGACGGCGTGGCCGTGCCTGGGGCCGACGGGTTCGACACGCCATTCGGGATCCTGCCGATTGCGACCGATATCGTGGACGCGCTGACGAAATTCGACGTCGTCCGCGACTACGCCGCGGCGCACGCGCGCGAACACTCGGTCGAGATGCAGTTGCCGTTTCTCGGCCGCCTCGCGCCGAACGCGGCAATCGTTCCGCTCGTGATGGGCCATCAAACGCGCGAAACGGCGACAGCGCTTGCGGGCGCGCTCGCGTCCGTGCTGCGAGGACGCCGCGCCCTGCTCGTCGCGAGCACGGATCTCTCGCATTACCACGACGCCGCTACCGCGACGCGTCTGGATGCCGTGGTGCTCGACCACGTTGCGAGATTCGACGCAGACGGCTTGCAGCAGGCGCTCGACGTACAGCCGGAGCACGCGTGCGGAGGAGGGCCAACGGTCGCAGTGATGCGGGCCGCAAGGCAATTGGGCGCGCGCGACGCCGTCGTGCTGGGCTATGCGGACTCGGGCGACATCTCCGGCGACAAATCGCAGGTCGTCGGCTACATGGCCGGCGCGTTGGGGACATTTACGCGATGACCGAGGCCGACGATCGCGAGACGCTTGTCAAAATCGCGCGCGACGCCATCGTCGCGGAGGTCACAGGCGCGCGCGCTGGCATCGATGTCATCAGCGTTCGCGACGAGCTCGGCCGGCGACGGGGCGGCGTCTTCGTGACGATCTACTGCCGCGGCGAGTTGCGCGGATGCATCGGGCACATCGGCGACGAAAAGCCGCTCGTGCAGGCGGTTGCCGACTGCGCCCGTTCCGCCGCCAGCGCCGATCCGCGATTCCCGCCGATCGGCGCCGACGAGGTCGACGTGATTGCCCTGGAACTCTCGTTGCTCGGCGCGTTCGAGGCGGTCAGCGGTCCTTCAGACATCGAAGTGGGCCGCCATGGCTTGCTCGTCGAACATAAGGGACGCCGAGGGCTGCTGTTGCCGCAGGTCGCCACCGAGTGGGCCTGGGGCGCGGAGATGTTCCTCGCCCAAACCTGTCAGAAGGCCGGGCTTCCGCTCGACGCGTGGAAGAACGGCGCCGCGCTGTGGCGATTCGAGGCGGAGGTGTTTGGCTAACCTCCGAATTTCTCGTCGATCAGCCGCCCGTCCTTGTCGAGGCGCACGGTCGCGGTGAACAGGCTCGATCGGCCGACGCGCTGATCGAGCGTCAGGCCCGCGGCGAATCGCATGTCGGTCCAGCGCACGGTCGTTTCGCCGCTTCGGGGGTCGGTAAACGAACGGGCGGCGGGGAACCGCGAGAAGCCCAAGAACACCTGAGGAAGTGTTGCCGCCGCCGCGGTGTGCACCGCCGGTGTCCACTGATTCGGATATCGGACGGTAACCCGCCACGGCGCTTCGCCTGGCTCAGGCGGACGCCGCAGCCGCGCGTCGAGGACGTCCACGTCGTGCAGCTCGAACGCGTTGGACATCTCCGCGATCAGCCGCCAGCGAAAGGGCGAGAAGAACGACGGCATCGCCGCGACTTCCACGAGACATCGCCTGCCCGTGACCGGCGTCGCCGGCGTGTCTCGCGGCCACGTCGCGAGGAGCGCGCGATCGTCATGCGCGCCGCCGTCGCAGCGCTGCGGCCACGTGGGGCCGAACACGCGCGGCGCAAGGCCGATCGCCTGGTATCGCGCGACCGCGCGAACGCTGTAGTTCGCCGCCATCAGCACGAGGACGATGGCCGCATTCCGTCGGCGCGCCGCGGCCGACGCGCTGCCGAACAGCAGACCCGCGACCATGATGATGATCAGGTACACGTCGACAATCGGCATCAGGTCGCTGGCATACCAGTGCCAGTTGAAGGGGCTCAGGAGCCGTGTGCCGTACGACGTCGGAAAGTCCATCAGGATGTGACATATGACGCCGACGAGCGACGCGGCGATCAACATCCCGAGCGGCGCTTCCGGATCATCGTTCGGGCGTCGACCTCGCCGGTCAACGACCCGCTGTCCCGCACGCACGAGCACTGCGACGGCAAGGCCGAGAACGATGACGCCGAGCAACCCGTGGGACGGCCCGCGGTGCCACTGCAGGTACGACGCGTTGCCGCGGGCGGTCGTCACGACGTCCACGTCGGGCGCATTCGACGCGAGGATGAGCGCCGTCGTCACTCCGCGTCCGGCTCGGCCGAGCGGTGTCCGCGCGAGCGTCAGTCCGAACAGCGTATGCGTGAGGTTGTCCATCGCGTTGGTAATATACCTGCATGTTCCGACGAGCTTTGGCGGCTGTCATCGGCGTCGCGGTCTCGGTGGCGCCGTCAACGGTGTCTGCGTGGGGATCGAGCGCGCATCGAGGCATCATGCGCCGCGCGATCGACATCCTGCCTGCGGAGATCAAGCCGTTCTTCGTCGCGCATCGTGACGAACTCGTTTATCGCGCGATCGATCCCGACACCTGGCGAACGGCCGGCTGGGAGGACGACCAGAATCACTTCGTCAACTTCGGCGCGCCGGAACTTGGTCGGTCGGGCACCGACATGCCGCGCGACTACACCGCGGCGCTGCAGCGGTTCGGCGAGGCGGCGCTCAAACGCCTCGGCACGATGCCCTGGCGCGAAGCCGAGATGTTCGGCAATCTCCAGCGTGCCTTCGAATCCCTCGCCAAGGGCAACGCATTTGCGGAGCAGGAAGTCGTCGTGTTTGCCGCGGCCGCGTCGCATTACGTGCAGGACGGCACGCAGCCGCTTCACGCCGCGAACAACTACGACGGCCAGCTCACCGGTCAGCGCGGTGTCCACTCGCGATTCGAGGCGGAATTGTTCGAACGGTTTGAATCGCGTCTGACGCTCATGCCGGCGCCACCCAAGGCGTTTGCGTCGCCGCGCGACTTCGCGTTCGACGAGTTGCTCGCGAGCTACCGACAGGTCGACGCGCTTCTCAAGGCCGACATGGAGGCCATCGGCGACAAGGACACGTACGACGACGCCTACTTCGAAGCCTTTTTCACGAAGGTCAAGCCGCTGCTCGAGGAACGCCTGTCCGCCGCCATTACGGCGACCGCCTCCGTCATCGTCTCTGCCTGGGAGCAAGCCGGCCGGCCGTCGCTGACACTCAGCGCGAAACGCGAGCCGAGGAAGCGGATTCGTTGATGCGGCTTCGCGAGCTTGCCCACGCGCTGCAATGCCGGCTCGAAGGCGATGCGGCGATCGAGATCGTGCGTGTCGCCGGCATCGACCAGGCGCAGCACGGCGACATCACGTTCGTCGACAACCCTCGCTACATCCCTCATCTCGCGTCGACCAACGCCTCGGCCGTGATCCTCGCCGAAGATCTCGCGATTCCGGTGGGCACCGGCTTCGCGGTGCTTCGCAGCACGAAGCCGTACGTCGACTTCGCCCGCGCTGTCGCGCTGTTCCTGCCCTCGTCGGCGCCGGCGAAGGGCATCGACACGCTCAGCGCGATCGCGGCGGACGCCAGAATCGGGGCTGAGGTTTCAATCGGTCCGTTCGTGACCGTCGGCGCGGGCGCGTCGATTGGCGCGCGGACCACGCTTTACCCGCACGTCGCCGTCGGCCAAGGCGCGAGCATCGGCGACGACTGCGTCATCCACTCGCAGTGCTCGATTCGCGAACGCGCCGTCGTCGGCAACCGCGTGATTCTTCACGACGGCGTCGTCGTCGGTAGTGAGGGGTTCGGGTTTGCGAAGCAGGCGGACGGCACGCACCTCAAGATTCCGCAAGGCGCAGCTGTCGTGATCGAGGACGACGTCGAAATCGGGGCGAACAGTACAATAGACCGGCCGGCCGTGGGAGAAACCAGAATTCAGGCCGGCACAAAGATCGACAACCTGGTGCACATCGCGCACGGCGTCAGCGTCGGGCGACGCGTGCTGCTTGCCGCGCAGGTAGGTGTGTCCGGAAGCGCCGTTCTGGAAGACGACGTGATTCTGGCGGGGCAGGTCGGCGTCGCGGGACACTTGCGCGTGGGCAAAGGCGCGATGGCGACGGCCCAGAGCGGCATTCCGAATTCCGTCGAGCCGGGCGCCTACGTGTCCGGATCGCCGGCGATTCCGCACCGGGACTGGTTGAAGTCGTCAGCCGCCTACAGGCAGCTCCCCGCGCTCAGAAAGCGCGTCGCGGAACTCGAACGGCGGCTGATTGAACTCGAGGAGAAGCTCAAACGATGAGACGTGCCGTCGCCCTGCTTTTTCCGATCCTCGTCATCGCGTCACCCATCAGCGCGCAACAGCCCGGGCCCCAGCCTCTTGTCGGCCCCATCGACCATTTCGAGTTTATGTCCCGCTACGATTTCCAGCTCGAAGCCAACGTGCTGAGCGGCGACAACGGGAAGCAGTATCGCTGGGACGCGCATTACGGCGGGGCGGTCGACGTCGTCAATTACGTCAAAGGCCGGCTGACGTTCGTGGGCGATTATGAAGCCGTGCTCGGCAGCGAGCTGCGTCCGTTCGATCCCAACCAGGGCAACTACATTCTCGAGCCCGCGGGGTCGTGGTTCGTCGGCGACAACGAACTCTCGTTCGTGTTTCACCACGTGTCCAGGCATCTCAGCGATCGGCCGAAGACGTTCGCCGTGGCCTACAACCTCATCGAAGGCCGATATCTGCGCAAGTTCACGTTCGGCGATGGCACGAGCGTGGCCGTGCGCGCCGGCGGAGGACGCCTTGCGCAGCATTCGCAGGTCGACTACACGTGGGCGCTCGACTGGGATGTCATGGCGCGGCGGCGCATGAATCCCCATGTCGAGTGGTACGGACGGAGCACTGGCGAGATGTTCGGCGTCGATCCGCTCGTCCGCAACGAAAACCGCGGCGTCCAGTACACCACGCGTCTCGAGCTCGGCACGAGGCTGACCGGCACGAAGGCCGATCTCGAGCTCTTCGTCGGGGCCGAGCATCGGCTCGACGCGTCGCTGATCGATTTCGTTCCGGTGTCGTGGGCGATTGCCGGATTCCGAATAGTCAGCAAGTGAGTTCTGCGATAATCGAGTGACATGAGACGAGGGGTGGCGCGCCGTCTGTCAGCTGCTGTCGCGGCTGCCGGCGTCTGTGCGATTGTCGCCTCGACGCTCGACGCCGCGGTCCGCCCCCCGAAGCTCCAGTACGAAATCTCGACGCTGCCGAACGGCCTCACAGTCGTGCTCGAGGAAGATCATTCCGTCCCGATTGTCCACGTCAACCTCACATATCACGTCGGATCGAAGAACGAACGGCCTGGACGCACGGGCTTCGCGCATCTGTTCGAGCATCTGATGTTCAAGGGCTCGAAGAACGTCGACCCTGAAGGCCACACGTCCATGATTGCCGCCATTGGCGGCCAGAGCAACGCGTTCACGACGGAAGACGAGACGACGTTCTGGGAAACGGCGCCGTCGCAATACCTGCCGCTGATGCTCTGGCTCGAAGCCGACCGCATGGCCACGCTGCGCATCAACAACGAGACGTTCGTTAGCGAGCGCGAAGTGGTGAAGGAGGAGCGGCGCCTGCGCGTCGACAACCAGCCGTACGGCCGGCTCAACGAAATCATCTACGACCAGGTCTTCACGACGCACCCGTACAAGCACGTGCCGATTGGCAGCATGATCGATCTCGACGCCGCGACGGTCGAGGACGTACGCGACTTCTATCAGACCTTCTATACGCCGGAGAACGCGACGCTGACGATCGTCGGCGACATCGAGTCCACCCAGGCCATTCAGCTCGTCACGCAGTACCTCGCACGCGTGCCAAAAGCGAAGAAGCCCGTGCCGCGCGACATTCCGAAAGAGCCGCCGCAAACCGCCGAGCGCCGCATCACGCTGCAGGAGCCGTGGCCGCTGCCGGCGGTTGTCGTTGCGTACCACATCACGTCGGATGGCAACCCGGATTCGTACCCACTACACATCGCGGGTAAGGTGTTATCGGACGGGCAGAGCTCGCGCATCTACAAAAAGCTCGTGTATGAGCAGCAGCTCGCCGTGGCCGCGTTCGGCGGGCCGAATCTCATCGAAGACCCCAATCTCTTTTACGCCGTCGCGATCGTGCAGCCGGGACATACGCCGGGCGAGGTCATCAACGGGCTCATCGCCGAGTTCGACCGGCTGAAGAACGAGCCGATTAGCGATCGCGATCTGCAGCGCACCAAGAACCAGTTCGCGCGCGATTACATCCTCAACCGCGAATCCGATCAGGACAAGGCGCGTGTGCTCTCGCACGCGGTCGTCATCCATCACGACATCAAAACCGCCGACGGCGAGTTCGACATCTTTCAAGGCCTCACCCCCGCCGACGTCCAGCGCGTCGCACGCACCTATTTCACGGCAAGCAATCGCACCGTGCTGACGCTGACGCCGTCGGGCCGCCAGGAGGCGCAAAACAGATGAGGGTTTCCTTGAAAAAGGTTCTTCCTCTGTGTGCTCTATGCCTCTGCGGCTTTGGACGTCTTGCAATCGCCCAAGGTGTAAACATTTGGCCGAGTGAATTCGCGCCCCGTCCACTGGCGGCGCGCCCGGTCAACTTTCCGCAGTACGACACGCAGACGCTGCCGAACGGCTTGCGGGTCATCGCAGTGTCGCATCACGAGCAACCGGTCGTCAGCATCCGCCTGCTGATCGGCGCCGGCAGCTCGCTCGATCCGAAGGGCAAAACCGGCCTCGCTCATCTCACGGCGGCGCTGCTCGATCAGGGCACGACGACGATGAGCGCGAGTCAGTTGAACGACACGATCGATTTCATCGGCGGCGGCGCGAGCGCAGGGGCAGGCACGGATCTCAGTTATCTCAACATGCTGGTGATGAAGGATAGCTTCGATAGCGGCCTGAAGATGCTGTCCGACATGGCACGGCATCCCGCGTTCGCGGTCGAAGAGCTCGCGCGCCAGCGGCAACAGTTGCAGTCGTCGCTGCAGGTCAGCCTCGACGATCCGGATTTCATCGCCAACGCCGTGTTCGACCGGCTCGTGTACGGCTTCCATCCCTACGGCATGCCGCAGTCGGGCACGCCTGAGACGCTCGCGTCCATCACGCGCGACGATCTCATCGCGTTCCATCAGAAATACTTCGTCCCGAACAACGGCATCCTCGCGGTGGTCGGCGACGTCTCGCCGGAGGAAGCGTTCGCCGCGGTTCGCCGCGTGTTCGGCGATTGGGAACACCGCGATGTCGCGCTCCCCAGGTTCAGCGAGCCGCCGAGCCCGACGCGGCGAGTGGTCATCGTCAACAAGCCGGACGCGGTGCAGACGGAAGTCCGCGTTGGCAATCTCGGCATTCCGCGTAATCACCGGGACTACATGGCGGTGAACCTCGCCATTCGCATTCTCGGCGGCGAGGGCAGCAATCGATTGCACCAAGTGTTGCGGACGGCGCGGGGGCTCACATACGGCGCGCAGGCGAACTTCGACACGTTCAAGGAGAGCGGCGACTTCGAAGCCGAGACGAACACGCGCACCACGGCGACCGGCGAGGTCCTGCGGCTCATCGTCGACGAGTTCGAGCGGCTGCAGCGCGACCGCGTGAGCGAGCGCGAGCTGGCTGACGCGAAGGCCTATCTCACAGGCAGTTTTCCGCTGACGATCGAGACGCCGAACGCGATCGCCACGCAGATCGTCAACGTGCTCTTCTACGGGCTGCCCGTCGCCGACCTGCAGAATTTCCGCGAGCGCGTCAACGCCGTCACGGTCGACGACATCCAGCGCGTGGCCAAGTTGTACTTGAAGCCGGACCGCTTGTCCGTCGTCCTCGTGGGCAACGCGTCCGCGTTCACGAACCAGTTGCAGGGCGTCGGATTCAACAGCTTCGAAACCGTCGACCTCCAGAATCTGGATCTCACGGCGGTCGACTTCAAGCGGCCAGCGAGAAGAGCAGAGATTGGTCGGCCTGGTGTCGTGCCGGCCTTTACGCCTGCCTACGCCGCGCAATCCGCCGTAGGACAGGACCCTGCGAGAGCCGTGCTCGGCCGCGTGATCAACGCGATGGGCGGCGTCGCGGCGCTACGCGGCGTGAAGACGGTGATTGCCCGACAAACCGTGACGGCGCCGAACCCTCAGGGTGCGATGGACACGCAGACGACCAGCTACATCGAGTATCCCGACAAGTTCCGTGTCGAAGCGATGACCCCCGTCGGGATGCTCGTATCGGGCTTCGACGGCAAGGCCGCGTGGGTCCGCGATCCGGCCGGCGTGCACGATGTACCGCCCGAAGGAACCGCGGAGGCGAGAAACAATTTGAAGCGCGACGTTATTCGGCTGCTCCTCGATGCCCAAGACTTTCAGTTGGGTCTCAGGCTGCTGCAGGACGTGCGCAGCCCCGAAGGACGCCCGCAGCGCGTCCTCGAGTTCACCGGCTCGGACCAGAACCCGATCATCCTGAACGTAGACGCGGAGACGTTCAAGGTCACGAAAGAGTCGTTCGCCGCCGGTACTGGCGGGCAGGCGCTCGTCGACGAGATGTATTCCGACTACCGCGTCGTCAGCGGAGTGCAAATGCCGTTTGCCGCCGAACGGCGCGTCGGTCCGCTGACGATCAAACGCAAGGTTTCCGACATCCAAATCAACCCGCCGATCGATCCGTCGCAGTTCGCACGACCGCGCTCTTGAGGGTGCTCCTCTCGTGCGGCGAGGCGTCGGGCGATCTCTACGCCGGAGCGCTCGTGCGCGAGCTGCGCGCGCTGGCTCCGGACGTCGAGGTGTTCGGCCTCGGCGGCGCGCAGTTCGCCGCGGCGGGCGGCCGGCAGATCGCGGACTATCGCGAGCTCTCCGTCAACGGCCTCTTTGAAGTCGTCGGCAAGATCCCGCAGCTCGCGGCCGCGCGTTCGCGCATCGTCGCGGCCGCGGGCGCCACGCCGCCCGACGTGTTCGTGCCGATCGATTTCTGGGGCTTCAACTACCGGCTCGCGCAGGCCATGCGCACGCGCGGTGTGCCGGTCGTCTACTACATCAGCCCGCAGCTGTGGGCGTCGCGTCCCTGGCGGATGAAGAGCATGCGCGAGATCGCGTCGCGCGTGCTGGTGATCTTTCCGTTCGAGGAATCGATCTACCGAAACGCCGGTGTGCCGGTGGAGTTCGTCGGCCATCCGCTGGTCGAGATGACGACGGCCGCCGTGGACCGCCGGCAGTTTCTCGAGGCGCGCGGGCTGACGTTCTCCGCGCCGACCGTGGCCATCCTGCCCGGCAGTCGCGCGAACGAGGTGTCGAGGATCCTTCCGGACTTGATGGTGGCCGCCGAACGGATTCGATCGGCCGTGTCCGACGTGCAGTTCGTCGTCGCGCGGGCGCCGAATCTCCCCGACGAACTGTTCGAGCCCGTGCGGCGCGCGAATATGCCGCGAACCGTGATGGTGGAGGGCGACACCGACGCGGTGCTTGCGGCCGCCGCCGTGACGCTGACGGCGTCAGGCACGGCGACCGTGCAGGCGGCGCTGCACGACTCGCCGATGGTGATCGTCTATCGTGTGTCGCCGCTCACGTACACGCTCGGCCGCTGGCTGCTGACGGTGGACACCTTCGGCATGCCGAATCTGATCGCCGGCCGCCGCATCGTGCCGGAGCTGATTCAGCACGAGTTCACGCCGGAGGCCGTGGCGCGCGAGGCGATTTCGATGCTGACCGACGCGAGTCGCGCCGCGCAGATTCGCGACGGGCTCCGTGAAGTGCGCCAGAAGCTCGGTGGGGTCGGCGCGAGCCACCGCGCGGCTAAGGCGATTCTTGCGGTCCCTCGAGAAAGAGCTGCAACAGTTGGGCGGTGAAGTACAGCCCCCAGACGGAACGCGTGAGCGCCTCAGACTTGATCGTCATCGCATAGACGAGAATGACAAGAGCCAGTGTAAACAGGGCGCTCTCGATGAGGAGCACTGTCCGACGTGTGGGCTCGTCCTCCCGGCGGAGGAACTGCATACCGGCGGCGAGGAGTGAGAGACCCCAGCCGACGGCGATACCAACCGCCAAGACAGCCTCCGACTTGATCGCCGCCGCGTAAACGACAAGGAGAAGGGACAGCACGGACACGACGCTCCCGATGAGGAGTCGTTTCCGGCGCGTAGGCTCGCTCTGCCAGCTCGCTTGAATCTGGCAAACGCACCGGAAGACAAACCACCATCCGGCTACAGCCGCAACCGACCAGGCGGCAATCTGTGCGGCGCGCAACGCTTGGAGGCTCTCGCCGAGCACGAGACCTCCCAAAGCGACAAGCAGGAGGTACCCGTTAAGCCTCGCGGAGGGATCGCTCGTGCGGTTGCGGAGCCGTGGCGACGGCATCCGTTGCGGCGACGGCGCATCATCGTCAAGAAGTTCGAACATGTCGTCCTCCGCTTACCCTCACCGTGGCGCTCACACGCGCCCCAGGCACGCCGTCGGACCGGCCTCGCGCGTTCAGTCAAAAGCGGGTCTCTCAGCGCGGTCGATGACGAGGACATCGAGTGGTGCCTTCACCGATCGCAGCTTGAGTCCGAGCTGTTCTTCGACGGCCGTGAAGATCGATGGCGCGTCCGACGGCGGAGCTGCCACGAGATCGGCTCCGGAATCGAAATCGATGTCCAGGGCGAATATGCCGTCGAGGCCGGTGCGGTCGATGACCGGTTGCCGCAGGACGAGTGTGGCCAGCGTGAAGGCGAACCGTTTCATGTCGGCGCCGGCGCTCTCCATGTGAATCGGCGACCCGAATACGGCGCTGACGCTGCAGCGGGGTGCGCAGTCCGTCGTGGCGCGATGAAGGCGAGGTCCAAGTGCCCCATCACGTCGCGCCCGCACGAGCTCGTAGGCAGGAAGCGTTCTTTGCTCGAGATGCGTCGCGAGATGAAATCGATCGGCAAGCATCGCGCGAATCATCAGCTCCCGCTGTGCCTGCGTCGGCGTCGAGGCGCTTGTCGCCACGATGTTGAACTGATCCTCGTCGAGCCATTTTGGACCGCCGACAACGCGGTCCGGCATGTCGAGGGCGTCGCTTTTGTAGGCCTCTCTGATGATTTCGCGGACTGTGGACCGCGTCGTGGTCCAGCGGTTGTTCTGCACC
>Ga0068871_100000265_pt1 | contig 36023 bp, 35 predicted proteins | sample KBSMisM72_FD_72750 | JGI IMG/M metagenome (GOLD analysis project Ga0068871, IMG submission 72750) | Miscanthus rhizosphere microbial communities from Kellogg Biological Station, Michigan, USA - KBS Miscanthus M7-2 | ecosystem: Host-associated > Plants > Roots > Rhizosphere > Soil ...
CTGACCCCGATTTTCTTTTTGTCTAGCCCCTTCCGACGAACGGCATCTTCGTCGCCATGATGGTCATGAACTGAACGTTCACGTCGAGCGGCAGGTTGGCCATGTGCAGCACCGCGTCGCCGACGTGCTTCACGTCCATCAGCGGCTCGGGCTTGACGGAGCCGTCGGCCTGGGGCACGCCCTTCGCCATCCGCGCGGCGAGCTCGGTGAGGGCGTTGCCGATGTCGATCTGGCTCGCGGTGATGTCGTCCTTGCGCCCGTCGAGCGAGATGCACTTGGTGAGGCCGGTGACGGCGTGCTTGGTGGAGGTGTAGGCGACCGACATCGGCCGCGGCGTGTGCGCCGAGATCGAGCCGTTGTTGATGATGCGCCCGCCCTTGGGGTTCTGCGCCTTCATGATGCGGATCGCTTCCTGCGTGCACATGAACATGGCGACGAGGTTGATGTTGACCACCTCGCGGAACTTCTCGATCGGAAGCTCCTCCATCGGCACCGCGGGCGCGCCCATGCCGGCGTTGTTGAACAGAACGTCCAGCCTGCCCCACTTGGACTTGATTTCACTGAACACGCTTTTGACTTCGGCGTCCTTGGTGAGGTCCGCCGGCAGCACCATGGCGCGCTCCTTCGCGCCCGACTCCGCCGCGGTCTTGTCCAGCATGTCCTTGCGCCGGCCGACCAGCCCGACGTTGTAGCCGTCCTTCAGCATCGCCAGCGCAGCGGATTTGCCGATCCCGGATCCGGCACCGGTGACGATCGCGACCCTCATGGTGTTCTCCTCGAGACGGGTTCGGAAGATAACAGAAAATCCAGCAGCACCTCGTTGAAGCGCTCCGGCTGCTCGAGGTTCGAGAGGTGCCCGCAGTCGGCGATCACCACGAGCTTCGCGCCCGGGATGCGCCGCGCCATGCGCTCGGCGAGCTCGGGCGGATACACGCGGTCCTCGTCGCCGGTGATGACGAGCGTGGGGACGGCGAGCTTCTCGAGCGGCGCGGCGCGGTCCTGCGCCACCGACGCCTCGAGCGTCTTGCGGTAGGAGTCGTTGCGCAGGGCGTGGAAGCTCGCGAGCAGCGCGGCGTGGGCGCCGGGACGGGCGCGGCTGCCGAGCAGGCGCGCCGCCGACTCGGCGCTGCGGTGCTCGCGCTCCTCCACGAACCTCAGCACCTCCTCGGGAGTCAGCGCATCGAACCCCGGGCTGGTGTTGGCGAGCGTCAGCGTGCGCAGGCGGCCCGGGTGAGCGAGCGCGAAGTTGCGCGCGACGCGCCCGCCCATCGACAGGCCGACGAGGTGCACGCGCTCCTCATTCAGAAAATCGACCGTCCGGAGAAGGTCCGAGGTGAAATCCTCGAACTGCAGCGCGCCCTCGTAGTCGTCGGAATCGCCGTAGCCGCGCGCGTCCCATGCCGCGGCCTTGAAGCCGCTCTGCGAAAAGAAAGCGAGCTGGTGCTGCCAGTGGTTGCGGTTGCCGCCGATCCCGTGCAGGAAGAGCACGAGCGGCCCGCGCCCCGCGCTCGCCACCGCGATGCGCGGGCTGCCTGGAACCAGCGTGGTCCAGGGCGTCATTCCGCCTTCGCGCCGGAGATTTTCACGGCGCGCCCGCGGCTCTCGCTGTCCTTGCGGATGTCCGCCGCGAATGCCTCTGGGCTGCTGCCGACGACCTCGTAGCCGCGATCGATGAGCTGCTTTTGCCGGAACTCCGGGTCCTGCAGCAGCCTGGAGGTGTCCTGGTAGAGCCGCGCGATCGCCTCGCGAGGCGCGCCCGCCGGCATGAACAGGCCGAACCAGGCGTGCGTCTCCACCTCGGGATAGCCGAGCTCGGCGAAGGTCGGCACCTGTGGAAGGAGCGGCGAGCGCTGCGCGCCGCCGATGGCGAGCGCCTTGATGCGCCCTGCCTTGAGCGGCGCGCTCGACGTGGCGATGCCGGCAAAGGTGAGCTGGACCTCGCCCGCGATCACGGCGGGGACCGCGAGCGAGATGCCTTTGTAGGGGACATGCACCAGGTCGATTCCCGCCTGGTGCTTGAGCATCTCGCCGGCGAGGTGCGGCTGGCTGCCGCTGCCGTAGGAGGCGTAGTTGATGCTCCCGGGCTTTGCCTTTGCCGCTGCAATCAAACCCTTCAGGTCGTTAAAGGGCGTGGCGGGGTTCGCAACCAGGAGCTGCTGCAGCAGGACGAGCATGGTGACCGGAACGAAGTCGCGCTCGGTGTCGAACGGCAGGCGGGCGTAGAGGTGGGGGTTGATCGAGAACGTCGCGTCCGTCGTCATCAGCACGCTGTAGCCGTCGGGGGCGCTCTTCGCGACCGAGTCGGCGGCGACGATGGTGTTCGCACCGGGCTTGTTCTCGACCACGACCGGCTGGCCCCACGCCGCGCCGAGCCGCTCGGCGAGCTGCCGCGCCATCACGTCGATTCCGCCCCCGGCGGGATAGGCGACGACGATGCGCACCGGCTTCGCCGGCCAGGGCTGGGCGAGCGCCGGGCCGGCAAGGACCAAAGACCAGAGCGCGGCCAGCGCCAGTCGGACGATGGGCATGCAGATCGAGAGAGTTCTAAAACCCAATGATAGTGCAAGGAAGTTTTGCAAGCCGCCTGATGTTGTGTTTGCATAGAGCAGCGCCATGCCCACAAACACTCTTGAAAGCTTGAACGCGCGAACTTGCGCCTGGTTCGCGGCGCTGGCGTTGGCGGCAAGCACGGCTTGGGCTCAAGACTACCCGGCCAAGCCGGTGCGCGTCGTCGTGCCTTTCCCGGCGGGAGGCATCCTGGATCTCATCACGCGTCCCGTGACCGACAGGATCGGCGCGAATTGGGGTCAGCCGATCATCGTCGAGTCCCACCCGGGCGCGAGCGGAAACATCGGCATACAGCTTGCAAAGAGCGCGCCGCCGGATGGCTATACGCTGATGAGCAGCGCAATATTCCTGGCGGTAAACCCGGTACTCGACCCCAACTCGAAATTCAAGAGCTCCGATTTCGTCGGTGTCGCGCTTGTGGGAGCGGCGCCCAATGTGCTCGTTGTGCCGGGCAAGCTCCCGGTGAGCTCGCTCGGAGAGTTCGTCGAATACGCCAAGGCCCGCCCAAACGAGCTTGCCGCCGGACACCCCGGTACCGGCACCTTCGGTCACCTGTTCACGTTGTTGCTGTCAGGCCATGCCGGGATCGACCTGGTGAATGTCCCCTACAAGTCTCTGCCGCAGGCGATACCCGACCTCCTGAGCGGCCAGCTTTCGTTCATGGTTCTGACCAGCACGTTTGCGCTGCCGCACATCAAGTCCGGGAAGCTCAAGGCGCTCGCCGTCAACACCCCGCGGCGCTTGCGTGACTTGGCCGATGTACCGACGATTGTCGAGGCGGGCTTTCCGCCGGGAATCGTCGCGGTCCAATGGTTCGGATTCGTCGCGCCGGCGGGAACGCCGAGGGAGATCGTGCGCCGTTTCAACGGCGAGGTCGGCAAGGCACTCAACTCGCCCGAGGTGATTGATCGGCTGGAGAAGCTTGGGGTGTTGATCGGCCACAGCTCGCCAGAGCAATCCGACAGCCTTATCCGCAGCGAGACGGAGCGCTGGGCGCGGGTGATCAAGGCGCGCAACCTGAAAGCGGACTGACGGTATCAGAATTCCGAGCGCCGCCGCCGGTCGCGTTCGCGCCGGCGGACAGCGCGGCGGTCCTCGGGCAGGCGCCGGTCCTGCGGCGCCGTCGCTGAAACGGTGCGGCGCTCCTCGCCCGCACGGCGGTCGGGGGCTGCCTGCTCGAAGCGACGATCGTGGCCGCTGCGCCGGTCGACGAAGCCCACCTTGTGCGCCGCCTTGGCGGCCGCCAGCCATCGAACGCCCTCACGATCGATGTAGAAGCACTCGGAAAAGTCGATGATCAGGTCGTCGATGCGCTCGATCGCGTCGTGGTAGATCGCTTCGATCGCGGGCAGCGAGCCGTAGTAGATATTCCCTCTGATCTTCAGAACGTTGCCCCGCAAGCTGACGTTCGGGTTCACCTGCTCCCACTTCGAATAGGCGATCGCGAGGAACGATCCGACCAGCACGGCGCTGAAGAGATCCAGGAAAAGGACCGACAGGAAGGATGCGAGGAACACCACCGCCTCGCGCCGATTCTTGAGATGCGGCTTGATGTCCTCCCAGTTCAGCATGTTTGCCCCGAGCAGCATGATCACGGCGGCCATTGCCGGCATGGGGATGAGGGCGATCGCGTTGGCGAAGAACAGCACCAGCAGCAGGAGCAGCACTGCCGAGGCCGCAATGGTGATGCGGCTGTGAATTCCGAGCCTGTGTACCAGCCACATGCGGTTGAACGAAGCGCACGTGGGCAGCGAGGAGAGGAAGGGCAGAAGGCAGTTGGACGCCGCATCGGCAAATATCGCCTTGCGGCTGTCGGTAAAGATACCGGCCTTGCGGCTCATGCGCCGCATCGCGGCGACGGTCTGGAACAGTCCGAGCAGGGCGAGTGTCACCGCCCCGGGTACGATGGCAACGATGTCCGGAAGGGCGTCCTGCGTGAAGGCCGGCACTGACGGAGAGACCAGGCGGATCGCCGACAGGTTGCCGATCTGCTCGATGAGTGTGTTTTGCAGTCCGAGCCTGGCGCTGAGGTATTGCGAGTACAGCGTTCCGGCGGCGATGCCGATCAGGATGGCCCAGTTACGCAGCCGCTCGAACTGCTGCAGGACCGCGCAGGTAGCGAGGGTGATGAGCCCGATCTGGATGGCGTAGAGGTTGCCGACCTCGAGGATCGCGAGAAACGAATGCCAGGCGATCCAGAGCGGCCATTCCACCTCGGTATTGACCGGCAGGCCGCCAAAGGTGGTCAGGGATCTGAAGATGAGGAACAGCCCGATCCCGCAGATCATGCCATTGATCACCGGCTCGCTGATGAGATCGAGCATCCTTCCCAGCGGGCGAATCAGCCAGAAGAGCAGCTGGATGAGCCCGCACATGAGCCCGAGGGTGAGGGCGAGACCCATGTACTCGGCCCCGAACGGGGCCGCGGTCGGCAGCAGAATCACGCCGATTGCAGCCGACATCGCCGTGTTGGGCCCACCGTGAAACACCGGCGAGGGATTGAGCATGGCGCAGAAGAGGACCCCCCAGATCGCCGCGTAGATGCCGAAGTGGGGAGGAACCCCGGCGAGCGTCACGGAGAACGCGACTGCCTGGGGCAGTGTGACGAGAGCCAGCGTCAGGCCGACCAGCAGATGGCTGTTGCCCGCCGGCAATTGTTGCTGCCACAGCAGCGCCCGCGACTTGAGCGCCAGCGCTAAGGCCTTCATTCCGCGTGCCCGAGCACCGGCTGCGCGCGCGTTTCGGCGGCCGGCGCTGCGGACTTGCTCGGACTTGATTCGGTCAGCCGCAATAGCGGCGGCAAGACCCTCATGAGGAGCTGCTGCTGCAAGGCGACGACGGGGCCCTGCCTGTCGCCCGCGGGCCGGGGCAGGTTGCTGATGTAGAACGCGATGTCGCGGCAATCCTGGTGCTGGAGGGTGCTTTCCTGCCCCGGCGGCATGTTGCGGCAGATGAAGCCGGCGAGGATCGTGGACACGAAGTAGAAGTTGTTGCGCGACTGCAGGTTCCAGGAGTTGGGTCCCGCGACGGCGGGCGCGACCAGCTTGCCGTTGACCTCCAGTCCGATTCCCTGCAGACCATGGCATCCCTGGCATTTCTCGTTGTAGAGGACTTCGCCGCGGATGTAGTCGTCGCCCTGCTTCAGGGTGGCGGAAGCGGGAATCTCGTCGATGCCCTGTTCTTCATAGTGGTTCGCGATCTTGAGATCCAGCGCGGCCGAGAGAAACCGGCTGTATGCCGTCACGTCGCGGATGACGTCGTCCGCGACGTTCGGCTTGTAGCCGTTGGACGAGTTGATGTAGCACTGCATCTGGCGCATCTCGTACGGCAGGAGCAGGCCGGTGAACCGGTCGTACATGTCGCCCATGGTCCAGGAGGCGGCAAGGGAGTTGGAGCCGGGCAGCCGGTTGCCGGAAGCGTCCTGCAGGTCGCCGATTCCGCGATGGCAGTGATCGCAGCTCACATGGTTGCCGCGGATGAACCGCTTCGCATTCCAACGCTCCCGCCACGGATCCGTCGCAAGCGCGCCCTGGCTGTCGTCGATGATGTTGCAGCCGCGCTCGATGGCGCGCACGTCCTCCTCGCTGTAGCCGCGCAGCTCGACGCGGGCGCCGGTGCGTTCCATCACGTAGGACGATGCGTACTTCTTTCCCGGCGCGAGGCCGTAACGGCCGAGCTTCTCCGTGCAGCCCGGCGTCAGGGCGACCGCGGCCTTGCGGATCTCCTCTCTTTGCGCGTGCTTGTGGAGCGCAACGGCGTAGAGGCTGCCGAGCGCGAGCAGAAGCAGGGCGATTTTGGCGAGCCTTCCGGCCAGCTGCGGCATGGATTAGTTCTCCTTGCTGAGTGCGCCTTCGCTCAGCTGCAGGTGATGCGCGACCGCGCGGGCGAGGAGCCGAATGTCGCGCACCGCGGGTTCATAGACCGTCGGTACGAAACCGTCGATCGAGCCGGCGTAGCACCGGCGCACGCGGTCCTCGAACGACACCCGCGCCCCCAGCTTGGGGTCGAAGCGGTCGGAATTGACGAAGCTGTACGCGAGCTGTTCGACGGTGTGGCACGAAGCACAGGAGTTCTCGCCATCGGCGGCGCTCTTGCGCGTGAAGCGCGCTGCGTACTTATGGGTATGGAAAAAGAGGTTGTAGCCGTTCTGGACGGCGCGTACGAATTGGCCATCTTCGCCGAAATAGCCGACACCGTAACCGGAGCGGAACGCTTCCCAGCCGGGCTCCGCGGAGACGTCGGAGTGAAACACGGGAATTCCGGAGGCGAAGTGCGCCCAAAGCAGAAACGCGATGATGATGGCCAGCGCGGCGAGCCCGCGAACGCGTGCGACCGCTGCGTACCAGGAGGGTCTCTCGTGCGATCGTGCGGCGTCCATCGGCGCTTGCTCCCTCAGTCGGAGCCTCCCGTTACGGCCCGAACCATCTTGCGATGCGGGTCATAGTCCCTGTCCTGCGCTTTCCCGATGCCGGTCAGGAGAGCGGTCTTCAGGATATTCCTGCCGGCTTCGGTGCCTTCGAGATTCACGAGAGCGGCTTGAATGGCTTCGCGCAGCTTGGTGGGCGTCGTGCGCTTCACCGCCCAGGGCAACTGCAGCAGCTGCTCGGAAACGGCCAGCGCCGTCAATTGGTCGGTATCGATCGCGTTCCTGATCACCGGCTGCCCGAGCGCGTTGTCGGCAGAGCCAGCCGCCTCGGCCAGCTTGTTGTAGACGCCGATGACCGAGTTGATCGGCGTGACCGCAAACTCCGATTTGATTTCGTCCTTTTTCAGTCCGGCCTGCAGCATCATGTACATGGGGACGATGTAGCTGATCATCGCATCCTCTCCTCCCCCGAACAGGACAGTGCGGCCGCGCAGCTGCTTCAGATCGGTGATGCCGCTGTCCTTGCGCACGTACAACGCCCCGGCCATGGTGCTTTTGCCGAATTCCTTGTTATGCGCTATCACCTGGTAGGTCTTCGCCGAGCGGATGTAGTGGTACTGGTTGTACTGCACGATGTCGTAGCGGCGCTCCTCGATGCCGCGCCAGAACGATTGGAAGTCCTTCGAAGTCAGCAACGTGACCTTCCGGTGCAGCCGCTGCTGCAGATAGTCCGCGATCGGGGTGTAGCGCGTAGTAGTTTCGGTCGCGTTGTAGCGCGGGAAAATTCCCAGGACCAGAGGCCCATCCTCTGCTCGAAGGGCCGGCGAAGCAGCGGCCGTCAGGCAAAGCAGCAGGAGGATGCCCGCCCTCCGGGCGGCGCGAATGCTGACTTGATGGATTCCCATTCTTCTCGCCTCTTACACCGTTCCCCGGCCGGTATTCGTCCGGGCGTGGTGGATGAAGGTCAGATTGCTCGCGTCGCCCTTGGTCTGACGCTCCTTCAGGAAGGCGCGATAGGCGTCCTCGCTCATGGGCCTGGCAATCAGGTAGCCCTGCGCGAAATCGCATCCCTGCGCGGCCAGGAAATCGAGCTGCGCATGGTGCTCGACGCCCTCCGCGAGGACGCGCAGGTCGAGGCCTTTCGCCATCGCCAGGATCGCCTTGACCAGCGAGACGTCGTCGGGATTCCTCGGCAGCCCGGCGACGAAGCTGCGGTCGATCTTCAGCACGTCGAAGCGGAAGCGTTTCAGATAGCTGAGCGACGAATAGCCGGTGCCGAAGTCGTCGAGCGCGAGCTTCACGCCGAGGGCGCGCAGGCTGGCGAGCTCCTCGGCTACCTGGTGGTGGTCGTCGAGCAGCACGCTCTCGGTGATCTCGAACTCGAGCGCGTGCGCCGGGATGCGGTAGGCCGTCATCAGCTCGGCCAGCCGCCTGGAGAAGCGCTTGCGGAACTGGATGCGCGACACGTTGATCGCCAGGAACCCCGGGTTGAGCCCGGCGTCGTGCCACCCGCGCCAGCAGCGGCAGGCCTGCTCCAGGACCCAGTCGCCGATGCCGACGATCTGGCCGGTGGCCTCGGCGAGCGGGATGAAGTCCGCAGGGCTGACCAGGCCCTTCTCGGGGCGGTGCCAGCGGATCAGCGCTTCCGCGCCGCGATGGCGCGGGCCCGCCGTGTCGACGATCGGCTGGAAGTGCAGCGCGAGCTGTCCGAGCTCGATCGCGACGTTGAGGTCCTGCTCCATCTGCATCCGCTCGCGCAGGCGGACGTTCATTTCCTCGGTGAAGAAGATGGCCGAGCCCTCCTGCAGGGCTTTCGCCTGGTACATGGCGTTGTCGGCGTTGGCCATCAGCGTCTCTACGTTCTCGCCGTTGTCGGGGTAGATCGCGATGCCGACGCTGCAGTGGATCACCACCTTGCGCCCGTTCAGGTCGCGCGGCTCGGACACCGATTGCAGCAGCCGCTCGGCGATCTTCTCGACCTCGACTTCGCCCACCACGTCGGGCACCAGGATCAGGAACTCGTCGCCACCCAGGCGCGCCACGGTGTCGGCCTCGCGCAGGCTCTCCTGGAGCCGCGCGCCGATCGCGGCCAGGAGCTCGTCGCCGAACGCGTGGCCGAGGGTGTCATTCACGCTCTTGAAGTTGTCGAGGTCGATGAACAGCACCGCGAAGCGCTGCCCGGTGCGCCGCGCGCGGTGGATCTCGAGGTTGATGCGGTCGAACGCCATCATCCGGTTGGGCAGGCCGGTGAGGACGTCGAAGTTGGCCTGGCGGTGAAGCTTCGCCTGCTCCTCCTTCACCTCCTGCGCCATGGCGTTGAAGGCCTGTGCCAGCTGGCCGAGCTCGTCAGCCGTCTTGACCTCCACCGCCGTGAACCTGCCGCGGCCGACTTCGCGGGAGGCGGAGATCAGGCGGCGGATGGGGAAGAGGACGTTGAAGCGGAACGCGCCGTAGATTGCCGCGCTGAGGAACAGCACGATCGCGCTGGTCACCACGGCCTGGATCACCACCTGACGCTGCAGCTGGCTCTGCATCGACTCGCGGCTGATGCCGACCAGGAAGTGGCCGAGCAGCACGTTGTTGTGGGTGATCGGGAAGTCGAGCCGGATCAGGTCCTCGACGCCTTCGCGCTTCTTGATGAGCTCGGTGATCTCGACCGAGCCGCCCTGGCGCGCGCGCTTCCTGATGTAGGGGTCGCTGGTGTCGACATGGTGGCTGATCGGCACGCCCTGCGGAGTCAGGATCGCGCCGTAGGCGACGTCGGGCTGCGAGCACACCTCGCGTGTGTAGTCGTTGAGCAGCAGGAAGTCGAAGCCGAGGATCGCCTCGGGGCTGATGAGCGAGACCAGCCTTCCCAGGGCGCGGCCGCGCTCGAGCAGCTGCTGCTCGTGCAGGCGTGTCGACGTCCCGAGAAAGTAAAGCGTATTCGCCGCCATGGTGCAAAGGAGGATCACCAGGACGGTGATGGTGAACTTCGCGCTCAGCCCAAGCCGCATTGCGCTGCCTAGCCTTCCCAGAAGGTCGGGAGAGGAAGCTTCTTGGTTCTGGCGGCGGACATTGCGCCGGCCTTGTTTTGGTCCTCCAACTCGGGGGCCCCCATGACCCTTGTTCTCGTTATATGACAACCCTTGTAGTTTAAACGCGCGGCCGAGCCTCGTGCGCCGTAAATAGCCGAAAACAGGCAACTTCCCCGGGCTGGCGCCGCGGACCGTTGCGCCGGCCCCTCATATGGAGGATTTCACATCGGCAAAGGCGGTCGTTTCGTTCTAGCACGTCGGCCCGGACGGCGATTTCGCGTATCTTTGGCCCCCATGTTCCTGAACATGAAGCTGCTTTCCCACCACGGCCTGAACGGCTTCGGCGGGATGGGCGAGGGCATGTCGATGCAGCTCGCCCGGGACGGCCGCCGGATCCTCTGGCTCGCGCACGAGAGCGCGCCCAAGAATTTCACGGCGGTCGACGTGAGCGATCCGCGCGCCCCGAAGGTGGTGGTGCAGACCGACCTGCCCCATGCGCAGATGCGCTCCAATTCGCTCGAGGTCGCGGGTGATCTGATGGCGGTCGCCTACCAGGTGACGAAGTTCGGCCTGAAGCCCGCGGGCTTCGAGCTCTTCGACGTGAGCGTGCCGGAGGAGCCGCGCTCGATCGCGTTCTTCGACGCCTCGGGACCGCATTCGCGCGGCTGCCACCAGCTCTGGTTCGTCGACGGCAAGACGGTGCACATGGCATGCGCCGACCCGGAGCAGAAGCCGCGCAATCCCAAGGACGACCAGGTCTACCGCATCGTCGACGTGAGCACCCCGACGAAGCCGCGCGCGGTGGGTCGCTGGCACCTTCCGGGCACGATGGAGGGCGACGACGCCCCGCCGCCCGAGCGCCTGCCGGGGAAATTCGACGCCGGCTTCCGCGCCCACAACACCAACGTCTATCCCCAGCGCCCAGACCGCTGCTATCTCGGCTACATCGACGGCGGCATCATGGTGATCGACATCTCGGACCAGAGCCGGCCGAAGCTGGTCTCGCGCTGGACCAACTCTCCGCCGTACAACGGCTTCAACCACACGGTGCTGCCGCTTTTCGAGCGCGGCCTCATCGTGGTGAGCGACGAATCGGTGAAGGACAACGCCGGCGACTGGCCCAAGCTCGTCTGGATCCTCGACGGGCGCGACGAGCGCCACCTCGTGAGCATCGGCACGCTGCCGATGCCGCCGGTGGATGCGTTCAGGAGCCGCGGCGGCCGCTACGGCGCCCACAACCTGCACGAGAATCCGCCGGTGCCGGGCGCCTGGAAATCCGAGAACGTCGTTCTCGGGACCTTCTTCAACGGCGGGGTACGCGCCTACGACATCTCGGATCCATACTCGCCGCGCGAGATCGCCTACTTCGTGCCCGAGGCGCCCGAGGGCTCGAAGATCGGCGCGGTGCAGATCAACGACGTCTTCGTCGACGACCGCGGCGTCGTCTTCACCGTCGACCGGCATAACGGCGGGCTGTACGCGCTCGAAATGAAGGTGTGATTCCCGACGGACGCACGCCCGTCTTCGTCGTGACGGGGTTTCTCGGCAGCGGCAAGACCACGCTTCTGAACCGCCTTATCGCGACCCCCGGGTTTTTGGATTCTCTTGTGGTCGTCAACGAGTTCGGCGAGGTGCCGGTAGACCACCACCTCCTCGAAGCCTCGGAGGAGAAGACCGTCGCGCTACCGAACGGGTGCCTCTGCTGTCACCTGCGCGGCGACCTCGAGGAGACCCTGATCGGCGCGGCGATGCGCCGCCGCCGTGGCGAGATCGCCGGCTTCGATCGCGTGATCGTCGAGACGAGCGGTCTCGCCGACCCGGGACCGGTGGCGCAGACCCTCTACGCCGACCGCGCGCTCGAGCGTGACTTCAAGCTCGGCCCGATCGTCACGGTGGTCGATGCCGCGGACACCGGCAGTCGGAACCTCGGCCTGGACATCGCCAAGTCCCAGATCGTCGCGGCCGACGTGGTCGTTCTTTCAAAAGTGGACCGAGCGACCGACCTTTCCACCCTGACGGAGCAAGTCAAGGCGCTGAATCCCCATGCCCGCCGCGTCCCGGCGCGTTTCGGCGACGTCGACCCAGCGCTCCTCGAACAATCAGGGACAGACCGGGTTTTTTCCCCGGTGGCGCACCACGACCGCGGCATCAACACCTTCCATCTCCAGTTCGACCAGCCCCCGCGAAAAGACCTGCTCGAGCGCTTCCTCGCTGTGCTCGTCGAGCTGCGCGGCGCCGACCTGCTGCGGGTGAAAGGCATCGTCGCGCTCGAGGGCGGCGAGCATGTTGCAGTGCAAGGCGTGCGCCACGTATTCGACCGGCTGCGGCCGATCGACAACCGGCCCTCGACCGGCCTCGTTTTCATCACCCAGAACATGGCCGAGCGCGACGTGGTTGCGCTTTGGCAGGCAATGTCATCGCTGAAGGGGGCTTCATGAACCGGCTTTTCCTCATTGCCCTTGCCCTTTGCTTCAACGGCGCGTGGGCGCAGGGCGACTACCCCAACAAGCCCGTGCGCATGGTGGTCGGCTTCGCCGCCGGCGGGATCTCCGACGTGCTCGGCCGAGCGATCGCGATTCCGCTCTCGAAGCAGCTCGGCCAGCAGGTCATCGTCGAGAACAAGCCCGGCGCCGGCACCACGATCGCGGGCGACTTCATCGCCAAGTCGGTGCCCGACGGCTACAACATCTGGCTGCAGGACATCACCACGCACGCGATCAACAACACCCTCTACCCGAAGCTGCCGTACGACTCGACGAAGGACTTCAGCTTCGTGGCGATGGTTGCCTCGACCCCGCTCATGCTGGTGGTGCACCCGAGCACGCAGGCGGCGAGCGTCCGCGAGCTTATCCAGCTCCTCAAGGCGAATCCCGGCAAGCTCTCGTACGGTTCTTCGGGAAACGGCACCATCGTGCATCTCTCGGGCGAGATGCTGAAGACCGCCGCGGGCGTCGACGTGCTGCACGTCCCGTACAAGGGTAGCAATCCCGCGACGCAGGCCATCCTCGGCGGCGAGGTGACGTTCGTGTTCTCGACCATGCCGCCGGCGATCTCGAACTCGAAAGCCGGGAAGCTGCGCGCGCTCGCCGTGACCACGCCCAAGCGCGTCGCCGCTGCCCCCGAGGTGCCGACGATGATCGAGGCCGGGCTGCCGAACTTCGAGATCGTGCTCTACTCGGGCATCCTCGGACCCAAGGGGATGGACCGCGCGCTCGTGCGCCGGCTGAACGCCGAGTTCGCGAAAGCGGTGCAGTCGAGCGAGATGCAGCCGGTCTGGCGGAACATCGGCGCCGACCCGATCGTCATGACGCCCGAGGCATTCGAGGCCGCGACCGCGCGCGAGATCGCGAAGCTCGCGCCGGTGGTGAAGGCATCGGGGGCCAGGCTCGAGTGAGGCTGCTGCCGCAGCACTCACGCTACGATTGGCTTCCGCTCCCCGAACGCGAGCCCTTCGCCTGGCCGCGCGGCAGCCGGCTCGCTTTCACCGTCACGACCAATATCGAGTGGTTCGCGTTCGGCGCCGGGCTCGGCCACGATCCGGCCAAGACCGGCGAGCCGCAAACCCACCGCAACTATGCCTGGCGCGACTACGGCAACCGCATCGGCGTATGGCGCCTGTTCGAGCTCCTCGACGAGCTCGGCCTGCCCGCAGGGCACTGCACCAACACCCTGGTGTACGACTACGCACCGCAGATCACCGATGCGATCCGGCGGCGCGGCGATGAGCTGATCGCCCACGGCCGCACCAACGCCGAGAACCTTCTCGGGCTGTGGCAGCCCGACGAAGAGCGCATCCTGCGCGAGGTCACCGAGACGATCGCGCGCCACGAGGGCCGCGCACCGGCGGGCTGGTTGGGCGCCGGGGCCTACGAGACCCCGCACACGCCCGACCTTCTGAAAGAGCTCGGCTACCGCTACCTGATGGACTGGCCGATGGACGACCAGCCGGTGTGGCTCTCCACCCGCGCCGGCCCGCTCCTCTCGGTGCCCTATCCGATCGAGACCGACGACGCCCAGGCCATCATCCATCGCAAATGGAGCGCGGTGGCATTCGCCGACGCCGTCGTCGACCAGTTCGACGAGATGCTCGCGCAATCCGAGCGCGATGCGCTCGTCATGAACGTCTCGCTCCACCCGTATGTTTTCGGACAGCCCTTCCGCCTGCGCCGCCTGCGCAGCGCCCTGAAGCACTGCCTGCTGCGCCCGGGCGTCTGGTACTGTCGCCCTGGAGAAATCGCCGCGCATTGTTATTCACTCGGAGAATCCGTGACATGAAACGAATTGTTCTGGCGTTGGCGTGCGCCATGCCGGTTTTTCTCTTTGCCCAAGACTATCCATCGCGGCCGATTCGCGTCGTAGTGCCGTACTCCGCCGGAGGCTCCTCCGACGGCCCGATGCGGGTGATTGCCCAGGAAATGTCGAAGCAGCTGGGGCAGCAGATGGTGGTCGAGAACAAGCCCGGCCAGGGCGCGATGATCGGGAGCGCCGAGGTGGTGAAGGCGCCGCCCGACGGCTACACGCTGCTTCTCGCGTCCAATCCGAACGCGATCAGCGCGTCGCTTTATTCCAAGCTGACGCACGATCCGGTCGAAGACTTCGCGCCGATCTCGCTGCTCGCGAGCGAGCAGGCGGTGCTCCTCGTTCATCCTTCGATCCCCGCGAAGAACCTGCAGGAGTTCATTGCCTACGCGAAGGAGCGTCCGGGGAAGCTCGATTACTCGTCATCGGGCAACGGCAGCGCCCAGCATCTCTTCATGGCGATGTTCCTCTCGATGACCGGGCTGCAGATGAACCACATCCCGTACAAGGGCAGCGCGCAGGCGGTGACCGATCTGCTCGGCGGGCAGGTCGCGGCCGCGATGCCGGGCCTCGCCGCGATGCGAGGGCACATCCGTGAAGGCAGGGCGCGGGCGCTTGCCGTAACCGGCGCAAGGCGCGCAAGCGCCGCGCCCGAGATTCCAACGATGATCGAGTCCGGTCTGAAGGGCTACGAGCTCTACGTGTGGATGGGAATACTCGCGCCGAAGGGCACTCCAGCGGCGGTGATCGAACGGCTGCACCGCGAATTCACTGTCGCACTGCGCGCCCCCGCGGTGAAGAGCTTCATGGAGAGCGCCGCGATCGAGCCGGTGGGTTCCACGCCCGCCGAGTTCGGCGCCTTCTTCCGTGAAGAAAAGGCGCGCTGGGCGAGGATCATCAAGGAAACCGGTGCTCGCGTCGACTGAGTTCGTCCGTGCCGGCAAGTGGGTCTTCGGCACCGGGCTGCGGGAGCGCAATCCTCACAAGCTTTTCGAAAGAATTGCTTTTCGGCTTGATGCCTTGGGAAGCTCGATGTCGCTGGTGGCGAGGCTGGACCAGTACTATCCACACGCGCGCTGCGTCGCGCCTTACCAGGCGGCTCGCAAGCGGGCATTCGAGCGCCGCCAGGTCGCGCCGAGCACCTCGGTCATCGCGAGCGGCCTGCAGGACCCGCAGGCCGAGTTCGACGTCCAGGTCGTGGCGGCGACCGCCGAGAGCGGCCTCGTGCCCGAGGAGATCGGAGCGGGCCTCAACCGCCCCGAGACTTCGGGCTATGCGCCCTGCCTGCGGGTCGGCGACCTCGTTTTCGTGGCGGGACAACTGGCGCGCGACGGCTCCGGCGCGCTCGCCGCGCGCGGCACTGCCGAGGAGACCGACTACATCTTTCGCGAGCGGCTGCTGCCCGCGTTGGAGGCTGCCGACAGCGGCCCGGACCTGGTGCTGAAAGCGCAGGTTTACCTCAGTGAAAACCTGAGTGGAAACGGAGCACTGTCTCGCTTTCACACGGTCTGGAGCAAGGCATTCGAGGGGGGAGTTCCGCCCACGACGGTGGTGGCGGTGCGCCATCCCGCGTTTCTCACCACCGAGGCCACGGTCGAGGTGAACCTGATCGCGGCGCGTCGTGCCGCCGGCAGCCGCGTGCACCGCTTCGGGCGCGGCGAAGCGCACGCGAGTATGCTCGACGGCCTGCTCTTCGTCGGCGGCCTCGGCGGCGCCGATCTGGACGAGGTGGTGGAGAAGGCGAGGCCGGTCTTCGCCGAGGCCGGGGCGGAGCTCTCGAACGTGGTCAGGGCGCTCGTGTTCCACGCCGGACGCCGCGGAATAGCCGAGGCGAAGCTGCCGTTTCGCTTCACCGCGGTCGAGGTGCAGGCAGGCTTGACCATCGATCTCTGGGGCTACGTGCCGCAACCATGAAAGAAAAGCCGCTTCTTCCGCAGCACAGCCGCTACGACTACGTTCCGCTCACCGAGCGCAAGGACTACAGCTGGCCGCACGGCAAGCGGCTCGCCTTCGCGCTCACGACCAACATCGAGTGGTTCGCCTTTGGCGCGGGCCTCGGCCACGATCCGGCCAAGACCGGCGAGCCGCAGACCCACCGCAACTACTCCTGGCGCGACTACGGCAATCGCATCGGCGTGTGGCGGCTGTTCGACCTCTACGACGAGCTGAAGCTCCCAGCGGCCCACAACGCCAATTCGCTCCTGTACGACTACGCGCCGCAGATCATGGACGCGATCCGCAAGCGCGGCGACGAGGTGGTAGGGCATGGACGCACCAACGCCGAGAACCTGCGCGGGCTGTGGCAGCCCGACGAGGAGCGGATCCTGCGCGAGGTCACCGAAACCATCGCGCGCCACGAGGGCGCAGCGCCGGCCGGGTGGATGGGAACCGGCGCCTACGAGACACCGAACACGCCCGACCTCCTCAAGGAGCTCGGCTACAAATACCTCATGGACTGGCCGATGGACGACCAGCCGGTGTGGCTGCGCACGCGCTCGGGGCCGTTGCTCTCGATTCCGTATCCGATCGAGCTCAACGACGCGCAGGTGGTCATCCATCGCAAGCAGGACGCTTCGGACTTCTGCGACATGGTCGTCGACCAGTTCGACGAGATGGTCGAGCAGAGCGAGCGCCACCCGCTGGTGATGAGTGTCTCGGTCCACACCTACGTGTTTGGCCACCCGTTCCGCCTGCGCCGCCTGCGTGCCGCCCTGCGGCATTGCATCGAGCACGCCGGCGCCTCGCGGGTGTGGTGGACGCGGCCGCGCGAGATTGCAAATTTCTGCGCGAGCCTGCCAAAAGGTCTCATCCCCGGAAGCACTTAGTGAGGGTTTGTCAGTCGGCGCGGAGCGCCGGCCGGGCGGCGGGTACAGTGGCGGTCCCATGCAGCCCGCCCCGGAATTCCAGCCGGTCGAGCACACGGTAAGGGTCCTCCTTCTCGAGGACGACCCGGACTTTGCCGCGCTCGTACGCCGCTGCGTCGCGGGGCTGTCGGGGCAGCCGGTGCTCCACGCCGCGCAGACGCTGGGGGAGGCGCTGCTCGAGCTGCGCTCGAGCATGTTCGACCTGGTCCTGGCCGATCTGTGGCTTCCCGACTCGTCCGGCCTCGACACGCTCGAGCGCATCGCCTCGGCGACCACCTGTCCGATCATCGTGCTTACCGCGAGCGACGACCCGGGGATGCGCGAGGCGGCGCTCGCCGCGGGAGCTTACGAATTCGTGCAGAAGAGCGAATTCGACTCGCGCGTGCTGGCGCGCCTGGTGCGCCTGGGGGCGATCCAGGCGCGCACCTTTCGGTCGCTCCGCCAGAGCGAGGCGCGCTTTCGCAGCCTGACGCAGCTCTCGTCCGACTGGTACTGGGAGCAGGACAGCGAATTTCGCCTCACCTTCATGTCGAGCCACATGGGCGAGCGCACCGGGCTCGCGCCCTCAGACTACCTGGGCCGCAAGCGCTGGGACCTGCCGGCGCTCAACCTGACCGAGGCCGACTGGCAGCGCCACCGCGCCCAGCTCGAGCGCCGGCAGCCGTTCCGCGACTTCGAGATGCAGCGCGAGGTCGAGGGCGGAAGCGTGTGGCTCTCGATCAGCGGCGAGCCCGTATACGACGCGGACGGGCACTTCGTCGGCTACCGCGGCGTGGGACGCGACATCACCGCCAGGAAGCGCAGCCAAGCCGCCCTGCAGCGCTTCCGTACGGCGCTCGACCGCTCGGCCGACATGTTCTTCCTCGTCGACATGCAGGAGAACCGGCTGCTCGACTTCAACGAGACCGCTTGCGCGGCGCTCGGCTACGCGCGCGACGAGCTCCTGGGAATGCGCTCCGACATGGTCCTCGTGGGGCGAACGATCGAGGAGATCCGCGCCTCGCACGAGGAGTTGGTGCGGGAGCGCACCCAGACCGGCGAGACGACCTACCGGAGGAAGGACGGCAGCACCTTCCCGGTCGAGGTGCGCCGCACCGTCCTCGAGACCGCCGAGGGCCGCATCCTCGTCATCAACTCGCGCGACCTCACCGAGCGCAAGGCGGAGGAAGCGCGCAAGTCCGTGCACCTGCGCTACCAGCAGCGCATCGCGGCGTTCGGCCAGTCGGCGCTCGCCTGCAGGGAGTCCGGCGAGCTCGGCGCCGACGCGGTGCAGCAGGCGCTGCTTGCGCTCGGCGCGGACACGGTCGGCTATTTCGAGCGCGGCGCCGAGAGGGGCCAGCTCGTCGCCCGGGCGCTTGCCGGCTACGATGCAGAGGGCAAGCGCACGGCGGTCTCGAGCTACGACCCGAGCACCTCGGCGTCGACCGACGATCCCATCTCGCACGTGCTGCAGACCGGCGAATACTTCTCGGCCGAGCAATGCTCGCTCCCGTTCGAATGGGCGCGAACCGGCGCCACCGCGGTCGTTCCGGTGCCCGGCGACTCGGAGGTCCGCGGCGCACTGTGCGCGGTGTCGCGCGAAGGAAGCTTCGCCGCAGAGGAGCTCAACTTCCTCGATGCGGTCGCCGCGGTCCTGAGCGCGGGCCTGAAGCGCCTCGCGAGCGAGGAGCGCCTCGCCTACCTCGCGCAGTTCGACTCGCTCACCGGCCTGCCGAACCGCGGCCTGCTCTCGGACCGCTTCGCGCAGATGATCGAGCAGGCGCGCCGGCACGGCCGCATCCTCGGCGTCCTGTTCGTGGATCTCGACGACTTCAAGAGCGTGAACGACACGCTCGGGCACGCGGCGGGCGACGAGCTCCTCACGGAAGTCGCGCGGCGCCTGTCCGAGACGGTACGGCTGGGCGACACCGTGGCGCGCATCAGCGGAGACGAATTCGCGGTCGTGCTCGCCGACCTGGCGCGCCAGGAAGACGCGGCGCTCGTGGCGCAGAAGATCGTCGACGGCCTGTCGGCGCCGTTCCAGGTCTCGGGGCACGAGGTTCTGCTGACGGCGAGCGTCGGCATCGCCTCCTTCCCGGCCGACGGCGACGACGCCGAAAGCCTGCTCGGGGCCGCTGACGCCGCCATGTACCGCGCGAAGCAGTCCGGCCGCAACACCTACCAGTTCTTCACCTCCGAGATCAACCAGCGCACCCGGGCGCGCGCGCTCCTCGGGGCGGACCTGCGCAGGGCGCTCGAGCGCGAGGAGTTCACGCTCGCCTACCAGCCGAAGTTCGACCTCGCCACGATGCGGCCTTGCGGCGGCGAGGCGCTGCTGCGCTGGAATCATCCCGAGCGCGGGCCGGTGCCGCCCGCGCAGTTCGTCCACGTGCTCGAGGAGAGCGGCCTCATCGTCAAGGTGGGCGAGTGGGCGCTCGCGCGCGCCTGCGCCGACCTCAAGGCGTGCACCGCCGCAAGCGCGCGGCCGGTGCCGATCGCGGTCAACCTGTCGGCGCGGCAGTTCCGCCAGCCCGACCTCGGCGCGCGCATCCGCGCGCTGATCGCCGAGGCCGGCGTGCCGCCCGAGCTGATCGAGCTCGAGATCACCGAGAGCCACCTGATGCACGATCCGGCGCAGGCCATCCACGCCATGCGCACGCTGCGCGACGAGGGCGTGCGCATCGCCATCGACGACTTCGGCACCGGCTACTCGAGCCTCGCCTACCTGACCCGCTTCCCGGTGGCGGCGCTCAAGATCGACCGCTCGTTCGTCGCCGGCATCGGCCGCGAGGCGAGCGACGCGGCGATCGTGCGCACCATCATCGAGATGGCGCGCAGCCTCGGCTCGACGGTGATCGCGGAGGGCGTCGAGACGCAGGCCCAGGTCGGCTTCCTGCGCCGCTTCGGCTGCCACCAGGCGCAGGGCTACTTCTTCGCCGCGCCGATGCCGATCGGCGAGTTCATCCAGCTCATCTGCTCGGACAACCTCGCCCCGCCGCGCAGGAAGGTCAGCGCTGCGCGCTTGATCTGAAATTCGGTAGAAATCGTGGTCAGAGCCCGATTTCGGCTCTGAGGGCCTTGATCTCCTCGGATGCCGCGGTGTCCTTGTCGAACGGCCTTCCCGCCTTGCGGAACCAGTAGCGCGCGTTCGAGCGGTCGCCTTCCATGATGTGCACGATGCCGTGCGCCCAGCAGAACAGGCGCGAGTCCTCGTCTTCCTGCACGATCGCGTGCGCGGCCTGCCAGTCGCCGTTCTCGAGGTGGGTCACCGCTCGCCGCAGATCGGTCGGGGGTTTTGGTGTGGTCAATCGACGCGAGCTCCAGAGACCTGCACCAGCCTGCGCATCTTCTCCGATTCGGCGGCAACGAAGGCTGCGAAGTGCTCGGGCGAATCGGCCACCACGGCGAGGCCGAGCTGCTCCAGCCGCTCGCCGACCTTCGGATCGCGCAGCGCCTTGGCGATCTCGGCATTGAGCTTCTGCACCACCGGCCTCGGGGCGGCCGCGGGCACGGCGAATCCGTACCACACGCCGACCTCGAAGCCCGGCAGGCCAGACTCGTTTGCGGTCGGCAGCTCGGGCGCCTGCGGATGGCGCGTCATCGCCGTGAGCGCCACGGCCTTGAGGCGTCCCGAGCGCACGTGGGTGATGACATTGGAGAAGTTGTCGCACATCAGGGGCACGCGGCCGGCGATGACGTCCTGCAGCGCGGGCGCGGGACCTTTGTACGGGACGTGCAGCAGGTCGACCTTGGCGGTCGTCTTCAGCAGCTCGCCGCACAAGTGGCTGGTGGTGCCGTTTCCGCCCGAGGCGAACGCGAGCGCGCCGGGTTTCGCCTTGGCCTGCGTGACCACGTCCCGGATCGTCTTCACCGGCGTGTCGGGATGCGCTACCCATACGTTAGGTGTGGTCGCCGCGTTGATCACCGGGGTGAGGTCTTTCTGCGGGTCGTAGCCCGGCTCCTTGTACAGCCACTGGTTGGTCGCGAGGATCGCCGATGGCGCCATCAGCACCTGGTGCCCGCTCGCGTCGCCGCGCGCGACGAGCGCGGCGCCGACGTTGCCGCCGGCCCCGGGCCGGTTTTCGACGATGACCGGAACGCCCATCGACTGCGACATGAGCGGCGCCAGCGCGCGCGGGATGAGGTCCGAGCTGCTCCCCGGCGGGAACGGCACCATGATGGTGACGGTCCGGACGGGGAATGTCTGGGCGAAACCCAGGAGAGGACAGAAAAGCGCGAGCAACGCTAGGCGCATGCGTGCTTCCTCAGGCTCTCTATCATCGAGATCCTCAGCATATAGTCGCGTGCCAGCCGAGGGTCGGCCGCGGTGCGGGTCATCTCCGCCTTCCAGCGGGCGTGCTCGCCGGGGTCCCTGGCCTCGAGGTTGCGCTTGTTCGCAATCGTAATCTTGTTCACGTACTCCAGGGCGACCGGCCTGCGCTGGCGCTCGTAGCGGTCCAGCTCAATTTCATCCAGACTCTTGCGGATTACCGCGGCGAGCTTTTCGGCCAGATTAAAGGCGTCGTGGATGCCGCCGTTCATGCCCATGCCGCCGAGCGGATTGTTGAGGTGCGCGGCGTCGCCGGCGAGAAAGCAGCGCCCCTTGCGGTAGCTCTGCGCCACCCGCTGATGCACCGAATAGAGCGTGCGATGGCGTATCTCGTATCCAGCAGGACTTGCGTGAACGCGGTGAAGGCGACGCTGTATCGAAGCTTCGGAAATGGCCTCCTCGTCCTTTTCCTCCTCGCGCACGGGAAACATCGCGCGCCACACGCCGGGGACGCGCAGGAGGAAGAACCATTCTTCGGGATCGGCGAAGTAGGCGACGTCGCAGAGCCCGGGCAGGGCGGCGGCGAAGTCGAACGGCGTGCTCGCGACGAGGAAGCGCTCCGGCCAGGTGAAGCCTTCGAGCCGGATGCCGAGCGCTTCGCGCACGCGGCTGCGCCCGCCGTCCGCGCCGATGAGCCACTGCGCCTTGATCTCCCTTTCTTCGTTTATGCGTACCGTGACCGAAGCCGCGTCCTGGCTTACGTCGGTGACTGCGCAGCCGAATTCGATGCGAGCCTTTGGCGCGAGACGCTCGGCCAGCACCTGGTTCAGCCTGTACTGCTCGCACTGCACCCGGTAGGGATGAGCGGTTTGGTCGGCGATCACGCCGAAGTCGAGCTCCGCCACCCATCCCGCGCGGTCGCGGTATTGCAGCCGCGGCGCCGTGCGCCCCATCTCGATCAGGCGCTGCGCCGCGCCGAGGCGCGCGAGCATGTCGAGCGTGGGCGGCTGGAAGGTGGAGGCGCGCAGGTTCTCCGGCAGGCGCGGCTCGGCCTCGAGCACCGTCACCGGCACGCCGGCGTCTGCGAGCACGTTCGCCGCGCAGAGACCGACCGGCCCGGCGCCGGCGACGATGACTGCCGCCTGCATTGGCGCGCTCATTGACAACAGCGATTCTGACAGGATCAACTACACGGCATGGAGGCTTCCATGAAACCGAAGCAGCACCTCGAATTCGTAAGAGTCGACCTGAACGCGGGCTGGGAGCGCCCGCCGGGCTATCCGCCGGGGTTCTGGCAGAAGATCCTCGCCTCGGACCTCGACGAGGCGGCCAAGCGCGGCAGCCGCACGCGCCTGCTCAAGATCGACGCCGGCGCGTTCTCCACCGAGCCCTTCGTGCACGACCATTGGGAGGAGGTCTACGTCGTGCAGGGCGATCTGGTGGTGGGCAACGACAAGCAGGGCAGGGGCGGCGAGCAGTCCTTCGCGCCGACCTACGCCTGCCGCCCGCCCGGCGTGCACCACGGCCCTTTCACCTCGCGCAACGGCTGCATCCTCCACGAAATTCACTATTACGAAACCTCCGGGAATGCTCAAGACAGGAAGTGAGCATTTGGAGTCGCTGCGCGACGGGCGCATCGTCTATATCGGGTCCGAGCGCGTCGACGACGTTACCACGCACCCCGCATTCCGCAACGCCGCGCGCACCGTCGCCGGCATCTACGACATGAAGCTCGCGCAGAAGGAGGCGATGAGCTTCGAGGAGGGCGGCGAGCGCTACTCGATCTACTTCCTGATGCCGAAGACGCGCGAGGACCTCGCCCGCCGCAGCCGCGGTCACCGCATGATCGCCGAGCTCACGTACGGGATGTTCGGCCGCTCGCCCGATCACGTCGCGAGCTTCGTCACCGGCATGGCGATGAAGCCGGATGAACTAAAACCCCCTCATGGAAACGCCAGCCACCTTCTCGATTTTTATGACGAGATTCGCAAGGCCGACACCTACGTCGTGTACGCCGTCGTCCCGCCGCAGGCCGCGCGCAATCCGGAGTTCTACAGCCGCCAGAACATCCCCGTGCCGGCGCTCCAGGTGGTGCGCGAGGAGGACGACGGGCTGGTGATCTCGGGCATGAAGATGCTCGCCACCGGCGCGGTGCTCGCGAACGAGGTCTGGCTCGGCAACGTCATCCCGCTTGCGCCCGACCAGAAGAAGCAGGCGATCACCTGCTCGCTGCCGATGAACGCGAGGGGCCTGTCGCTCTGGTCGCGCAAGCCCTTCGAGCGCGACGCAACCTCGCAATTCGACTCGCCGCTCGCCTGGCGCTTCGACGAGACCGACAGCATGGTGATGTGCGAGGAGGTGAAGGTCCCCTGGCAGCGCGTGTTCGTGCACGACGACGCGCTGCTTTCGCGCGACATCTACGTCAAGACCCCGAGCCACTGCTTCGGCAACCACCAGTCCAACGTGCGCTTCTGGGCGAAGATGCGCCTGGTGCTCGGGCTGTGCAGCAAGATCGCGCACGCGACCGGCGCGATCGAAGTGCCCGCGGTGAAGGAGAGGCTCGGCCACATGTCCGCGGTCGAGGGCTGCATCGCCGGCATGGTGCACGGCCAGATCGAGGCGTTCGAGCGCTGGCCAGAGGGATACGTCTGCTTCAACCGCCGCATGATGTACGCGGCGCTCGAGTGGTGCACCCAGAACTATTCGAGCTTCATCGACGAGCTGCGCGAGCTCTGCGGCGGCGGCGTGTTCCAGATGCCGGCGGACATCTCGGTGACCGAGGACCCAAAGCTCGCCGGGCAGTTCGACGCTTACTTCCAGACCCCGCAGGGCGGCGCGGTCGAGCGGATGAAGCTCTTCAAGCTCGCCTGGGACCTCGTCGGTTCCGAGTTCGCCGGCCGCCACCTCCAGTACGAGAAGTTCTACGCCGGCGCGTCCTTCATCGTGCGCAACCACGCCTACCGGGAGACCCCCTGGAACGAGTACCACGGCCTCGTCGACGGCCTGATGTCCACCTACGACATTCCCCGGAACGCATGACTTGATCACTCCCAATTTGGGAGCTATCATTCCCGAAATGGGAATAAAGCGAGCCGCGCCGACCGGTCTTGGCGACGCGCTCTTTTCCAAGACTCAGCGTCGCGTCCTCGGCCTGCTCTTCGCGAATCCGGACCGCAGCTACTTCGCCAACGAGATCTTCCGCCTGGCGGCTTCCGGCATCGGAGCCGTGCATCGGGAACTCACGGCATTGGAGCGCGCCGGTTTGGTCACCTCCAGGCGGGTTGGCGCGCAGAAGCACTACCAGGCGAACCGCAACTCGCCAATTTTCGACGAGCTGCGCGGAATCATCGTGAAGACCTTCGGCGTGGCGGACGTGCTGCGCGACGAGCTCGCGCCTTTGGCCGCGAGGATCCGTGCGGCGTTCATATATGGTTCGATCGCCAAGGGTGGCGATACGTCGTCGAGCGACGTGGACGTGATGGTGATTGCGGACGAGTTGTCGTATTCAGACCTTTGCTCCGCCGCCACTCGCGCCGAACGTCGTTTGGGGCGAAAGGTGAACCCTACCATCCAGAGCCGCGCGGAGCTGAACCGCAAGCTCGACCGGCGCGAGGCCTTCGTTTCGCGTGTGCTGGAGCAGCCCAAGATCTTCCTCATCGGGTCAGAGGATGAGCTCGGAAAACCTCGAAAAGCTCGTAAGCGCAAAGCAGCTCAAGGCTGAGAAGGCCGACCGCAAGGAGTTCGAGGGCTTGGTGCGCTCGGGGCGGGCGCGCCTTGCGGACGCGCACATCATGGAGCTTTCCTTCTGGCGGCGATCGAGGTGAGCGGCAACAGGATGGTGTAGACGAGCTTCGGGATGAAGGGCTCCATCTCGAGGTCGTCCGGGATGCCGCGGAAGAGGCCGCCGCGGATGCAGTGCGCGTGCAGGTTGACGAAGCCGGGGGTGACGAGACCGTGCTCGTAGCCGATCACCTGCTGGCCTGGTGCGGGTGCGTCGCGCGTGACGGCCTCGATCTTCGCGCCGTCGACGTAGACGACCCGGCTCCTTGGACGCCGCGGGAATCAGGCGGAGAATAGCCGCCGGACCCCGATGCGGGAGAGGAGAGCCTGATGAATGCCGCCGTTCGCTTTGCCGCAGGCGCCGCCTGCCTCGCGCTCTTCGCCGTGAACGCAGGCGCTCAGGGTGGACGCGCTCCGGCAGAGGTCGCGCTGGCTGGCCAGGTCAGTTCCGCCGAGGAAGGCTTGATGGAAGGCGTGGTCGTCAGCGCCAAGAGAGACGGCTCGACGATCACCGTCAGCGTCGTCACCGACGCGCAGGGCCACTTTGCGTTTCCGGCCGCGCGGCTCGAGCCCGGGCGCTATTCGCTGAAGGCGCGCGCCGCGGGCTACGAGCTCGACGCAGCCTCGGCCGCGGACGTTCCGCCGGATGGGCAGGCCAAGGCCGACATCAGGCTCAAGAAGGCGCGCAACCTGGCCGCGCAGCTCACCAACGCCGAATGGATGTCGAGCATGCCGGGCACGGACGAGCAGAAGCGGTTCCTGCTCAACTGCAATGGTTGCCACACGCTCGAGCGGATCATGAAGTCGTCGTACGACGCGGAGGGCTTCATGCAGATCTTCCAGCGCATGGCCGGCTACTATCCCGGCAGCACTCCGCTCAAGCCGCAGCGGCTCGCCGGCACCGCGACGCGCGACGTCGAGCGCGGCGGCAGCGGCAGGAAGACTGCAGAATGGCTCGCCAGCGTCAACCTGAGCCAGCAGCAGACCTGGTCCTTCCCCCTGCAGACCGAGCCGCGGCTCAAGGGCAAGTCCACCCGCGTGATCTTCACCGAGTACGACCTGCCAAGCCCGCTCATCCAGCCGCACGACGTCGTGCTCGATCGCGAGGGCAACGTCTGGTACTCGGACTTCGGCCAGATGTTCCTCGGGAAGATGGATCAGAAGACCGGAAGCGTGACGCAATATCCGATCCCCGTGGTCAAGCCGGGCTGGTCGGAGGGGACCCTCGACCTGGAGATCGACCGCGACGACAACCCCTGGGTCGGCGTGATGTACCAGAGCGCGATCGCGAAGCTCGACCGCAAGACCGGGAAGTTCCAGATGTGGTCGACGCCGAAGGAGTGGGACAGCGACGCGGGCCAGCTCGGCCATCTCGCGGTCCAGGGCACCCATAGCGACAACAAGGTGTGGATCAAGAACTCCGCCGCCGGTCATATCTATCGTCTCGACCTCCTCTCCAACAAGATGGAGAACCTCGGCGCGTTCAAGGATCCGCGCACCGGCAAGCGCATCGGGACCTACGGCATTCACTCGGACGCGCAGAACAACGCGTACCTGCTCGACTTTGCCGCCGGCAACATCGTCAGGCTCGACGCCAAGACCCTGCAGGCAAGCGTGTTCCAGACGCCGTCGCCGGACTCGCGACCGCGGCGCGGACGCGTCGATCACGAGGGACGGTTGTGGTTCGCCGAGTATCAGGGCAATGCCATCGGCATGTTCGATCCGAAGACGGAGCGCATCACGGAGTGGAAGGTGCCGACGCCGTGGAGCGCGCCTTACGACGCCGTGGCCGGCCGCAACGGCGAGGCGTGGACCGGCTCGATGCTGACCGACCGCGTGTCGCGCCTCGACATCAAGAGCGGCCAGTACACCGAATACATGCTGCCGCGCCCGACCAACATCCGCCGTGTCTACATGGACGACTCGAAGCGTCCCGGCACGCTCTGGATCGGCAGCAACCACGGCGCCTCGATCGTCAAGGTCGAGCCGCTCGAGTAGCTCGCGGCGTGCTGTAGCCGATTCGACTACAGCACGCTCGCCCCCGGCGTTCGGATGTATTCCGTATACTTCCACCTCGCCGCTCCGCGCGCACGCGCGCCCTGCGTCCCTCCATCCTGCGGCATTCGCATAAGGGAGTTCCCGTGCTTAGAGAAGCCCCAGTATCGACGCGCATTCCCGCGTTCCTGAAAAGCAACGAGAAAGAAATTCTCCAGGACTGGCTGAAGGAGCAGACCGGGGCGGCGACGTTCCGCGCCGATCTGCTCAAGGAAAAGGATCTGCGCGAGGAGTCGCATACCTTTCTCGGCGCATTGCAGACCGCAGCTCAGGGCTCGATCGAGGACGTGAGCGGCGAGGGCTGGTCGGGAGTGAAGGATTTTCTGTCGGACCTGTCGCGCTCGCGCGCGCAGGCGGGCTTCACGCCCTCGGAGACGGCCACCTTCGTGTTCTCGCTCAAGCAGCCGCTCTTCTCGATGCTGCGCAGGGAGATGAAAGGCGACGCCGAGGGCCTGGTCAAGGAAATGTGGGGCACCTCGGTGCTGCTCGACAAGCTCGGCCTTTTCACCACCGAGGCCTACCAGGCGACCCGCGAGGACGTCATCTCGCGCCAGAAGGACGAGCTGCTCGAGCTGTCGACGCCGGTGGTGGAGTTATGGGACGACGTGCTGGCGGTGCCCCTGGTCGGGACGCTGGACAGCGCGCGCACGCAGATCGTGATGGAGTCGCTGCTGGAAAAGATCGTCAGCACCGGCGCCTCGATCGCGATCATCGACATCACGGGGGTGCCGACGGTGGACACGCTGGTGGCGCAGCACCTGCTCAAGACCGTGGCGGCGACGCGCCTGATGGGCGCCGACTGCATCATCAGCGGCATCCGGCCGCAGATCGCGCAGACCATCGTGCACCTGGGCGTGAATCTCGGCGAGGTGATCACCAAGGCGACGCTCGCCGACGCCTTTCGCGTCGCGCTCCAGCGCACCGGCTGGAAGATCGAGAAAAAGGCCGAGGAGCGCGGCTGATGGAACGGATCCCGATCCTGAAGATGGGGCCGTTCCTGCTGGTGACGATCCAGGTCGACATGCACGACCAGCTCGCCCTCACGCTGCAGGATGACCTGACGGCAAAGATCTCGAAAGAGCGCTCGCGCGGGGTCCTGATCGACATCTCGGCGCTGGACGTGGTGGATTCGTTCATCGGGCGCATGATCGCGAACATCTCGGCGATGGCGCGCGTGCTGGACGCGCAAACGGTCGTCGTGGGGATGCAGCCGTCGGTGGCGATCACCCTGGTGGAGCTCGGCCTGCCGCTCGAAGGGGTGCACACGGCGCTGAACGTCGAGAAGGGCATGGCGCTGCTGCACCGGCGGCTCGATGAGGTCCGCGCCTGAACGTCGCGGTGATCCCGCGAGGGGCCGCGCAGCGCCCCGCCGCCGGCAGCGTCAAGCTCCCTGTGCGCACGCCTGAGGACATCGTGCGGACACGGCAGTTCCTGCGCGAGCAGGCGAAGGCCATCGGGTTCAGCCTGGTGGACCAGACCAAGATCGTCACGGCCGCGAGCGAGCTCGCGCGCAACACCATGATCTACGGCGGCGGCGGCGAGGTCGAGATCCAGACGCTCGCCGAGGGCGCGCGCAGGGGCCTGCGCCTGACGTTCATCGACCAGGGCCCGGGCATCGCAGACGTCGAGCTCGCGTTGAAGGACGGCTTTACGACCGGCGGCGGGCTCGGCTTGGGGCTGGGGGGCGCCAAGCGCTTGTGCAATGAATTTTCCATCGATTCGCGGCCGGGGAGCGGGACGCGCGTGACGATCGCGCGCTGGAAATGAGCCGGTGACGCGCGGCAATTCGCTGCAGATCGTGATCCCCGTCGAGGAAACAAGCGGCATCGCCGAGGCGCGGCGCCGCGTGGCCGCGCTCGCCGCGCCGCTCGGATTCGATGACACGACCGCGGGCGCGCTTGCTATAGCCGTCACCGAGGCGGCCACGAACATCGTGAAGCACGCCACGCGCGGCAGCATCGTCGCCCGGAGCCTGGAGGCCGGCGACCTGCGCGGCGTGGAAGTGGTTGCGCTGGACCACGGTCGCGGCATTCCGAACCTGCGCGCAAGCATGCGCGACGGGCACTCGACTGCCGGAACGGCGGGCAACGGGCTCGGCACCCTCCAGCGCATGACCACCGGCCTCGATATCTACAGCCAGGCGGGGAAGGGCACGGTCCTGCGTTTCGAAGTGTGGCAGCCGGGCGCGCGGCAACCGGGCGTCTACACTGCGGGAGCGATCTGCCTGCCCAAGCCCAGGGAAACGGTCTGCGGCGACGACTGGGCCGTGCTCGCCCACCGCGACAGGCTGATCCTGTTCGTGGCTGACGGGCTCGGGCACGGGCCGGATGCCGCTTCCGCTTCACGCGCCGCCGTGGCGGCCGTCACCCGGCATGCCGGCTTGAAGGCTGCGGAAATCATGGAGGCGGCGCACGCCGCGCTGCGACCCACGCGCGGCGCAGCCGCGGCCGTGGCCATCGTGCAGGGGGCGGATGGGCTCTGCACATTCTGCGGCGTCGGAAACATCGCTGCATCCATTCGAGTCAATGGAGATGCCCGCAACCTGGTATCCCACAACGGCATCCTGGGCCACCAGGTGAGGAAAATGCAGGAGTTCCAGTATCCATTCCCGCCGGACGCCATTCTGGTGGCGCATTCCGACGGGCTGGCGACGCGTTGGGACCTCGAAAGCTATCCCGGATTGGAAAACCGCCATCCCACGCTGCTTGCAGCGATGCTGTACCGCGATTACCTCCGCGGACGCGACGACGTCACCGTGGTTGCTTTGCGCGCCGAAGGCTCGCCGCCCGCATGACGGTCCGCCTGCTCACGATCGCGATCCGCAACGAGCAGGATGTGGTCGGCGCCCGGCAGCGCGCGCGCCAGATTTCCGCACTGATCGGCTTCGAGGCGCAGGACCAGGCGCGCATCGCCACCGCGGTGTCGGAAATCGCCCGCAACGCGTTCCGCTATGCCGCCGGCGGCAAGATCGAATTCGGCGTCGAGGGCGAGCGCGCGCCGCAGCTTCTCGTGATCAGCGTCCAGGACTCCGGCCCGGGCATCGCCGATCTCGACGCGATACTGAGCGGGCGCTACCGCTCGGCCACGGGCATGGGGCTGGGGATCATGGGCGCCCGCCGGCTGATGGACCATTGCGTCATCAAGTCGGTGCCGGGCGACACCTCGGTGGTCATGAAGAAAGTGCTGCCCGCCGCGGCGGCGCTCATCGGCACCGAGGAGGTCAGGCGCGTCGCCAAGGCGCTGACCACGGCCACGCCTTCCACGCCGCTGGAAGAGGTGCAGCAGCAGAATCTGGAGCTGATCCGCACCCTGGGCGAGCTGCGCGAACGCCAGGAAGAAATCCTCAGCGTGAACCGCGAGCTGGAAGACACCAACCGCGGCGTGGTGGCCCTCTATGCCGAGCTCGAGGAGCGCGCGGACTTCCTGCGCCGCGCCGACGAGACGAAGTCGCGTTTCCTCTCCAACATGAGCCACGAGTTCCGCACCCCGCTGAACTCGATCCGCGCGCTCACCGGGATCCTGCTGGCGCGCTCCGACGGCCCCCTGGCCGAAGAGCAGGAGGTCCAGCTCCAGTTCATCCGCAAGGGTGCCGAAGAGCTGGCCGAGCTGGTGGACGACCTGCTGGATCTGGCGAAGATCGAGGCGGGCAAGATCGAGGTGCGCCCGGCCGAGTTCTCGGTGCAGGATCTCTTCAGCGCGCTGCGCGGCATGCTGCGGCCGCTCTTGGTGAGCGACCGGGTCGCGCTTTCCTTCGAGGCCGATCCGGACCTGCCGCGCCTGCATACCGACGAGGGCAAGGTTTCGCAGATCCTGCGCAACTTCATCTCCAATGCGCTGAAATTCACCGAACAGGGCGAAATCCGGGTCAGCGCGCGGCTCCTGGACGATACCGACGAGGTCGTATTCGCAGTCGCCGATACGGGCATCGGCATCGCAAAGGAAGACCGGGAGCTGGTGTTCGAGGAGTTCGAGCAGATCCGCAGCGCGCTCCAGAGCCGGGTGAAAGGCACGGGCCTGGGCCTGCCGCTGTGCCGGCGCCTGGCGACGCTGCTCGGCGGCACGATCGAGCTGCAGAGCGAGCTCGGCGAGGGCTCGACGTTTTCGGTCAGGCTGCCCCTGCGCTATGGCAAGCTCGTTCCCGAGGCCCCGATCCCGGACGAGCAGCTGCGCTTCGAGCCGTCGCGCCTGCCGGTGCTGATCGTGGAGGACGAGCCGGAGACGCAGCTCTACTACGAGAAGATCCTGCGGGGGACCGCCTACGCGGCGGTCCAGGCGCGCACCCTGTGGCAGGCGACCGATGCGCTCGCCCGGGCCCGGCCCGCCGCGATCATCCTCGACATCCGCGTCGGCGCCGAGGAGAGCTGGCGCTGGCTCGGGGACCTGAAAAGCGCCCCGAAGCCCGCGCCTCCGGTCATCGTCGCCACCAGCGTGGCCGACCCGCGCAAAGGCTTCGCGCTGGGCGCCGACGCCTACCTGGAAAAACCGATCAGCCGGACCGCGCTGATGGAAGCGCTCAACCGCCTTACGGGCGCGAAGATCCTGGTGATCGACGACGATCCGGCGGCGCGCTACGCGATCCGCAAGTTCTGCGGCGAGGGCGGATTCCAGGTGCTCGAAGCCACCGACGCGCGCGAAGGGCTGCGCGCGGCGACCGCGATGAGCCCGAAGCTGATCGTGCTCGACCTGAATCTGCCCGACCGGCGCGGCGAGGAAGTCCTGCGCCAGCTCGCGACGGACGAGGCTACGCAATTCATTCCGGTCGTGGTGGCGACCTCCGAGGAGCTTTCGCCGAAGAGGCGGGACGACCTGCGCTCCAGCGCCGCGGCGGTATTCTCGAAGCGGGACCTGGATCGCGAAACTTTCGGCAGGCTCCTCGCCCCCCTGCGTGCCGCAACCGCCGGGAGCCAGACGCCATGATGCGCACCGTGCTGAACGTCGACGACACCGCCGCCAACCGGTATCTCAAGTCACGCGCGCTGCGCCAGGCGGGGTTCCGCGTAATCGAGGCCGGTACGGGACAGTCCGCGCTGGCGCTAGTGCTCGAAGAGCGTCCCGATCTGGTCCTGCTCGACATCAAGCTTCCCGACATGAGCGGGCTGGAGGTGTGCCGGGTGCTCAAGAGCGATCCCAAGACCGAGCACATTCCGATCGTGCACATCTCCGCCACCTTCGTCAGCGAGGAGGCCAAGAGCGTGAGCATGGAGTCCGGCGCGGAGGTGTACCTCGCCGAGCCGGTCGGCCCGCACGAGCTCACGAGCACGGTCAGGACCGTGATGCGGCTGCGCGAGACCGAGCGCACACTCGCCGAGAGCGAAGAGCGCATGCGCCTCGCGACGCAGGGCGCCGGCATCGCGACCTGGGAGATCGTAGTGAGCCCGGGCGACTCAGTCTGGAGCCCGCAGTTCTACGCACTGTTAGGCTGCGACCCCGAGGCGACGCCGGCATCGCTCGACTCCTGGCTCGCACGGGCTCGCAGCGACGAGCGCGAGGTGGTGGCCGTGGCGCTCGGGTCGGCGCTGAAACGCACGGGATCGTTCGCCCTCGAGCACTGGATCGTCGCCGCCGACAGCGGCGAGGAACGCTGCATCGCCGCGTTCGGCACCATGCAGGTCGACGATGGCGGGCAACCCAAGCGCCTGATCGGGGTGGCGATGGACGTGACGGCCCGCAAGCGGGCCGAAGCGGAGCGGGAGCTCTCGCTGGAGCGCGCACGCGCCCAGCAGCAGGCAGCGGAGGAAGCCGCACGCATGAAGGACGAGTTCCTGGCGATCCTGAGCCACGAGCTGCGCACGCCGATGAGCGCGGTGCTCGGCTGGCTTCACCTCGCGCGCCACGGCGCCCTGACGCCCGAGCAGCGCGACAAGGCGCTCGACACGGTCGAGCGCAACGCCAGGCTGCAGGTCCAGGTGGTCAACGATCTCCTGGACGTATCGCGCATCGTCACCGGAAAGCTCGAGCTCGAGAGCGCGGTGGTCGGCATCGAGAGCGTCCTGCGCAATGCCGTCGACAGCGCCCGCCTCGCCGCCGGAGCGCGTGGCATCGAGCTCGTGATGCACGAGGGCGGCAGGAACCTGGCCGTGAGAGGCAGCGTGAGTCGCCTGGAGCAGGTTTTCACCAATCTGCTTTCCAACGCCATCAAGTTCTCCCGCGACGCGGGCCGCGTATTCATCCGGATGGAGCGCCGCGAGGACAAGGTCGCCATCAGCGTCATGGACGAGGGCGAAGGCATCGCGCCGGGCCTGCTGCCGCGGGTATTCGATGTCTTTCGCCAGGCCGACAGCTCCGCGCGGCGCCGCCACGGCGGTCTGGGGCTGGGGCTCGCGATCGTCTCCTCTCTGGTCGCCTTGCATGGCGGCACCATCGCGGCCGAAAGCCGCGGCCAGGGCCACGGGGCCACGTTCATCGTTACGCTGCCGCTGGTCCCGGCGGAGCTCGCCGATACGCTGCGCGAGGTCGCGAGCTCCGCGGAGGACGCGCCCTCGTTGCGCGGTATCCGCGTGCTGGTGGTCGACGATAACGCCGATCAGGTGGAAATGATGACCGAGATGCTGCGGCTCGAGGGCATGAGCGTAATGACTGCCGCCAACGCCGCGGACGCGCTGCTCGCAGCGAAGAGCTGGAAGCCGGAAGTGCTGATGCTGGATATCGCGATGCCGGGCATGGACGGCTACGACCTGCTTGCTCGCATGCGCGGTGATGCCGGCGTTCCGCAGGGAGCGCTGCCTGCGATCGCCATCACCGGCTTTGCATCCGAATCGGATCAGACCCGGGCCCGAGCCGCCGGGTTCCAGGGCCATCTCGCGAAGCCTTTCGAGGTGCAGGCGCTTCGGCGGATGATCGCGCGGGTGACTGCCGCGCACCGCGCGGACCGGCCCAGCGTTACTTGAGAGTGGGGACCGCCATTCCACGCGTTCTGGTGGTTGACGACAGCGCCGACATCCGGGGGATGCTCCAGGCGCAGCTGGAGATGGAGGGCTTCGAGGTCGCCACCGCGCCCGACGGCGCCCGCGCGCTCGCGCTGCTTGGGCGCCAGCGGACCGATCTCATCATCACGGATCTTTTCATGCCGGACAAGGACGGCATCGAGACCATCCTCGAGATTCGCGAGAAATATCCCGCCGTCCAGATCGTCGCCATGTCGGGATGGGACTCGCGGCAGGGGTCCGACTATCTCAAAGTGGCCCGCGAGATCGGGGCCGTCAGGACGGTCAAGAAGCCCTTCGAGTTAACGGATATCGTGAAGATCGTGCGCGACTTGATGCCGCCTTCCTGACCACGCTGGTTGCGCGCTAGTCTGCCTTCACGCCCACAAGAGGAGGAACCATCACGACTCTCAAGCTCATTGCGAGCCCCGGCACGCGCGCGGCGCTCCTGGATCTCGCGCCGCAGTTCGAACAGGCGACCGGGCACAAGATCGCGATGGACTTCGCGGTCATCGCGGTGCTGAAGCGCAGGATCGTCGCCGGCGAGACGTTCGACGTGGTCATTCCGAGCCCCGAGCTGATCGACGAGCTCGTCGGCCAGGGCAAGGTCGCCGCCGATACGCGTGCGCCCTTCGGCAAGGCGGGCGTCGGCCTCGGCGTCAGGAAAGGCGCGCCCAGGCCCGACATCAGCACGCCGGAGAACCTCAAGCGGGCGCTGCTGGCCGCCAAGGCGGTGGGCCATTCCAGGGAAGGCCAAAGCGGCGTCGCTTTCGTCGAGGCGCTCAAGCGCCTCGGCATCGAGGAGGAGATGCGGCCCAGGATCAGGACCTACGAGCTGCAGGACCAGGCGATCGCTTTGCAGAATGGCGAAATCGACATCGCCGCGAGCGGGATGGGGCCGATGATGGAGATGCCGGGGGCCGAGCTGCTCGGCGGCCTGCCGCCCGAGCTGCAGAACTACGTCAAGTTCTCGATCGGCGTGAGCAGCGCGTCCAAAACGCCGGGGGCGGCGCGGGCGCTGCAAAAATTCCTGATCTCGCCAGCCGTGCTCCCGGTGTTCAAAGCGAAGGGCCTCGAGCGCGACTGACTACGCGGCCGCCCGGCTAACCGCGAGCACGTCCAGCGTCTGCCGTATGACCCGCTCGAGGGCCTGGACGATGTCCTTGGGTGCCCGGGGACCTCGCAACACGCCGATGTCGAGCCGTCCAGGATCGGGATACTCCCGGCCGCGGGGCAGGATCTGCATGCCCGGCAGGAAAGAAGATCGCGGCATGATCGACACCCCCAGCCCGGCGCCGACCGCGGCCTGGACGCTCGCCATGCTCGATCCGGTAAAGACGAGCTTCCACGGCCGCTTGAGCCGTTTCATGGAATCGATCGCGTGGTCGCGCAGCCAGCAGGGCGCGGGCAACAGGGCGAGCGGCACGACGCTGCCGCGCTCCGGCGGGTCGCCTTCCCGCGCCATCCAGTTCAGCGCCTCGCTCCAGATCGCCTTGGCGCGCTCGCGCGCCGCGAGGCGCACGAGCGCGGCGTCGAGCGCGCCCGCGGCCATGTCCTGGCGCAGGTCTCGGCTGATGCCCATGCGCACCTCGAGCTGCACGCCGGGATACGCCGCCGCGAAGCGCGACAGGATGCGCGGCAGCTCGGTGGGCACGAAGTACTCGGTGATGCCCAGGCGAATCACGCCGGCGACCGGCGGCTCGGCGATGCGCCGCACCGACTCGTCGTTCAGCTCGAGGATGCGGCGCGCGTAGGCGAGCAGGGTGTCGCCCGCGCGGGTGAGGGCAAGCGAGCGGCTGGTGCGCTCGAACACCTTGTGGCCGAGGATTTCCTCGAGGCGCCTGATCTGCACGCTCACCGCCGACTGGGTTCGCGCCACGAGCTCCGCCGCGGCGGTGAAGC
>Ga0068871_100000268_pt1 | contig 35785 bp, 35 predicted proteins | sample KBSMisM72_FD_72750 | JGI IMG/M metagenome (GOLD analysis project Ga0068871, IMG submission 72750) | Miscanthus rhizosphere microbial communities from Kellogg Biological Station, Michigan, USA - KBS Miscanthus M7-2 | ecosystem: Host-associated > Plants > Roots > Rhizosphere > Soil ...
GGGCGACGAAAACGAGACGTGTTTCAGCACGGGCACGCCGGGGTTGTACTCGAACGTCACGTCCTGGAATTCGACTTCGCCGCGGATGTCCGTAATCGCACGACGGGCGGCGTCTTCCTGATCCTCGGTCGCCATCTTCTTGATCTCGCGGATGCGATCGAGTCCGGCGAACGCTTCGGTGATCTGCGTCCCGATGTTCGCGAGCTGGATGACCGGCATCGTGATCAGTGCGACCATCGACAGGTACCACAGGAAATCGCCGATCGTCATGGTGCCGCTGCGGATGGCCGAACCGCCGACGAGCATCATCGCGATGCCGATGGCGCCGATGACGACGCCTGAGAACGCCCCGACCGCCGACACGCCGGTCATCGATTTCGCGACGTTTCTGAAGATCCGATGCGCCCCCTTCGCGAACACGAGCTCTTCGCGCTTTTCCGCCGTATACGCTTTCACGATCCGGACGCCGCCGAGCGACTCGCCGAGCCGGCCGGTCACTTCGGCGTTAATCTGGCCGCGTTCGCGGAAGAGCGGCCGCAGGCGCTTGAACGCCGTCGCCATGCCGACGCCGAATCCCACGAGGATGACGATCGTGATGGCGGTGAGGCGCCAATTGATGTAGAGCAGGATGCCGAGGGCCATCACCGCAGTCAGGATCGAGCCGGTCAATTGCGCCAGGCCAGTGCCGACGAGATTGCGGATGCCTTCCGCGTCCGTCATGATGCGCGAAATCAGGATGCCGCTCTTCGTCGAGTCGAAGTACCGGATGGGCAGGCGCATGACGTGCGCTTCGATGTCCTTGCGCATCTCGGTGATGGCGCGCTGAGCGGCGACCCCGAGAATTTGCGAGTTGGCGAACGACGTGGCCGCGTCGACGAGCGTGGCCGCCCCGACCCACAGGCCGAGTGTCGACAGCAGATCCCAGTTCTGCTTGATGACGACGTCGTCCATGAAGCGTTTGGTCGAATAGGGCAGCACCAGGCCGCACAGCCGGCTGATGATCATCAACAGCAGGCCGAGCGAGAGCCGTCGGCGATGCTTCCAGACGAGCTCGCGGGCTTCTGTCCACGCGTCGGCGGTCAGCTTCTTCTTGGGCGGCGCGGATGCCGCGCCGCGGACGGTCGTTCGAGGCAGTCGTTCAGGGTGAGCCACCTCCGCATCATACTGAAACCGAGGTTCGAATGGCTCGAGAGGTTCACGGGGTTCGAGAGGTTCGAGGGGTTCGAAAGGTTCGACGGGTTCTAAAGGTTCTCGTGGTTCTTGGAGTTCTCGTGGTTCTTGAGGGTCTTGCACCGAGTGTGAGCGCACAGGCTGCGGCGAGCGCGCGTGCGACGGCTGAGGCGGCGATGATGCAGGCCGATCGGGAGTTCGATCGGGCCTCGGGCGAGCGGAACATCGAGCGGTTTCTCTCGTTTGTCACCGAGACCGCCGCGTTCGATTCTGCTGAAGGGCGCGGACGCGACGCCGTGCGCAAAGCCTGGGCGCCATTCTTTGCCGCCAACGGACCGACGCTGCGCTGGACGCCGACGCGGGCAGAATCGCTCGTCGGCGGCGACGTCGGCTACACCATCGGCACCTGGGAGCGGCACACCAAGGACGATCGCGGGAACGACGTCGTGCGACGCGGGCAGTACCTGACGGTGTGGCGGAAACAGAAGGACGGTGCCTGGCGAGCCGAGTTCGACACCGGATCTACTGCGACTCAGTAGGGCAGCCCTTAGCCCTCAGCCCTCAGCCCTCCGTACTGCGCCCGCGCCTCTTCGAACTGCGCCGCGATTTCCCGGGCGAGCTCGCCTGGCGCAACGACGCGCGCGAACGGACCGAAGCTGAGAATCCAGCTTTGCAAGGCCCGGTCGCGGCAGACGTCGAGCGTCATCGCGACGCCGCCGTTTTCCATCTCGCGCACCTGTTGGGACGGGTGCCATGTCCTGGCGCTCACGTAGCCGGCAACCGCCGGTTGGAATTCCAGCTCAATCCGTTCGGGGGCTCCGGAATGCACGCCGAGCGAATGAGGGAACGCCTCTTCCGGCAGCTCTTCGATCGGAATGAACGTCTCCTCGAGCAGCGACAACGCTTCTATGCGCTCCATGGCAAACGTCCGCACCTCCTGATACTCGGGCACGTACGCGAGCAGATAGAGGGCGCCTTGCGCATACGCGAGCCGGTACGGATGCACGAGATACTGTTTCGTCCGGCCGCTCGATCGGGAGTGGTAGGTGATGGTCGCCTGGCGCTGATGAAGGGTGCCCTCGAGGGCTCGCGCTTCGATCTTCGCGCGCTCGGAGCTCGGTTGCGCATGCGGCTGTGTCTTGGTCGAGAGCACCCGCGGCAGTTGGTCGAGAAACCGCTGCATGTGCGGCGTCAGCGCCGCCGTGAGTTTGTCGAACGCGGATTCCACGTCGGCCTTGAACGGCGTGCCCGCGAGCGACTCGGACAGGGACCGGCTGAAGTAAAGTGCGCACAGCTCCGAGAGGGTCAGGCCTGTGCTCAGGCCTTTGAACGCCTGACCGTTCAGCACCCACCGCGTCTTCCCGTCGTCGCGCGATCGATCGTCGTAGACGGGGAATCCCGCTTCTTCGAGCGCCTGAAGATCGCGGCGGATGGTGCGCGTGGTGACGTTGCACTGCTGGGCGAGGTCGTCGATCGCGACGCCGGCGGTGCGTGCCTGTTCGATCTCGCGAAGGATCGTCCACTGCCGGATGACTTCGGCGTTTCTCGGCACGCTTGGATTGTACAATTCGCGCCGTGATCGTCCTGCTTTTCTTCGCGGCTGCGGTCGGCGGCGGGCTCAACGCCGTCGCCGGCGGCGGATCGTTTCTGACCCTGCCGTCGTTGATCTTCGCCGGTGTGTCTCCCGTCGTCGCCAACGCCACCTCGACGCTCGCGCTGTGGCCGGCGTCCATCTCGAGCACGTTCGCCTATCGCGGGGACATCAAGACGTCGCCGCGGTGGCTTGTGATCCTCGGCTTCACGAGCGTCGCCGGCGGACTGGCGGGCGCGCTGCTTCTCGTGCGCACGTCCGACTCCAGCTTTCTTCGTCTGCTGCCGTGGCTGATGCTCGTGGCCGCCGCGACGTTCACCTTCGGCAGCAAGCTTCGGCCGAAGACGACGACCGGCGGCGTGCATCGTTTCGAACACGGCGGCGCGTGGCATCCATCGATGATCGGCATCGTCGCGATTCAGCTCGTGATCGCCGCGTACGGCGGATATTTCGGCGGCGGCATGGGCATCATGATGCTCGCCACACTTGCGCTCGCGGGCATGACGAACATCCACGAGATGAACGGGCTCAAGGCGCTGCTCGGCGTGTCGATCAACGGCCTCGCACTGCTGACGTTCGTCCTCAACGGCGCGATTCAATGGAAGTACGGATTGACGATGGCGGCGGGCGGAATTCTTGGCGGGTACTCGACGGCCGCGTTCGCGCGAAAACTGGAGCCCCGTTATATCCGGATCCTTGTCATCGTCGTTGGATGGGTGATGACCGCCTACTTCTTTGTCAGGAAATAGGGCCTCGTGATCGCGCCGCAGGAGCGGCCGGTGCTCGCGGCGCTCGAAGCGCTCGGCATCCGGTTCGACCGCTACGAGCATCCGCCTCTCGCCTCGGCCGCTGACGCCGCGCCGCACTGGGCGGACATCGACGCCGCGCACACGAAGAATCTGTTTCTGAGAAACCAGAAAGGCACGCGCCACTACCTGGTCATCATCGAGCTCATGAAGCGGGCCGATTTGCGCGCGGTCGCGAGCCAAATCGGCGACGGCAAGCTCAGCTTTGGCTCGCCCGAGCGATTGATGGCGCTGCTCGGCGTCACGCCGGGGTCGGTGTCGCCGTTCGGACTGATTCACGACAGCGCGCGGGACGTCCGCGTCTGCGTGGATCGCGATCTGAAAACCGCCGGACGCATCTCGTTCCATCCGAACATCAACACCGCAACGCTGGTCCTGACGTTTGCCGACTTCGAGCGCTTTCTCGCGGATCGCGGCAACGCGCTGCAATTCGTTGGGGTCTAGGGCTGCAGCGCGCGCTGACGTAGTGCAGACCTTTAGGTCTGCGTTTATGGCAGGCCTGAAGGCCTGCACTACATCTGCGACTCCCGAACCCTAGAACCTGATGAAGTGACCTGTCCTGTCACGCCCGTCCGTACACTCGTCCTCAGAAGGCAGTACAGGAGGCCGAATGGCGGTTGCAGTGAACGAAGCTGTTGAGAACGAGTGGGTTACGCTCCCGGGCGGAGAGCTCGAAGGCAGACGACCAAAAGCGCTGTGCGGGCCCTGCCGGGTGCGAAAAGCCGCCGGAGCTCCTGCCCGAGCGATTTGCTTCGAGTGCTTCCGCGCCGATCGTCGACGCGACGAGGTCCTGAAAGCGGCGGGCGAGTTCGAGTCGTCAAGCGACGCCCGCTTTCACGACGGTCTGCCATTCGAACCAGTCAATCTCCCGCGTCTGCAGCGGCTGAAAGCGGAGCGCCTCGCCGTGCGCCGTCAAGCGAGTGCCGGCATCGGCCAGTACGCCGACAAGCGTCGCCACGCACAGATGGCCGCACGCCACGCGTTGCAGCGCGTCGCCGCTGGGTTGGCGTCGCGTCAACTCGAATCGATCGCGCGTGCGCGACTGGAGCGCGACGAACTCGACGCGATTCACGCGGCGGAGCTGCAGTTGCCCGAAACGTGGCTGCCGTTTGTCGTCGCGCGTTGACCGCCGTGCGATACTGATGCCCATCGAATCCAATTTACTGATCGCCACGACCATCGGTGGCCTCGTTTTGCTGGCCGCAGGTGTCGTGATCGGGTGGCTGGCGGCGCGTCCAGCACTCGCGCGGATGCAGGCACGGCTCGACGCGACGCAGGGCGCAGAGAGTTCGCTGCGCGATACCTTTCGCGCGCTGAGCGCCGAAGCCCTCAACACCAACAATCAGGCGTTTCTCGATTTGGCCGAGACGCGGATGCGGGAAGCGCGCACGGCGACGGCGAAAGAAATCGACGAGCGGAAGATCGCCATCGAACACCTGCTGCAACCGATGGCCAAGACGCTCGGCGACGTGGATCGCGAGCTGCGCGAGAGCGAACGGCGGCGCGTCCACACCGACGCGCAATTGCTCCAGCGCATCGCGTCGCTCGACACGGCGGGGCAGGACTTGCGGTCGCAAACCAGCAGGCTCGTGGACGCCCTCAAGCGCCCCGGCGTCCGCGGACGATGGGGCGAACTGCAGCTGAAGCGCGTCGTCGAGCTCGCGGGGATGGTTCAGCACTGCGACTTCGAAGAGCAGCGCACCATCACGAACGGCGACGGCGATCGCCGAATGCGCCCTGACGTGATTGTCCGCCTACCTGGAGGGAAGCATGTCGTGATCGACGCCAAGGCGCCGCTCGACGCCTACCTCCGTGCGCTCGACGCGCCGGACGAGGCGAGCCGGCAGGCGCTGCTGTGTGAACACGCCAAGCAGGTGCGCAATCACGTCATCCAGCTCTCCGCCAAGAGCTATGCGTCTCACGTCTCCCCGAGTCCCGACTTCGTCGTGATGTTCCTGCCGGGTGAGATGTTCTTCAGCGCGGCGCTCGAACACGATCCAGAGCTCATCGAGTTCGGTGTCGAGCAGCATGTCGTGCCCGCGAGTCCGACCACGCTCATCGCGCTCTTGCGGGCGGTCGCATACGGCTGGCAGCAGGAGGCGATGGAGGAGAACGCCCGCAAGATCAGCGATCTCGGCCGGCAGCTCTACGACGCGGTCCGCGTGCTCGGCGGACACTTCGACGAACTCGGTACGCGGATGAAATCGAGCCTCGAGTCGTACAACCGCGCGGTCGGCTCCCTTGAAGGCAACGTGCTCGTGAAGGCGCGCAAGTTCAAGGAGCTGCAGGCCGCGAACGCCGTCGAGGAGATACCGACGCTCGAACCGGTCGATCGCGTGCCCCGGATGCTGCAGGCTCGCGAGCTGACCGACGGTTTGCCGTTCCACGTTGCGGCCGAGGAACCGGAACCCCTCTGAGATGCAGCCGGGGCTTCCGTTCGAACCGGACTACCCGCCGCACCTCTTCGTCCGCCATCCGCGCGCCCGCCGCTACGTCGTCTCGGTCCGAGAAGACGGCCGCGTCCGCGTCACGCTCCCTCGCTGGGGGTCCATGCGCGAGGCCCGCGAGTTCGTCGGCCGCCTCGATCCATGGATTGAACGGCAGCGGCGACGGCTCGAGGCCGACCGCCGGAAAACGCCGCGAGTGCCCGATACCGACCGCCGCGGGGCCATCGAGCGCGCGAAGCGCGACCTGCCGGGTCGGTTGCTGGAACTTGCCGCGGGCCTAGGGCTCACGGTGTCCAAAGTGAGCGTCAGGAATCAGCGGTGGCGGTGGGGGTCGTGTTCACCGCACGGGCACATCTGTCTCAACTGGCGTCTCGTCAACATGCCGGCCTGGGTGCGGGACTACGTGCTCATTCACGAATTGATGCACTTACGGCGGCTCGATCACTCGAAACAGTTTTGGAAACTCGTGGCGCAGCGCTGCCCCGACTATCAGGCGGCACGCCGCTGGCTGCGTGAAAACGGGCGGGCTCTGTAGCTTTCCGACCGACGCGCCGAGATAAAATCACTGGATGCGCGTCGTCAATCGCACCGCGATCAGCCTTGTAGGCGAAGCGCCGTTCATCGAGTGGACGCGCGGCAACGACGCCGACGCCAACAAAGGCACGCTCACCGTCGCGCGCGCCCGTCCGTACGGCACGGTCATTCTGCTGCCGGAATTCGAACTTGAAGAAGACATCCAGGAATGGATCGAGGACAACGTGTCGTGGCTCTTCGAGTTTCAACTCGCCTCATGGACCGACGATGAAGCCACGTGGCCGGCCGACCGCGACCTGAAGATGTTCCGCGAATGGTTCCGCGTGGACATTCACAGCGTCGTCATCGACGCCGGTGACGACGACATCGAGGGCGAGGAGTTGTAGATGGTCGTGCACATGGTGAGCTTCAAGTACAAGGCAGACACGGCAGCGCCGGCACGCGCCGATCATCGCGCGCGGCTTGGGGCGCTGCGGGACATCGAGGGCATCCTCGACTTCAAGGTGGGCGAGGACGTCGTCCGCTCTGCGCGATCGTTCGACACCGGCCTCGTCATTCTCTTCCGCGACCGCGCGTCACTCGACAGGTACGCGAGCCATCCTCGTCACGTCCCCGTCGCCCAACTGGGCCGCGATCTCAGCGAGACAATCGTCGCCGTCGACTTCGACGCCTAACGAAGCCACAGAGGCGGACGTAAGAACCTCCGTGTCCTCTGTGCCTCCGTGGCTTCGATCGTTCTACTGCCTGGTAAAGATCAGGATGTGCTGACGCGGCAGGTCCTCGTTGGTCGTCGTCAGCTTGAAGCCTTCCGCCTCGACCTCGAGCTTGGCCTCGGCCACGGACATCTTGTGCTCGGGTCTGATCGGAATGTTCGGGTCTTCCTTGCGATACTCCAGCAGCACGAGGCGTCCACCAGGCTTCAGGGCGGCCTTGATGTGACGCAACACCAGCTGCGGCTGCGACAGCTCATGGTAGACGTCAACCATTAACGCAAGATCGATCGACTCGACCGGAAGGCGCGGATCGTCCTGCGTGCTGAGAATCGGCGTCACGTTGGCCAGTTTGCGTTTGGCGATCCGTTTGCTCAGCAAGTCGATCATGCCCTGCTGGATGTCGGTCGCGTATACCTTGCCCATCGGGCCGACCTTCTTCGACAGCTTCTCGGTGATGTAGCCGGAGCCCGCGCCGATGTCGGCGACGGCCGCGCCTTTCTGGAGTTTCAACACGTCGATCGCGCGATCGGGATCCTCTTCCTGATCGCGTTCGGCACGGTCGAGCCAGTCCGCGCCCTCGACGCTCATCGGTTGAGCGAAGCGGCGGCCGCTGAGCGGATGGACGCCCGTTTGTGCGATCGCGACGGCGGCCGCGATCGCGAGAAGAAAGGCCACGCCGGCAACGGAGCGATGACGCTTGGCGAGCATGGCGCATAGAATAGCAGTCAATGGCTGACACGACGTCTCCGACCACGCCCGCTGCGCCGCCGACGACACCTGCACGACTCTGGAAGAAGCTGACGCTCTCGCACCGGCAGAAAGTCGCCGCCGCGTTCTGGCAAGCCGACGACGCCGTCGACGATCAGGTGCAGGCCGCGCTGATCGTCGCGCAGCAGAAAAAATTCCGGCCCAAGTTCGTGCTTGCGCTCGACGACGAGCGCAAGGCCAAGCATCTCGCCTCGATGCCGTCGATTCCAGAGCAGATCGCGGCGCGCGCGCTGATTGCGTATCACCTCGAGACGCAGCGGCCGATGATGGGCTCGTTTCTCGACGCGCTCGGCATCGCCCACGAAAACGGCGTCATCCAGGAAGACGAGGTGAAGCCGGACGAAGCCAAGCTGGCGCCGGCGGTGGAGGCGATCGAGAAGGCGTATCCGCTCGAAGATGTCTCGCTCTACGTGAACGTGTTGCTCTGCCAGGATCCGCAGACGTGGGGCGCCCTCCTGCCGATTGTCGAGGCTAAGGGTTGGGTATGACAGGCAGCAGCACTTCGAACGTCGTGCCTTTGCCTGGCGCGCTCGTGCACGTCACGGTGCCGCCCGCCTCCTTGGCGATTGTGTAGACGATCGACAGCCCGAGCCCCGTCCCCTTGTCCGGGTCTTTCGTCGTGAAGAACGGCTCGAACATCTGACGCTGCAGATCGGCGTCGATGCCGACGCCAGAGTCGCGCACGGCGAGACGAGCGTACCGATGAGCAGGCAACCCCGGATAGCGCGCCGCATTGCGTTTGTTGACGTCGACCGTGTCGAGCGTGACGTCGATGACGCCGCCATCCGGCATCGCGTCGCGCGCGTTGACGGCCAGGTTCATCAGCACCTGCTCGACCTGCCCTGGCTCCATGCGCGCGATCGGCGGCTTGCCCGCTGCGTGAACCTTGAACGTCACCGCGCTCCCGAGCAGCCGCTGCAACGTGCTCTCGAACGATTGCGCGGCCGCATGAACGTCGAGGGGCTCCGGTTCTCGCGCTTGCTGCCGTCCAAACGCAAGGAGCTGGCGCGTGAACGCCGCGCCGCGCTCGGCCGCTTTCCGAATCTCGACCGCCTCGAGATGCGCTGGATGATCGTTCGGATAGCGATGGGCCAGCAGATCCGCCGAGCCGACAATCGCCGCGAGGACATTGTTGAAGTCGTGCGCGATGCCGCGGGCCAGCCGGCCAATCGCTTCCATCTTCTGCGCACGGCGGAGCTGATCTTCGAGCGCACGCCGCTCGGTGATGTCTTCGGCGATCGTCTCGTATGACTCGTGGCCGTCAGGGCCGACCAGAGTGCGCGCGGTGAGCCGCACGAGAATCGCGTCGCCGTTCTTCTTCTTCCAGCGTACCTCCGTCGTGCCGCCTTCGGTCCCGCGACGGGAATCGAGCAGCGTGGCGCGATCGGCCTGAGACTGATAGACGTCGGTCATGTTCACGGCCATCACCTCGTCGACGCTTCCACAACCGAGCATGCGCGCGAATGCCGGGTTCGCCTCCAGAATCCGTCCGTCGTCGGTGGACCGGTAAATCCCGAACGCCGCTCGCTCGATGAAGAAGCGGTACTTCGCTTCCGACGCGCGAAGCGCCGCTTCCGCGCGCTTCCGCTCCGTGATGTCGCGGAAGTTCGTGACGACGGCGCCGACGGCAGGTTCGTTCAGCCGGTTGACGACGATGGCTTCGATGTCGCGCCAGCTGCCGTCGCGATGAAGGTTGCGCACGACCAACGTCTTCGGGACGTGTGGTTCACGAAGCAACTCTTCGAAAATCGCCCGCGCCTGTGAGATGTCGTCGGGATGCAGGTGTTCGAAGATGCTCTTGCCCAGGCGGTCTTCGATCGGATAACCAAGGAGCCGTTCGGCCGTGTGGCTGAGAAACACCATTCTTCCGCCCGCGTCCGCGAGCACGATGGCATCGGAGCTGTATTCGACGAGCGCCTGGAACAGGTCGCCAGCCGTGGAGCGCGACTCAGGCATGGCCATGGCGCGGTTTGCGATTGTGTAACATTGACGGCCTATTCCTCGGTCCCGATCACGATATCGCCGAATCGTCAAATGATCACATCTTTCCCATGCGAAAACCCGTCGTTTTAATCACTGGCGCCGGCGGCGAAATCGGACACGGCTTGATTGTGCGTCTGGCCGGACCCTCCCGGTCGATCATTACCCTCGACGTCGCCCCGCTCGATGGGACGCTGAGGCCGCTGGTCGCGCGCGAGTTCAGCGGGTCGATCACCGATGTCGATCTGCTCGACCGGCTGCTCGCGGAGTTCGAGGTCGACCTCGTGTTTCATCTGGCGGCGCTGCTCTCGACGCGGGCGGAATTCACGCCCACCACCGCGCACCACGTCAACGTCGAAGGCACGCTCAACCTGCTCGAGTTCGCGCAGCGGCAGGGCGAGTCGCACGGCCGCCACGTGGTGTTCGTTTATCCCTCGTCGGTGGCCGCGTACGGCATGCCGAGCCTGGAGGCGAAGACTCGCGCAGGCCGGGTCCGGGAAGACGACTTCCTGACGCCGACGACGATGTATGGATGCAACAAGCTGTACTGCGAGCAATTGGGCCGGTACTACACGAGGTTCTACAAGCAGCTTGCCGCCGATGCGGCGTCGCGCCGGGTCGACTTCCGCTGCGTCCGTTTTCCGGGAGTGATTTCGGCGGTGACCATCCCGTCCGGCGGCACGTCCGACTACGCGCCGGAAATGATTCATGCGGCGGCGCGTGGCGAGCCGTACGTCTGCTTCGTGCGCCCGGACACCACGATCCCGTTCATGGCGATGCCCGATGCGATAGACGCGCTGCTGACGCTGGCGGCGGCGCCGGCCGCCGCACTCACTCGGACGGCGTACAACGTGGGCGCGTTCAGCAAGTCCGCCGCGGAAATCCGCGACGTCGTCGTCCAGGCGTTTCCAGAGGCGAACATCACGTTCGCGGTGGACGCCAAGCGTCAGGCCATCGTCGACTCGTGGCCGGCCGATGTCGACGACAGCGCCGCACGCGCCGATTGGGGATTCCGTCCTGCGCACGACTTCGACCGTGCGTTCAGCGAGTACCTGATCCCGACGATTCGCCAACGCTACCGATCGTGACCCTCTCGCAGTGGCCGGTGACTTTCCGGCCGCTCGGCCGCACCGACTTCATGCTTCTCGAACGATGGCTCCGCGAACCGCATGTGCTGGCGTGGTGGCGCGAGGCGCTTGATCGTGCGGGTCTCGAAACGAAGTACGGGCCAAGAATCGACGGCGGCGAACCGACGCACGTGTTCATGATCGAATATCAAAGCCGGCCGGTGGGATGGATCCAGTGGTATCGCTGGGCCGACTACGCGGCGCATGCGCGACAACTCGGCGCGGCTGCGGACGAAGCCGGCGTCGATCTCGCGATCGGGGATCCGCGAATGATCGGAATCGGCTTGGGACCGATCGTGATCGCCGAGTTCGTCCGCCGAGTGGTGTTTGCCGACCCGGCCGTAAACGGGGTCGTCAGCGATCCCGAAGTCCTTAACGTGCGATCGTGTCGTGCGTTCGAGAAAGCGGGTTTTCGATCGAGCGAGGCCATCGTCCTCGAGGGCGAGACGGACGCGCGCGTGATCGTGCGACTCAACCGAACAGGTACAATGACGGTTCCATGACAGTCCGCGTCGTCACAGCGTTTGCTCCGGCCACGGTGTCGAATGTCGCCTGCGGGTTCGACGTGCTCGGGTTTCCGATGGAGGAGCCCGGCGACACCGTGTCTGCGCGGCTGACGGACACGCCTGGCGTCCAGATCGACGCCATCCTGAGCGACGGCGGACGCATCCCTCGCGACCCGGAGAAGAACACAGCGAGCGTCGCCGCCAAGGCGATGCTCGACATCCTGGGCGCGAAGCAGGGTGTTGCGTTGACGATCACGAAGGGACTGCCGCTGTCGAGCGGCCTCGGCGGCAGTGCGGCAAGCGCCGCGGCCGCCGTCGTCGCCGTGAACGCGCTCGTCGGCGGCAACGCATCGGTCGATCAGCTCGTCGCGGCCGCGCTCATTGGTGAGGGGCTGGGCGCCGGCGGCGCGCACCCCGACAACATCGTGCCCGCGATCTGCGGGGGGTTCGTGCTCGTGCGACATCCCGACCCGCCGGACATCGTCCGTCTTCCGGTGCCGAACGGACTCACGTGCGTCGTGATCCATCCCGATCTCGAAATCGAAACGGCAAAGGCGCGTGCGTTGCTGGGCACGACCGTACCGCTCAAGGACGCCGTGCGGCAGTGGGCCAATCTCGGCGCGCTCGTCGACGCGCTGCATCGCGGCGACTTCGACCTGCTCGCGCGATCGCTCGAGGACTCGATTGCCGAGCCGCGGCGGGCGGCGCTCATTCCCGGACTCGCAAACATCAAGAAAGCCGCCGTCGACGCGGGCGCGCTTGGCTCCAGCATTTCGGGATCCGGTCCGTCGATCTTCGCGCTGTGCCGCAATCGCGCCATCGGCGACCGTGTCGCCGAGGCAATGACCGCTGCCGTCCGCAAGGAAATTGGCGGCCAATCGCAGACGTACGTGTCGTCCATTTCGTCGCGCGGCGCGCACGTGATTGGGTAGTGGGGCGTCGTGATCGGTAGCTACCTTCCACCCGTGCGGTTCGTCTCGACGCGCGGCCAGGCCGCGGCCGCGTCGCTTGGAACGGCGCTGTTCGACGGCCTCGCACCCGACGGCGGGCTGTATATTCCGGATCCCATCGAGCCGTGGTCGGCCGAAGAGATTGCGTCGCTCACTGCGATGTCGCTCGGCGAGATTGGCGTGCGCACCCTCAGGCCGTTTGCCAGGGCCATCGACGCCAGGACCTTGAGCGCCGTCGTGCACAGCGCACTCGATTTTCCAATCCCCCTCGTCGAGGTCGAGCCGGGCATCTACTCGCTCGAGCTGTTTCACGGGCCGACGCTCGCATTCAAGGACGTCGGCGCCCGGGTGATGGCTCGCCTGATGGCGGCGCTTGGCGGCGACGTGACGGTGCTCACGGCGACCTCCGGCGACACCGGCAGCGCAGTGGCCAACGCGTTCTACGGCATCGCGAGCGCTCGAGTCGTCGTGCTGTATCCGGAGGGCCGCGTGAGCCCGACGCAGGAAGCGCAGCTGACGATGTTCAACGCCGTGCCGGGCAGCAATGTCCGCGGCTATGCAATCGCCGGGAGCTTCGACGACTGTCAGCGGCTCGTGAAGGAAGCGTTTGCGGACAAAGAGCTGCGGCGCCGCGTGCCGTTGACGTCCGCGAATTCGATCAACGTGGGGCGGCTGCTGCCGCAGATGATTTACTACTTTCACGCGTTCGCCGAGCTGAAGCGCAAAGCCGGCGACGTGCCGCGGCCGATCGTCTGCACGCCGAGCGGCAACTTCGGCAACTTGACGGCTGGGCTGATGGCCCGTCGTTCCGGAGCGCCGATCGGCCGATTCATCGCCGCGACGAATGTCAACGACGTCGTCCCGCAATACCTGAGAAGCGGCACGTTCGAGCCGCGAGCGTCGAAGCACACGATCGCCAACGCGATGGACGTCGGCAACCCGAGCAATTTCGAACGGATGCTGTGGCTGTATCAGGGTGATCTCGAGGCGGTGCGCAAGGATGTGGTCGGCAGCGTTCACGACGATGCCGAAGTAAAGGCGACGATTAAGGACGTGTTCGATCGCACGGGATACCTGCTCGATCCCCATTCGGCGATCGGCTATTTGGGAATCACGAGGCGGGGCGGGCAGGAAGGGCAGGGCAGGCGGGAAGGCATTTTTCTCGCGACGGCACACCCGGCGAAGTTCTCCGAAATCGTCGAGCCGGTCATCGGGAAGCCGATCGATCGGCCCGAGCCGCTCGCCAAGGCGCTCGAAACGCCGCGGCAGATTCTGCGGCTCGACGCGACGCTTGCCGCCGTGAAAGACACCGTTGGCGGCTGATCGTCCGGTCTACACGTATCGAGACGACGTGCTCGCCGAGTTGTGGAAGTACGGCGTGCGTCCTACGGATCACACCCCACCGGCACTGGTTCGCAGCTTCATCAACGAGATCTACAAGTTCGAGCTGCGGAGGCTGAGAGACCGCTACGTTCGCGGCGAGTTCCCGAAGCGCGAGTACCACCAGCTGGTCATCGAAATCCGAGACAAGTATCCGGTTCTCGCACTACGTCCACGACAGTGGGTGACGGGCGATTGACGGGATCGCGATCTTCACGACGAGGATTGCGGTGTTGACGCCCACGCCAATCCACCCGGAACGCAGACGCGACTGGCGGCTTGGCGCGTGCCGGCCGCCCGTCGGTCGCACATGCGACGCACCGGCGGTGTCCGTCGCGCGCTGACTCGCGTGGGCGTGTGCCGGCAGCGCGGCTGACAGAACTGCGGCAAGGGTGAGGGCGGCGGCCGAACGAGGTACCTGCATCTGAGCCTCCATGCCCTGGAATGCGAAACCGGCAGGCGATGTGGCTCATAATGCCGTCGGTGGCCGACGCCGACGAGCTGACCCCAGTCGTCTATCGAGAGTTGAGGCAGATTGCCGCGGCCTATCTGCGCCGGGAACGGCCCGGGCAGACGCTGCAGGCAACGGCGCTGGTCCACGAGGCCTATCTGCGGCTGGCGGGCGCCGGATCGCCCTGGCAGGACGAGCGGCACTTTGTCGGCATCGCGGCGCGCTCGATGCGACAAATCCTCGTCGAGCGGGCGCGGGCCCGCGGTGCGCAGAAGCGATGGGCGGGCCTCGATCGCGTGACGTTGACCGCGTCGCTCGCAGCGGCCACAGATCCTGAAACCATGCTGCCGGCGGTCGACGAGGCCCTGACCAAGCTGGAAGGCATCGATCCGGAACAAGCGAAAATCGTCGAGCTTCGGTATTTCATGGGACTCGGCATCGAAGAGGCGGCCGCCGTCCTCGGCATCTCGCCGGCGACATTGAAGCGGCGATGGGCGCTGGCGCGCGCGTGGCTGTTTCGAGAGCTGAGCGGCGACGGCCCACCACGATGAATTCTCACTGGCAGCAGGTCCGAGACCTGTTCGAGGCCGCGCTCGAGGAGGCGCCGCCCGATCCTGATGCGTGGCTGCGGGCGCGCGGCATCGACTCCGGCGTCCGCCGCGAAGTCGTTTCCCTGCTCGAGCACCACACGCGCGCCGGCTCCTTCCTCAGCGATTCGGTGGTCGACCGTGTGCCCTCGCTGCTCGAAGAGGATGCGCCGATCTTCGAAGCGGGAACCGCTGTCGGCCACTATCGCATCGACCACGAACTCGGACGCGGCGCAATGGGCCGCGTCTACCGTGCAACGGATACTCGGTTGGGAAGAGCCGTCGCGCTGAAAGCGCTGGCTCCGCACCTGATCGGCGACGCGTCGCACCGCGAGCGATTGCGCCGCGAGGCCCGCGCGGCCGCGGCACTCACGCACTCCGGCATCTGCACCGTGTACGCGCTCGAGGAGATCGACGGCCAGCTTTTCATCGCCTCGGAGCTGGTCGACGGCCAGACGCTGCGGGACGAAATCGGCCGCGGTGGTCCGCGTTCGCCCGATGCCGTCGTCGCGACAGCGCGCGAGCTCGCCGACGCGCTCGCCAGCGCCCACGCGAAGGGCGTCGTGCATCGCGACTTCAAGCCCGAAAACATCATGCGCAACGCGGACGGCCGCCTGAAGATTCTCGACTTCGGCCTCGCGCGGCTCCAGCGCGCCGCCGACGCTCCGGCGATGGCCGGCGCGACGATGCCTGGCGCACTCGTCGGCACGCCCGCTTACATGTCACCGGAACAACTGAACGGACAACCGGCCGACGCGCGATCAGACGTGTTCGCGCTCGGCGTCGTGCTGTACGAGTACGCGTCGGGCGCGCATCCCTTTGCCGCGGCCACACCGCTTGCGGTTGCTGCACGGGTGCTCGAGTCCGAACCGGCGCCCATTGCGTCGCGTTCGCCGCAGATTTCCGCGGCCGTGGCCACGCTCATCGATCGCTGCCTGCGGAAGTCGCCCTCCGATCGGTTCGACTCCGCTGTTGCCGCTGCCGAGGCGTTGCGGGCTCCCGCAATCGCGCCCTCGGGGTCGTTCATCTCGATGTGGCGTGTCCATCAGTTGGTGACCATGATGCTGTACGTCGCCGTGACGACCGTCGCCTGGTGGATTAAGGAACTGCTCAAACCGAATGCGATCGTGCTTGGCGTCTTCGTCGCGCTGGGCATCGCGTCCGCAGCCGGCGGCGTGATGCGCGGTCACTTGATCTTTACGTCCGTACTCAACCGGGAACACCTCACCAGCGAGCGCCGACGGCTCCGGACGCCCCTGTTGACGCTGGATTTGCTGATCGCCGCCGGCGGCGCAGTCAGTGGTCTCATGCTCGTCACCGCCCGTCCGCTTGCGGGAGTCCTGACGGTTGGTCTGGCCGTGGCTCTCGCGCTGGCGACAATCATGATGGAGCCGGCCACGACCAGCGCTGCGTTCGGTCACGGCGCGCGATAGACGATCTCCGGCACGCGCTGGTGATCCCGATACATCCTCCACCCGATGGCGGGCCCAAAGAGCGCGCCCATCATGAGCAGGAACCCGCCCGCGCCGTCGCAACGCTGATGGCAACTCGCCGCCACGCCGCTCGCCGCCAGCACTGTTCCCGCCATGACCTCGGGGGGCAACGCGATGTCACGTGGACCAGTTCGCTGTGGCTGTCTTCTGCTCAATCGGAAGACTTCGCCCACATCGCCCCTGTCGACCGTTCTGACGATGTCTTCGAGCGGGGCGACGCGGTGTCCTTTCACGAACACACCGTCCTGGTTCACGCGGACGTGGCCGTCTGTGACCTCCATCCACCGAGTCGCGGTGAAGAGACCTGGTCTCATCTCTGCGATGCGGATGAGCGTGCGTCGCGCGTCGCGCGGAACATCGCGGTTCGTCAGATCGAGCAACGTGATCGCATCGTCGGTCGCGTCGAGGAAGTATTGCTGTACCTCATCAGGACCGGCGATGCCGACGGAGATTCGTGTGCCAGGAACGATCGTCCGCACTCGTCCCCAGTTGGAGAGATGGGCCGCGGTCGGTGGCTGAGCGGCAGCGGGCAGGGATGTACCAACGAGACAGATCACCAGCGCGAGCGAGACGGCAGACTTCATGACGACCTCCGCAATGACTTCCTGTTGTCGAATGCGAATTCGTCCGATGGAATAGCTCACAATGGCTGGCGATGAAGGCGATCGAGATCAGCAAACCGGGAAATCCCGACGTCCTGGTCGTCGTCGAGCGGCCGACGCCCTCACCCGCACCGGGTGAGGTACTGGTGCGGGTTGCCGCCGCCGGGGTCAATCGTCCGGACGTGATGCAGCGCATGGGACACTACCCGCCGCCACCCGGCGTCACTGACATTCCCGGACTTGAAATTGCGGGAGTCATCGAACAAGTAGGCGACGGCGTCGACGATTGGCGCGTCGGCGATCGCGTGACCGCGCTGGTCGCGGGCGGGGGTTACGCGGAGTACTGCGTCGCGCCGGCGCCGCAATGCCTGCCGGTTCCGGCGAACGTGGACGTCGTTCATGCCGCGGCCATTCCGGAGACGTTTTTCACGGTGTGGACCAATGTATTCGAGCGCGGACGCTTGAAAGCCGGCGAGTCGATTCTGATTCATGGCGGTTCGAGCGGCATCGGCACTACCGCCATCCAGCTGGCGCACGCCTTGGGGGCGCGCGTGTTCGCGACGGCCGGATCGGCGGAGAAGTGCGCCGCCTGCGAGCGGCTGGGCGCCGCCCGCGCCATCAACTACCGCGACACAGACTTCGTCGCGTCGGTGAAGGAAGCCACCGGCGGCACAGGCGTTGACGTCGTGCTCGACATGGTCGGGGGCGATTACTTCCCGCGCAACATGGACGCACTCGCGATGGACGGCCGGCTGGTCAGCATCGCGGTGCTGAACGGCGTCAAGGCCACGATCAACATCCTGACGTTGATGCAGCGCCGGCTGACGCTGACCGGATCGACGCTGCGCACGCGGCCCGTCGCGGAAAAAGGCGCGATTGCGACGGCGCTGCGCCGGCACGTGTGGCCGCTGCTCGAGGCCGGCACGGTGTCGCCGGTCATCCACGCGACGTTTCCCTTGCGGGATGCCGCGGAGGCGCACCGCGTGATGGAATCGGGCGCGCACATCGGCAAGCTCGTCCTTGTCGTGTAGAATTTTCGCGGATGGATTTCGTTCGGCTCGGATCGACTGGACTGAAAGTCTCGCGCATCTGCCTCGGAATGATGACCTACGGATCGCCCGACTGGCATCCGTGGACGCTCGATGAAGCGGCGGCCCGTCCGTTCGTGAAGCGCGCGGTCGAACGCGGCGTCAACTTCTTCGACACCGCCGACATGTATTCGCGCGGGGTGAGCGAGGAAATCACTGGGCGCGCGTTGAAGGATTTCGCGACGCGCGACCAGGTGATCGTCGCCACCAAGGTGTGTCAGCCGATGGGCGACGGCCCGAACGACAAGGGGCTGTCGCGCAAGCATCTGCTCGACGGCATCGACGCCTCGCTCCGCCGGCTCGGCATGGATTACGTCGACCTTTATCAGATCCATCGCTTCGACTACGACACGCCGATCGAAGAAACCATGCAGACGCTCGACGACATCGTGCGCGCCGGCAAGGCCCGCTACATCGGCGCCTCGAGCATGTACGCGTGGCAATTCGGGAAGATGCTCGCCGCCGCCGATAAACACGGATGGACCAGGTTCGTCTCGATGCAGAACCATCTCAATCTCATTTACCGAGAAGAGGAGCGCGAGATGATGCCGCTGTGCCGGGCGGAGGGCGTCGGCGTCATTCCGTACAGCCCGATGGCGCGCGGGTTTCTCGCCGGCGACCGGAAGAAGCAGGGCGGCGGCGAGACGACCCGGGCGAAGAGCGACAAGCTAGCGGCGAAGTTCTATTTCGCGGACAGCGACTTCGCGATCGCCGATCGCGTCGGCGACCTCGCGACGCGACGCGGCGTCAGCCGCATGCAGATTGCGCTGGCATGGGTGCTGTCACGCCCCGGCGTGGCGGCGCCGATTGTCGGCGCGTCGAAATTGAATCATCTCGACGAGGCGATCGACGCGTTGACTGTGAAGCTGACGGCTGAGGAATGCACCTACCTCGAAGAGTTGTACCAACCACATACCGTCGTTGGCCCGCTCTAATTTGATCGCGCGCGAACACTACGTCGCGCTCACGCATCGCAACTTCCGCCTGATCTGGCTGGGCCTCCTCGCGTCGATCACCGGATCGATGATGCAGAACGCCGCGCTGCTGTGGCACGTGTCGTTGTTGTGGCCTGAGAAGAAGGCGCTCGCGCTCGGGCTGGTCGGTCTTGTTCGCGTCGTGCCGATTGCCTGCCTGTCGATGTTCAGCGGCGTCGTCGCCGACGCGTGGAACCGGCGCCGGCTGATGCTCTTCACCCAGACGAGCGCTGCTGTCGTGTCGCTCGCCCTCGCGGTGCTCACGTTTCGGGGACTGTCCGCCACGTGGCCGATCTATCTGCTCGCGTTTCTTGGCGCGGGGGTGGGCACCTTCGACCTGCCGGCTCGCCAGGCGCTCGTGCCGACGCTGGTGCCGCGCGCACATCTCCCGAACGCGATCAGCATGAACACCATCATGTTTCAGGCGGCGTCGGTGGTCGGCCCGTCGCTCGCGGGCATCGTGATCGCCGCGGCGGGCGTCGGTTGGGTGTACGTCGCCAACGCGCTGTCGTTTGGGTGCGTCATCGTGGCGCTCCTCATGATGCGAGGCGTCACCGGCAAGCCGCTGCGCGAGGGGCACGAGCCCGCCGACGACATCTCGCTCCGCGCCGCGCGCGAAGGGCTGAAGTTCGTCTTCGAATCGCCGCTCATTCGATCGACGATGCTGCTGGATTTCTTCGCGACGTTCTTCTCGTCGGCCTCGGCGCTGCTGCCGATTTTCGCGCAGGATGTCCTGCACGTCGGGGCGAAGGGCTATGGGTGGCTGTACGCGGCGCCGGCGGTGGGCGCCGTCGCGATGAGCGCGGTGATGATTCCGCTGACGAATCGGATCGAGCGCCGCGGTCCGGTGCTGCTGTGGGCGGTCGCCGGTTACGGTCTGGCCACGGTCGTGTTCGGCATGTCGACGTGGTTCTGGCTCACCTTTGTCTGTCTGGCGATGACGGGCGCGATGGACACCATCAGCATGATCATCCGGAACATCGTGCGGCAGCTCGAGACGCCCGACCGGCTGCGCGGCCGGATGATCGGCGTCAACATGGTGTTCTTCCAAGGCGGACCGCAGCTGGGCGAACTCGAAGCAGGCGCCGTCGCGAACTGGCTCGGACCAGTGTTCTCCGTCGTCAGCGGAGGAATCGGATGCCTCATCGCGGTCTGGTGGGTGTCGATGTCGACGCCGACGCTACGGCACTACCGGCGTGGATGAATTGAAATAGCCACGAAGTCACGAAGAACACGACGGCTCACGAAGATGGGTTTTGTACAAGACTTGCTTCGTGCGTCTTCGTGACCTTCGTGTCTTCGTGGCTAATTCGGCGCGAATTCCATCGTAATTTCCGAGTCGAGCGTGATCTTGAAGCCGGGGATGCTGTTGACGGCGGCTTTGGCTTCTTCGGCGGTCTTCGCGCCTTGCAGCTTCTTGGCGAGATCGGGATCGGCGGCGGCGCGATCGATGTCGACGTCGATCAGCGTAACGCGGTTGCCGTCGACAAACGGGCTGCTCGTCTGCACGAGCCGGCCTTCGGGCTCCATCGCGACGATCAACCGCGCGCCCGCGAGCAGCTGCTTCACCATCGTGATTTGTTCGAGCGTCGGCGGCTGAGGTTCGCCGTTGGGCCCGGTTGGAAAAATGGCCGGCCGAGGGACCATGATGCGCACCACGGCGTTGCCGGACGGCGTGCGGCTGATCGAAAAGGCGATGGGCGGCGTGTCGCCGCCGGCTGCGGCGGGGAGCTTAAGATTGCCGGGCAAACCGGGTTGCTCGCTGACGCGAAGCTGCGTGATGTCGGTGAACGAATAGATCGTTTCGCGCCCGTGCGCGCTGCCGGCGGTGACGGGCATCGACGAGACGTAAGTGACGCCTGATCCAATCGCCGCGGCCATGGCGCGCGCGTTCGCTTCGGACGTCGGGTCGGCCGCGTCCGCGTTGCCGCCGCCGAGAATCGCAAACGTGCGGAGCTGGTCGACGGCGGCCTCGGTCAAAAGCGTTCGTTGATCGATGGTGCCGCTCCCGTCGGCCTTGACGTGAATGACCGTCGACGATTGAAAGCACCCCGCGAGCGGCAGGGAGAGTACGGCGACCGCGAGCGTCTTGCGCATACGAAGAAGATGACACACAAACGAGGCAAAGTGCCGCTCAATCGTGCGCTCTCCAAGCTTGGCGTGCTGTCGAGGGCGCAGGCGACCGACGCCATTCGGGAGGGACGCGTCCGCGTCGACGGCCGAGTCGTCCGCACCGCCGCCGCGTTGGTGACGCCGGAAACGGCCCGGATCGAAATAGACGCGCGCGCCGTGCGGCGGTCGTCCTGGCGAATGCTTCTGCTGCACAAACCGCGCGCGGTGATGACGACAAGGCGCGACCCTGAGGGCCGGCCGACCGTGTTCGACATGCTCGGCGCGGCCGGAGACGGCCTCGTTGCCGTCGGCCGGCTCGATTTCGCGACGTCCGGGCTGTTGCTGCTGACTTCAGACACGCAGCTTGCGAACTGGCTGACCGATCCGGCGAACGCGATTCCCCGGCTCTACGCCGTGACTGTACGCGGAAGGGTGACACCTGACACGCTGTCGCAGTTGGCGGCGACGGTGACGGTGCGAAAGGCGTCGGCGCGAGAGTCGCATCTGCTCGTCGAGTTGCGCGAAGGGAAGAACCGACAGGTCCGCCGGATGTTTTCCGCCCTGGGTCACGAGGTGAGCGCGTTGAAGCGCGTGAAATTCGGCCCGCTCGAGCTTGGCGCGCTCACGCCCGGCGCGCACAGGGAAATTCCGCGCAAAGAGATCGCGAATGCGTTTCCGCGAGCGCCGCTTCGCGCGATATGATTTTCGGAATGGACATGTTCTCGCCCGCCGAAGCCCCGGCGGCGCCCTCCCAGCGGACTCGGGATCAAATCGAGGATCGTTTCAAATGGAACCTCTCGCACATTTTTCCCGATTGGGAGGCGTGGCAGCGCGGGTACGACGAACTCGACCGTAAGATCGTCGAGTACGCCGCGCTCCAGGGGACGCTGAAGAAGGGACCCGAGCCGCTGCTGCGCGCGCTGACGCTCGCCGACCAACTCGGGCAGCTCGAATACAAGGTCTGGTACTTCCCGTCGTTGAAGTACGACGAAGATCAACGCGACAACACCATCAACGGCAGGCGCCAGCAGGTGCAGATTCTCGCGGCGAAGGGCAGTCAGGCGATGGCCTGGTTCAATCCCGAGCTGCTCGCGATCCCGCTCGAGACTGTACGCGAGTGGATGCAGGCGAATCCGAAGCTCGCGGTTTACCGGTTCGCGATCGAAGAGCTCTATCGCCAGCAGGAACACGTGCTCGACGACAAAGGCGAGCACCTTCTGTCGCTTTCCGCGCAGCTGTCGTCGACTCCCAACGACATTTATGCCGCGCTGTCGACGGCCGACGTGAGACATCCGGTCGTCCGGCTGTCGAACGGGCAGGACGTCACCGTCACCTACGGCCAGTACCGCGCCATTCTCGCGACGAACCGCAATCAGGCCGATCGCGCCGCCGCGTTCAAGGCGCTGCACGAGCTCTACGCGAACACGACCAACACGTACGCGTCGCTCTACAACGCGGTGATGCAGCGCGAGTGGTTCCACTCGCAGGCGCGCGGTTATGCCTCGACGCTCGAGGCGGCGCTGCACGGCAACAATATCCCGACGCAGGTCGTGACGAATCTCATCGAAACGACGAAAGCCGGGACCGAGCCGCTGCGGCGGTATCACCGGCTCCGCAAACGCGTGCTGGGGCTCGACACGTACCACGTCTACGACACGACGATTCCTCTGCAGGAGTTCGATCGCCAGTACTCCTACGAGGACGCGCTGGCGTGGCTGCCCGCGTCGTTCGAACGGCTCGGTCCGGAATACGCCAGGCTGCTGAATGACGCGCTGTCCGGCGGCTGGATCGACGTCTACGAGAATCCAGGCAAGCGATCAGGCGCGTACTCCGCGCCCGTGTACGGAGTGCATCCGTACATGCTGCTCAATCACAACAACACGCTCGACGCGGCGTTCACGCTCGCGCACGAGATGGGCCACTCGATGCACACGCAGCTCTCGCATGCGCATCAGCCGTTCGTCTACGCGGGCTACACGATTTTCGTCGCCGAAGTGCCGTCGACGCTCGCCGAAGCGCTGTTCCTCGAGTACATGCTCGCGCGCACCACCGACGAACGCGAGCGCAGCGTCCTGCTGCAGCACGCGATCGACGGCATCGTGTCCACCTTCTACACGCAGGTCATGTTCGCCGACTACGAATTGCAGGCCCACAAACTGGTGGAGAGCGGCAGGCCGGTGACGGCCGAAGTATTGAGCGACATCTACTTCGGCCTGCTGAAGGCGTATCACGGCGACGCGTACGACTACGACGACCTCACTCGCATCACGTGGGCGCGCATCCCGCACTTCTACAGCACGCCGTACTACGTCTATCAGTACGCGACGTGCTTCGCGTCCAGCGCGCAGTTGATGACGCAGCTCTCGAGCAAGAGCGAGTCCGAGCGTAGGGGCGCCATCGATCGCTACCTGACGCTGCTCAAGGCGGGCGGCAGCGACCATCCGATGACGCTGTTGCAGCGCGCCGGCGTCGATCTCAGCAAGCCCGAGACGATCCGCGCCGTCGTCGATCAGCTCGACACACTGGTCACGCAGCTCGAAAACGAGATCGCCGTACCGTAGGCGCCCTTTTACCCCTCGACCCCGCTCGGGGTGACCTGAGCGAAGTCGAAGGTCAGGCGCGGCGCTTCGGCGGCACCTGCAAGACTGCCACCTCGACGGCGATGCAGGCGTCCATGATCACTGTCAGCCCGCCCGCTTTCGCGCGCGCCGCGGCCTCCTCGTTCCAGACGCCTTGCTGCAGCCACAACGTCTTCGCATGAACCTTGACGGCGTCGTCTGCAACGGCGGGCGTGTACTCCGCTCGCCGGAAGACGTCGACGATGTCGACTGAAATCGGGACGTCGGCGAGCGACGCGTACGCCGTCTCGCCAAGCACCTGCGTCTCATTCGGATTGACGGGAATCACGCGATAGCCAAGTTGCTGCATCCGCCGCATGACGCTGTTCGACGGACGCTCGGGATTCGACGACGCGCCGACCACGGCAATCGTCGTCGCCGAGGCGAGAAGCTGGCGGATTTCGGTGTCGGGTGGGTTGCGGTGGGGCACGGGTTGATCGTACAGAAGGAATCCGTCGCCGAACCGTTAACGGTCGCGGCGATCGTGGACGATTCGGCGCCCGTCCCTTGAACGACGTTCGCCGTTGAGCGATCCAAGGTTGACCAGGCGGCGATCGAGATGCTGCCGGCGGGGTCCCATCTTTCGGCGGTCGAGGCCCGCACGGACGAGAACGAGCGCGGCGTCGGCGGAAAGAGCACGTTGTACTCGCACGGCGTAACGCTCCGGCTCGAGCACATCCACGAGCCCGTTGTAGACGGAGGTTGTCCGGTCGTCTGCCGCCCCCGCGTCAATCAACTCGCGCAGGTAATGCGCCGCCGCCTCGATGGCAGACCGCGTCCAGTCCATGCTGTCACTTACTGTACCTCAGAGTTGGCTGGCAAGCGCCAAATAGCGACGCAATCACCGTGAATTCGGCGGGCCTCCCAACTGCGCCGTGGCCCGCACCTCGAGCGCGGCCCGTCGGCCGCTCTCGACCGCGCCGTTCATATACCCCTGCCAGCGCATGCTGGTGTGTTCGCCCGCGAAGAACAGGCGGCCCGCCGGACGGGCAAGCCAGTCGCGAAGCGATGGGTCGAAGGAGGGACCGAAAAACGCATAACCGCCGCGCGCGAACGGGTCGGCTTCCCAGACGATCTGCCGCGACGCGAGGAGCTGGGCCGGGCCATTCCCCAGCCACGACAGGCTCGCCGCGAACTTCTCGATGCCGTCCGACGAGGTGGCCGCTTGCGTGGCGTCGCTCGCGCCGCCCCCGGCGAGGAGCGACAGGATGCCCGGCTTCGCGGCTTGTTCTTCGTTTGCCTCCCACGCCGCGCCAAAGGACATCGCCGACCCGAAGGCGCGCGGCTTGCCCGGCGCGCGCCAGAACCGGCGATCGAACTGCAGCAGCGTCTTTGTTGCGCGCCCGTAGCCGAGCGACGCAATCGCCTGATGCTGCGCCGCCGGCAGCGCCGGCACGATCGGCACGCGTCTCATGACCGACGCGGGCAGCGCCAGCACCAGATAATCCGCGGTCATCGTCGCCGTGGCGCGATGATGTTTGACGGTCGCGTGGACGTGAGGACCCCGCACGGACACGGCGACCAGTTCGGAGCCGAGACGGACGCGGCCGCTCAACTTCTCGGCGAGCGCGGCCGGCAGGCGGCCGTTGCCGCCGACGATACGGTACAGATGCGAGCGCCCGAGCTCGTCGCTGTTCGCGAACTGATCGACGAGCGCGATGAGTGAGAGCTCCTCGGGATCGGCGAGAAAGAACCCCCGAAGCCCCGTAATCATCGCGCGGAGCTCGTCATCCGCGCGCATGTCGTCGAGCCACTGCGCGACTGAGCGGCGTGCGATGTCGGCGGTGATCGGCGAGTCCCATCGCTGTTCGGCGAGCTTGTACGGCCTGATCCACGGAGCCAGAAGCGACGGAAGACGATCCCAGCCTCGCATGCTGGTGCGTTTCAAGAGACGCGGACGGCCCGTTCCGTCCACCCGCGCGTATGCGAACCCGCCGCGAAGAATGCGCGCCAGCCGCAAATCGAGCGACGCCGCGAGCTCGCGGATTTCCGTCTGTTCTTCGTCGATCAGATCGCCCCCGGCTTCGGCGTGCTGCCGATCGGCGAAGCCTTCGTGAATGGTCCACACGCGTCCGCCGACGCGATCCCGCGCGTCGAGGACGACGACGTCGGCGCCCATCGACATGAGCTCGTAGGCTGCCGTCAGGCCGGCGAGACCCGCGCCGGCGACGATGACCGAAACGCCTGTCAATTCCCGTGTCACTGCGCGAAGCGCCGGAAGAAGCTCGAGTCGTTCCACCGCGGCCGATCGACACGGTTCGCGATACGAAGCGAGAGCTGACGTACGACGTCGACAAAGGCATCCGCGGCAGCGCGGTCGACGGGCTGATTGAGGTCGTCCGACGGAGCGTGGTAGCGCGCGGCCGTCCACCGCTCGGCGATCGCCGCTTCGGGTGTGTGCATCTCGTAGCCGACTTTCATCGCCAGCGCGGGGATGCCCGCGCGAATGAAGCTGTACTGGTCGCTGCGGATGAAGCGGTTTCGCTGCGGCTCAGGATCGGCCTGCACCTGCAGGTGCAGGCCGGCCGCGACCGCGCGGACGTCGGCGCCGAGATCCGATTCGTCGAGGCCGAGCACCATCAGCTCTTTCAGCGGAAAGAGCGGCAGGAACATGTCTGTGTTGACGTTGGCGACAAGCGCCGCGCCGGGGACCGTTGGATGCGCCGCGAAATAGCGCGAGCCGAGCTCACCCTTCTCTTCACCGGTGACGGCGACGAACAGCAACGAGCGCGCCGGGCGTTCGCCTGACGCGCGGAGCCGGGCCGCCACTTCCAGAACCGCCGCGACACCCGACGCGTTGTCCATCGCGCCGTTGTAAATCGCGTCTCCGCGAATCGGTTCGGCGACGCCAAGATGATCGAGATGCGCAGAGAGGACGACGAATTCGCTCCGCCGGGCGGGATCCGATCCGCGAAGGATGCCGGCGACGTTTTGCGACTCGAGCACGGCGCGCGTCACGGCAATCCGCGCGGCGAGCCGTGCGCCCAGCGAAAAACGCGGCAACGGCTTGCCGGCGTCGTCGAGCGCGAGCAATTCGTCGAACGTGTGACCCGTTCCTTCAAACAACAGCGCGGCATATGCCGGGTTCATCGTGATGGCGACCTGCTGTCCAGGGTAGTCGTCGAGCGCTCGATCGGCGAGCGACATCGCGGGCTGCAGCCGCTGCGGAGCGGACCGCGCCCACGGGATGTCGACGTTCTTCGGATTCGCGATCGTGATCGTGCCAACCGCGCCGGCCTCGCGATACATGTGCCAGCGTTCCGGGTTCGATCCGAAGTGCGCCTGCAGCGCGCTTGGCAGCGTGCGCGGCATCGTGTTGACGTAGACGACGATGGCGCCTTTGAGATCCAGTCCCTCGAGATCGTTGATTTGCTGATCGGGAATGTTCAAGCCCCGGCCGACGAAGACGAGCGGCGCGTCCACCGACGACGCGGGATCGACGCGAAGATTGACGTTCGCATGCTCACCGAGCGTGAGCGGGATGGTCGTTCCGGCGCGCGTCAGCGACAAGCTGGACCGGCTCTCGTCAATCTGGCGCGTCTCGAAGCCGACAGACTGAATGTACCCGTTGGTGCCCGCCGGTTCGAGGCCGGCTCGCTTGAACTGGTTGGCGACGTACTCGGCCGCCCGCTTATGTCCGGGCGATCCCGTGTTTCGGCCTTGAAGGGCGTCGCTGGCGAGAAACTCGACGTGTTTCCACCAGCTGCTTCCGTCAGCGACGACGAACGTCGCCGCGGTGACGGCGATCGCCAGAGCGGCGGCGACACGACTCATCACAGTTGCACCAGCTGGTAACCCTTCGCCTTGAGCATCGCGAGGAGGCCGTCCGGTCCCACGAGATGGGCGGCGCCGACGACGACGAACGCCGGACGCGGCCGCGAGAACAGCGCTTCGATTTTCGGCAGCCATGTGCGGTTGCGGGCGACGAGCAGCCGATCGTAGACGAACGGATCGTCCTTGATGTCGGACAGCACGAGCCGCTCGATGGCGCCGGCGTCGCCAATTTTCCACGACGCCGCGAGCTTGTTCACGCTCGCGGTCTCGGTGGCCACGCCTTTGAGCGTCTCCGCCAGAAACCGATCCTGCTGTTCCATGGACATTCCGTCGAACAGCGAGATCTGGAAATCCGTGGTTTCGAGGCCCTGGATCGTTTTGTTTTCCACCTGCGCGCGGTCGAAGAAGTGTTTGTCGAGGCCGAGCTCGGCGTCGAACCCTGCCTTCTGCCACTCCATCGCCTCGATGGTCATCGCCAGCATCCACGGCTTGAACTGCTTCAGCGCTTCCATCGGCATACCAAGCGTGCTGGAGTGCTTGTTGAGAAGCGCGAGCGTCGCCGGCGAAATGACTTTGTCGAGCGACTGGCCGGCGGGGAGCATGCCGCGCGACAACATCGAGAACTGCATGTTCGGCGACAGCATCTCGGCGAGATTGGCTTCTTCGACGAGCAGATCGGAGGCTTTGAAGCCCGCGTCGAGCGACGCGGGCAGCGGGTAGAAGTCCGACGTCAGCATGTGGACCGAGCCGACGAGGTACACGACGCCTTGGCCTTTCGTGGCCTTCCACGCGAACGCATGTGTCTGCGCGGCGGGAGACGCCGAAAGGCTGGCGGCAATCGCTGCGGTCAGCGCAACCACGACGGCGCGAACACGTCTGAACTGGGATCTGTTCATAGGGTTGTGACCATCTACTCGCGGAAGGACGACTGGAAGGCGTCGAAGCTGCGTTGGATGCGTTTCGCGAACGCGGTTTCGAAATCGACGCCGTCGCCAAGATCGTGAATCAGGTTCGCCACGGCGATTCCGCCCGCCTCGTCGAGCATGCGCTGGACGGCGAGAGCGCTCGTGGCGTACGCGAGCCGCGCCTGTCCGCCGGTAAAGCGGCCGAACGACCGGCTCAGCACGTTCAACGGGACCGGCTTGGCTTGATGAACCGTCCGGCGCGCCCAATCGAGGTCGGTCGATTCGAGGGCAGTGGCGACGCCCTCGTTGAGCCATGTGGGAATCGCCGACGCCGCGAGCGTGTGGACGAGCGCGTGCGTGAACTCGTGGGCGAGCACACGGTCCAGTTCGGCTTCGTCGTCGAGCGCGCCACGCATCGGCACACGGATGGTCCCGTCGTACGCCGCCGCCGCCCATGCCGGGGCGCGCGTGATGTCCGTGAATTGCTCCGTGGTGTAGAGGACGACTGGAATCGTGCGCGTGGGGTAGGTGTTCAGGATCCCACAGACGCGATCGAGGGCGCGGGTGAGCGACGCGACGGCCTTGGCCGCGATCGCCTCCTCTGCGGGACCTTCGAACGAGACCGCGAAGCGATCGCCGAACACCTGCTGCATTCGCAGCTGCAGGTCGAACTCGCGCCGCCAGCGATCGAGCGTCGCCTGGGTCGCGGTCTCGGCGGCTGAATCACGGGCGAGCGATTCATAGACTCTGATCGCGCCGAGGAGGTCGCCCTTGCGATGGAGCACGCGTCCCATCAGCTGCCGGGCGGACGCCAGTTTGGGATCGAGCGCGAGCGCGCGATCGAGTTCGGTCTTCGCGTCCTCGTCTCGCTGATCGGCGTAGGCGGCCGTCGCGGCGCCGACGTGAAGCTGGGCATTGTTCGGATTGGACGCGAGCGCCTGACGGAAGATGTCAGCGGCGGTCTTGTTCTGTCCGTTCGCGAGCGCGTTCCAGGCCGCGCTCTCCATCAGCGCGATTCGTGGGTCCGATGTTTGCGCGACGGCGGGAGCCGCGAGAAGCAGCGCCGTCAGAAGCAGTGCGGGGTGCACGCAGTCATTTTAGTCTGCAAACAGCTCGCGCAGGCTCGTGTCGACGCGGACACTGGCGTCGAGTTCGTGCGAAAGCGTGTCCGATACGACGTTGTCGGGCGACGTCAGACGCATTCGCAGCCGCTCCTCGTTGGGGAAGCGCGCGCGTCCCGCCTGCCAGGTTTCGCGCGCCTTGTCGCGTTGCTTCAGCCGCCAGTAGCCGTCGCCGAGGGCGAGATAAATCGTCACGACGTACTTGCGATCCGGGTGGGTGGACGCGAGCCGCATCGCCGCTTCCAGATCCGCGACGCCCTGGGGCGTGCGATGGAAGAACCCCTTTTCGAAGCGGAGGTTCACCATCCCTCGGATGGAATAGGCGACGTCGGACGGCTCGCGTTGAATGGAGCGTGTCAGCGCTGCCGTGGCGTTGTTGCCGAGGGAGATGCGGCGAAACGAGCCAACGGCAGGAATCTTGTCGATGTAGGCCAGGCCGAGACTCAACGCGGCGTGCGGTCCGGCTCCCTGATGTTTGTCGAGGGCCTCGAAGAATTTGATGGCGCGGTCGTAGTCGCCACTCGCAATGACAGCCTGTCGATAGTCAGCGGCAATCTTCAGGTTTTCCGGATCGGCGGAAACCCGGTTCTCGAATTTTGACAACGACGGTCCGGTCTGTCCGCCGAGCACGAATATCAGCGTCAGAATCGCAAGCATGCCGTTAGAATAGCGGCAACGTTCGCCGCGGCAAGCGCCGCGGTCCCCGAGTGTCCGGCATGGCGTCCGGAAGAAAGCGTGCAAGTAATGCTCCGTGTCGTCCTTTCGACTTCCGCGGCAGCCCGGCTCGACGCCGCGCGCGCCTTCCTCGGTCAGCTTCCTCCAGCAACTGAAGCGCTCATCGTCGGCGCCACGCGCGGCGCGGCCGACGATTTCGTTCGCGCCCTCGCGCGTGAGGCGGGGGCCACCTTCGGGTTCACGCGCTTCAGCTTCACTGAGCTCGCGGCGAGGGCTGCTGAAGCATCCGCGGTCGAACGGCGCGCGCCGGCGACCCACGCGGGGGCCGAAGCCGTCGCGGCGCGCGCCGTGTTCGACGCCGTTGCCGCCGGCGAGCTGAACTACTTCACGCCGGTCGCGTCGATGCCCGGCTTTTCGAAGGCGCTCGCGCGGACGGTTCACGAACTGCGGCTTGGCGGCGTCGCCGCGCGCGATCTCGCAGCTCGCGATGCCGCGTCGACAGACATCGGTCAATTGCTCGGCAGGATCGACGCGCAATTGACCGGAGCAGCCGTCAACGATCGTGCGGCGTTGTTCAGCGCGGCGGCCGCGGCGATCGCTTCAGGAGTCGCGCCGTGGACGGCGCGGCCGATCGTCCTGCTCGATGTGCCGCTCGACTCGGCCATCGAACGCGAATTCGCCGCCGCTCTGGCGCGACGCTCGCCGTCGATGCTAGCCGTCGTGCCGGACGGCGACGACGTGCCTGCCGCGACGTGGCGTGAATTGGGCGCCGTCCTCGAGCGAGTGGACGATGCCGCGGATCCCTCGTCGGACCTCGCGCACCTGCGGCGCCACATCTTCAACAAAGAGCGCCCCCCGCAGCGCCGGCCGAGGCGCGATGTCCAGATGTTCTCCGCGCCTGGAGAAGGGCGCGAGTCGATCGAGATCGTGCGGCGCATGCTCGACGAGGCGCAGCGGGGCGTGCGGTTCGACGAGATGGCGGTGTTCCTGCGAACGCCGGGGCATTATCTCGGGTTGCTCGAGCACGCGTGCCATCGCGGCGCCGTGCCGGCGTATTTCGAGCGCGGCGTTCGTCGTCCCGATCCGTCCGGCCGCGCCTTCATCGCGCTGCTGTCGTGCGCGGTCGAGGGGCTCTCGGCGAAACGCTTCGACGAGTACCTGTCGCTTGGACAAGTGCCTCGTGTCGTCGCCAGTCTCCAGTCCCCAGTCTCCAGTCAGTCCGCAGTCGTCCGGCCGCGCGACGAAATGTTCGTGAACACCGTCGATGGCGTCGTTGAGACACCCGAGGACGCTTCGACTGCGCCGGATGACGTGCCGGATTCAGACGACGAAGCGGTCATCGCCGGCACGCTCCGTTCGCCGTGGAGGTGGGAGGAACTGGTCGTCGAGTCCGCTGTCGTCGGTGGACGCACGCGCGCCGATGGGGGCCTACGCTGGCGCCGGCGGCTGAACGGGTTGGCCGAAGAGTATCGGCTGCGCATCAAGGAGCTGAAGAGGGACGAGCCGGAGTCGGCGCGAATCGCGCGATACGAACGCGATCTCAAGAATCTGCAACACCTGCGGGGATTCGCGCTGCCGATTGTCGACGCGCTCGCCGCGTGGCCCGAACGCGCGACGTGGGGGGAGTGGCTGCGCCATTTCTCGACGCTGGCCACACGCGCGCTTCGTCGTCCCACTCGTGTCCTCGAGACGCTGGCGTCGCTCCGGCCGATGGCGGACGTCGGACCGGTAGCCGTCGAAGAAGTTCGCGACGTGTTGCGCGATCGACTCATCATGCTCGACTGGGACCCGCCCGCGCGGCGCTATGGAGGCGTGTTCATCGGCACGCCGCATCAAGCGCGCGGGCGCACCTTCAAGGTCGTCTTCGTGCCCGGTCTCGCGGAGCGCGTCGTGCCTCAGCGTCCGCACGAGGATCCACTGCTCCTCGACGATCGCCGCCGCGAACTCGGCGGCGCGCTCGCGACGCAGGACGATCGAAAAAATGCCGAACGGCTGCTGTTGAAGCTGTCGATCGGCGCGGCTGAAGAACGTCTCTATCTCTCGTATCCGCGGCTCGACGTCGCCGAGACGCGTGCGCGCGTACCGTCGTTCTATGCGCTCGACGTCGTACGCGCGATCACGGGCGAGATTCCGGATCACCGCCAGCTCGCCAGCGACGCGGCCGCTGAAGCGGGCGCGAGCCTCGCGTGGCCGGCCCCGAAGGATCCCAACCGCGCCATCGACGACCTCGAGCACGACCTCGCCTCGCTCAAGCCGCTGCTCGACTCGCGCGACCCGGCATCGGTCCGAGGACACGCGCATTACCTGCTGCAGCTCAACGACGCGCTGCGGCGATCGGTCATCAGCCGCTGGGCGCGCGGCCGCAGTGCGTGGTCGCAGGCCGACGGCTTGATTCGCGTGGCGCCTGCGATCACCTCCGCACTCGACAAGGAGCGGCTGGCCAACCGTCCTTATTCGCTGTCGGCGCTGCAGCGTTTTTCATCGTGTCCGTATCAGTTTCTCCTCGCGACGATCTACCGCCTCGAGCCGCGCGAAGATCCGGAGCCGCTGGTGCGTCTCGATCCGCTGACACGCGGCAGTCTTTTTCATCGCGCGCAAGCAGAGTTCTATCGCGAGATGCAGAAAGCTCACGCCCTGCCAGTGACCCGCGACCGCGTGGCTGCGGCGTCGACCGTCGTCGAGGCGGCGCTCGATCGCGTCGCCAACGAGTACAAAGAGCTGCTGGCGCCTGCCATCGAGCGGGTGTGGCGCGACGAAGTCGACGAACTGCGCCGCGATCTTGGCATTTGGGTGCGGAAGATGGCCGACGACGGGTCGTGGGTCCCCGAGTACTTCGAGTTCAGCTTCGGCCTCTCCGACGAGGGCCGTGACGAACGCAGTCTGAAGGAGCCGGTCACGATCGACGGACGTTTTGTCTTGAGAGGATCCGTCGACCTCATTGAACGTTCGCCGAACGGCGACCTGCTGCGCATCACCGATCACAAGACAGGCAAGAACCGGTCGAATCGCGACCTGATCATCGGTGGTGGCGGGGTGCTGCAGCCGGTTCTTTACAGCGCCGCGGTTGAGCAGGGGCTCGGAACGAAGGTCGCCGCGGGCCGCCTGTATTACTGCACGACTGCCGGCGGGTTCGCCGAGCACGCGATTCCGATTAACGACTACACCCGGACGCAGGGGCTGCATGCCTTGACGATCATCGATCGCGCCGTCGCGCAGGGCTTTCTCGTCGCGGCGCCGCACGAGCGCGCGTGCACGTGGTGCGATTTCAAGCCGGTCTGTGGACCACGCGAAGAGGAGCGGGTGAAACACAAGGCGGCAGACCGGTTGGCCGACCTCGAGGCGCTGCGGGGGATGCGATGAGCGTCGTGTTGCGGTTTCCGCAGCCGTCGGATGCCGACGCGCGCCTGGCCATCCGTGATGCACTCGACGAGACGCTCGTCGTCGAAGCGGCTGCTGGAACCGGCAAGACCACCGAACTGGTGAACAGAATCCTGCGTGTGCTCGAAACCGGGCGGGCGCAGATGGATCAGATTGTCGCCGTGACGTTCACCGAAAAGGCCGCGGGCGAATTGAAGCTGCGGCTGCGGGAGGCCCTCGAGACGGCGAGAGCAAACGCCGTCGACGACGCCGTTCGCGCGCGACTCGACGCGGCGCTTGAAACACTCGAAGAAGCGCACGTCAACACGATTCACGGGTTCTGCGCCGAGCTGATTCGCGAGCGGCCCGTGGAAGCCTGCGTCGATCCGCTGTTCACAGTGCTCACCGAGCCGCAGTCCGAACAGCTTTATGCGCGCGCGTTTCAGGCGTGGCTGCAGGAGGCGCTCGCGAGCCCGTCCGACGGTCTTCGGCGTGCGCTGCGGAGGACGAGCGCGCCGGCCTTCGGCGGACTCGGTGACGGCGACGGCCCGGTCGATCGCATTCGGCGAGCGGGACGCTCGCTCGCGGAATGGCGCGACTTCCCGCATCCCTGGCATCGGCCGCCGTTCGATCGTGCGAGAGCCATCGCCGCCGCGCTCGATCGGCTGCATCAGCTCGCGACGCTCAGCGAGGATCCGCTGTCGGAACGCGACAACCTGTACGTCGACACCGACGCCGTGCGGCGCCTCAGCCGGCAGGTGCGGCTCGAAGAATCGTTCGGACATGTCGATCACGACGGATGGGAATCGCGTCTGGTCGATCTCGTCCGCGATCGCGGTCTCTCGCGGACGAGGAAGGGAAGCGGCTACAAGTACAGCAAGACGGCGCTTCGTACGGAGGTCCTCGCCGCGCGCGATGCGCTGTTCGCAGAGCTGCAGCAGTTCAAGAAAGACGCCGACGCCGACCTCGCTGCCTGCCTGCAGCACGAGCTCGAGCCGGCCACGACACGCTACGAGACGTTGAAGGCGGCAACGGGCGCCCTGGACTTCGGCGATCTGCTGGCCAAGGCCCGCAATCTGATCAAGTCGGACGATGCGGTCCGGCGTCATCTGCAGACCAAATTCACCAGGATCTTCGTCGACGAGTTTCAGGACACCGATCCGATTCAAGCCGACATCCTCCTGCTGCTCGCCGCCAACACCCCTGGCAAGCTCTTCATCGTCGGCGATCCGAAACAGGCGATCTATCGGTTTCGAGGAACCGACGTCGGCACGTACTGGCGCGTGCGCGACCAGCTGCAGCGGCAGGGCGGACGCACGTTGCAGTTGACGACGAGTTACCGCAGCGTGCCGTCGATTCAGTGTTTCGTCAACGCGGCGTTCGCGCCGCACACGGTCGAGAACCGCGCCACGTTGCAGTCCGGGTACGTGCGGCTCGAGAAGTCGCGCGAAGAGAACGGCGCGCAACCGTCCGTCATCGCGCTGCCGGTGCCGAAGCCGTATCCGCGCAAGAGCTACGGCGGCCTAAAGGCGTCAGCGAAGGCCATTGAAGAGTCGCTGCCCGATGCGATCGCAGCGTTCATCGCCTGGCTCACCGACGAGGACCGCGGATGGACCGTTGTCGAACGCGATGCCGACGGGCGCGACCAGCGGGTGCGCATTCAACCGCGACACGTCGCCGTGCTGTTCCGCCGGTTCACCAGCTTTGGCGAGGACATCACGCGGCCGTACGTGAACGCCATCGAAGCGCGCGGCGTGCCGCACCTTCTCGTGGGCGGCAAAGCGTTTCACGGACGCGAAGAGGTCGAGGCCATTCGCGCCGCGCTGGCGGCGATCGAGTGGCCCGACGACGAGCTGTCGGTATTCGCCACGCTGAAGGGCCCGCTCTTCGCGATCGACGACGAACACTTGTTCGAGTTCCGATCGCGGTACGGCACGTTCCATCCGTTCCGCGTGCCGCTGGAGCTCGGCGGCAATTCGGGCCATGAACTGGCGCTCGCCGGCGCGCCAACCAGCCATCTGGTGGCGATTGGTGACGCGCTGCGCCTGCTGCAGCA
>Ga0068871_100000272_pt1 | contig 35562 bp, 32 predicted proteins | sample KBSMisM72_FD_72750 | JGI IMG/M metagenome (GOLD analysis project Ga0068871, IMG submission 72750) | Miscanthus rhizosphere microbial communities from Kellogg Biological Station, Michigan, USA - KBS Miscanthus M7-2 | ecosystem: Host-associated > Plants > Roots > Rhizosphere > Soil ...
TTGTCGCGCCGGACTAGGGATCCTGCAGCCAGCCTTGCATTGCGGCGTAGCGCACGACGTCGGTGCGGCCCGGGAGATCCAGCTTACGCATCGCGTTCGACTTGTGGACTTCGACGGTCTTCACCGCGATGCCGAGGCTGGCGGCAATCTGCTTGTTGCTGTGGCCGACGGCGGTCAGCCGCAATACTGCGGTCTCGCGCTCCGTGATCGACGGCGTCGCTGCCGGCGGACGGCGTGTTCCCTGCGGCGGAGGCACCTGCAGTGCGCTGTCGAGATACTTCTGGCCCGCGGCGGCGGCGCGAATCGCCTTGAGCAGCTCGTTCGACGAGCTTTGTTTCAACACGTACCCTGCGGCTCCCGCGGCGAGCAGTTGCTGAACGTATGCGCTGTCGCGATGACGCGTCAAGGTGACGACCGCAGTGGACGGCAGCGACGATCTCAGCGTTTGCGCGGCGACGACGCCGTTGACTTCCGGCATCGACAGATCGAGAACGACGACATTCGGCCTGAGCGACTGCGCCCGCTCGATGGCGGTCTTGCCGTCTCCCGCTTCGCCAATCACGCGCATGTCGTCCTGCGCGTTCACGAGGAGCCGCAGCCCCTCCCGGACGGTTTCGTGATCTTCAGCGAGAAATACTCCAATCACGGTAATGCTCCTCAACAAGCGCGGCTCAGCGTGCTCAAAGGCGATTCTACGACGGACGATGCGGGCGTGCGCTGTTTGTCTTCTCGAAAGAATCATGGATGGGATAGCGGATTCGCTCGCGCGGTACGGGTTTCGCCCGATTTCTCGAGATGCGGGAGTGGTGCAGGCTGGGCCACAGTCTCTCCGTCGGTTGGTCAAAAAGGCACCAATGTCCAAGCAATCCGGCGAACGGGCGCGTCCTGCGCTCAGACGGTTCGCTTCCGACCCTAGAAACTCTGTCGAGCTTCGCCGTACGCTCGCCGAGACGCAACAGCAGCTCGAGCACGAGCAGGAAGGACCTGAGCGCGCCGAATCGATGACGCGCTCGGTCGACGCTTTTCTCGCGATGCTCGCGCACGAACTGCGACAACCGCTCGCGGCGGCGCTACATCGCGCGGCTCGTCGGCGATGTGTCCGAGGTGTCGCAGATTTTTCGAGGCGCGCTCAAGCTGCATCGCGAACGGCTCGACGTCCGTATGATCGTCGCTGAACGCGTGACGATGACGGAGAGGAGCTGCGGAACGCGGCGGCGTACACGCCCGTACGGAGGACACGTGCGGCTGACCGTCGACGGCGACGATCGTCAGGTGCGCGTTCGAGTGCGTGACAACGGCGCGGGCATCCCGGCCGACGCTGTCTCGAGTGTTCGAGCTGTTCAATCGAGGCGGCACGCGCAGCGACGGACAAAGCGCCGGTATCGGCCTCGCTGTGTCCACCGTCATCCTCCCCAGGGATTTGTCCGCCTAGACCCGTTCGTGGCATCGTGACGTCGTGGCGAAAGGGCAGGAACCGCCCGTCACGATCCAGGCCGGCGGGCACGACGTCTCAATCACCAACCCAAGCAAGGTGCTGTTCCCCCACGCGGGGTACACGAAGCTCGATCTCGCGCAGTACTACTTTGCCGTGGCAGACGGCGCTCTCCGCGGCGCCGGCGGCCGTCCGAACATGCTCAAGCGCTACCCGAACGGGATCGGCGAAGAATTCTTCTACCAGAAGCGCGCGCCAGCATCGCGGCCGGACTGGATCGAGGTCGTCACCCTCAAGTTTCCTTCGGGCCGAAGCGCCGACGAGGTCGTGCTGCGCGGCGCGGCGTCGCTGCTGTGGGTGGTGAACCTCGCGTGTTTGGAATTGCACCCGCACCCGATCCGCGCTGACGATCTCGATCATCCCGACGAGCTTCGCGTCGATCTCGACCCGGTTCCCGGCGTCAAATGGGAACAGGTTCGCGACGTCGCCCGCGTCGTCCACGCAACGCTCGACGACTATCGGCTCGCCGGCTGGCCGAAGACCTCGGGATCGCGTGGGGTTCATGTGTCGGTGCGCATCGGGCAGCAGTGGACATTCGAGGAAGTGCGGCGAGCGGCGCTCGCACTGGCGCGCGAAGTCGAACGACGCGCGCCGGAACAGGCGACGAGCAAATGGTGGAAGGAAGAACGCCACGGCGTCTTCATCGACTACAACCAGAACGCCAAGGACCGCACGGTCGCGAGCGCCTATTCCGTACGCCCGGTTCCGGATGCACGTGTGTCCGCACCGGTCACTTGGGACGAACTCGACGTGTGCGACCCTGCAGACTTCACGCTGCGAACGATGCCCGTCCGGTTCAAGGCCGTTGGCGATCGGCACGACGGCATCGACGCGAGCGCCGGCTCGTTGGATGCGCTGTTGGAGCTGTCGGAGCGGCAGAAGCGCGAAGGACTGAGCGACGCGCCGTGGCCGCCGCACTACAAAAAGCAGAAGGACGAACCGCCGCGTGTGCAGCCGTCGAAGGCGGCTACCGCTTCGCCGCGGCGAAGACCTCGTCGAGCGCGAACGGCGTCGTGACCTCGAGCTGATCGTAGCGGCAGTCTTCAGGGGGCTTGTCGGGACGCCAGCGCACGAACGTGGTCGCGTGGCGGAAGCGGTCGCCTTGGAGATGGTCGTACTTCACTTCGACGACGCGTGCGATCCGCAGCGGTTCCCAGGACAAATCCTTGCCCGCGCTCCATCGGCTCTGCCCGCCAGGCATGCGGACCCGGTCGCCGGCGCCCTCTGCCCAATCGCGCCACGGGTGGTCCTGCAACGCGTTCTTGCGCAGCGGCTCGAGTTCTTTCACCAGCTCCCGCCGCGCCGCCATGGTGAACGACGAGGTGACGCCGACGTGATGCAACCGTCGGTTGTCGTCATACAGTCCCAGCAGGAGCGAGCCGACTGCATCGGGCCCACTCTTATGCCAACGGAACCCTGCGACGACGCAGTCGGCGGATCGCGCGTGTTTGATTTTGAACATCACGCGCCTGCCTGGCGTGTACGGCAGATCCATGTGTTTCGCGACGACGCCGTCGAGACCGGCCCCTTCGAACCGCTGCAGCCAGTCCGCGGCCAGTTCGCGATCGGTGGTGACCGCCGTCACACGGACCGGCGGCGGGACGTCGGCCAGTAAGCGTTCGAGCAGCGCGCGCCGGTGTCGTTGCGGCTCGCTGCGGATATCTCTGCCGTCGATGGCGAGGAGATCGAATCCGACGAACGACGCGGGCGTCGATTTCGCCAGCAAGGCCACGCGAGAGGCGGCGGGATGGAGGCGTTGCTGCAGCGCACTGAAATCGAGGCCGCGCGGCGTCGCGATGACGATTTCTCCGTCGACGACGCAGCCAGGCGGAAGAAGCCGTCCGAACTGTTCGTGCAGCTCTGGAAAGTAGCGGTCGAAGGGACGCAGATCGCGGCTCTGAATGAACACGCCGGGCGATCCGCGAAAGACAATCGCACGAAAACCGTCCCACTTCGGCTCGTACAGAAAGTCGCCGCCGCTCGGGAGCGCGTCGACCGCCTTTGCGAGCATCGGCTCGATCGGCGGCTCGACCGCGAAACGATCGGTCACGGGTCGATGGTAATCGACCCGTGACGACTCGTGTTCGACTACTGGCTGACGGCTCCGACCGGCGGGACCGTGCTGGCTCCAGGCGGGCACGGCACTTGTGGCGCCGTCGCGGTCGCCGTCGTCGACCCCGGTGTCGAGGTCCCCGGAGTTGTCGAGCCAGGCGTCGTCGTCCCAGGCGTCGTCGTTCCAGTTCCAGTCCCTTGGTTTCTGGGCTGGGTCGATGTGCCCGTGCCGGCTCCCGCCGGAACACAAGGCGGATTCGCGATCGGCTGGGCCGGCGTCGTCGTCGGCGTGGTCGGCGTTGTCCTCGGCGTCGGTGTCACTGTCCCTTGTGGCGTTGGCGTCACGGTACCTTGCGGTGTCGGCGTGACTGTCCCTTGCGGCGTCGGCGCAGTGGTGCCGGACGGCGTCGGCGCGACCGTGCCGGATGGGGTCGGCGCTGTCGTGCCTGACGGCGTGGGCGCCGTCGAGGGCGTTTGACTCTGCGCGGCGACGCCGACTACCGACATCGCCGAAGCAAACGCCAATGCTGTCGTGAGTCTTGTCATCCTGCGATGCATCGCGTCCTCCTCTCCATGGTTCGTGCGCCGGCAGCGGCTCCACTAACGCCGCCAAAGCCCATGAGGCGACTCGCCGAGTCCGCCGCCGGCGTTGCGCGCGATCGCTCTATCGATTTTTTTGCGTGTTCGTGCCTCGCTTCAATCTTTTGGTGCTCCCTGAGATTGCGGTGGGTATTTCCTACGCAGTCACTGAATGCACGCTGAATGCCGCCGGTAAATGATCAGCCGCGAGTGGAAGCAAATGAAGAGCCGCGTGCCGAAGGGGTTTCGACACGCGGCCTCGAGCTTACGCGCCGTGGGCCAGCGTTGCGTCGTGCTGCACGATCTTCGAATACAGCGCGAGCGACTGCGCCACCACCTGATCCATGTTGTAGTACTTGTACGTGGCGAGCCGCCCAGTGAATTGCACGCCGCGCGTGGCAGCCGCCAGCATCTGGTACTTGCGATAGAGCTCGTTATTCTCCGCGCGAGGAATCGGATAATACGGATCGCCGCTCGCCTGTGGGTATTCGTACACGACCGTCGTCTTGTGATGCTCCTGCCCGGTGAGATGCTTGAACTCCGTCACTCTCGTATAGAGGTTTTCGTTCGGGTAGTTGATCACGGCAACCGGCTGATGCTGGCGCTCGTTGAGCGTCTCGAACTTGAATTCGAGCGATCGATACGGCAGCCGTCCGTACCGGTAGTCGAAGTACTCGTCGACGGGGCCTGTGTAAATCACCTCGCCGTGTGGGACGACTTTCACGATTTCCCGGTAGTCGACGCTCAGCATGATCTTGATGTTCGGATGGTTCAGCATCTTCTCGAACATCCGGGTCAGGCCATGCTTCGGCATTGCCTGGTACGTGTCGGTGAAGTACCGGTCGTCGCGATTCGTGCGGACCGGCACGCGTGCCGTCACCTGCGCGTCCAGTTCCGACGGGTCGAGGTCCCACTGCTTCCGGGTGTAGTTGCGGAAGAATTTCTCGTACAGCTCGCGTCCCACCTTCGAGACGATCACGTCCTCCGACGTCTTGATCTGCGTGCGCTTCTCGGCGAGCGACTCGAAGAACTTGTCTACCTCGAACGACGTGAGCTTCAGCCCGTAAAGACGGTTGACTGTCTCCAGGTTGATCGGAATCGGCACGAGCTGCCCGTCGACCCACGCCTGAACGCGATGCTGATACGGATGCCACTCGGTGAACTTCGACAAGTACTCGAAGACCGGCTTCGAGTTCGTGTGGAAGATGTGCGGCCCGTACTTATGCACGAGGATGCCCGCGTCGTCGTAGTGGTCGTACGCGTTCCCGCCGATGTGCGGGCGTTTATCGATAATCAGGACCTTCTTGCCGGCGTCCACCGCGAGCCGTTCGGCCATGACGCTTCCGGCGAAGCCGGCGCCGACGATGAGGTAGTCAAACATCGGCCCGCCCCATGGAAGGGGCCGCCGGGCCGGGTTGGCGTCGCGCAGAACGCCGGTCTTTGAACGCAAGGTGCACGCGCCGGGACGTCTCGGCGCGAGACGCGGTCGCCCTGCGACGCAATGCGTTCTCGACCAGCGTCCGCATGTCGGCCCACGTGCGATCCCACGAAAGCTGCCCAAGATATTTGTCCACGCGCACACGCCAATCAGGATCGGTGCCGTCGAGCGCGTGTGCGATCGCCTCCCCGAACTCTGCGGCCGTGCTGGCAATCGCCACCATGGCCTGATCGCCATAGGGCCGAACGACATCGCGAATCGGCGTCGACACCACATGACAGCCGGCCGCGAGATACTCGGGCGTCTTCGTCGGGCTGATGAATTTCGTCGATTCGTTCATCGCGAACGGAAGCAGCGCCACCTCCCAGCCAGAGAGATAGGCGGGCAGCTCCTCGTACTGCTTCATCCCGAGGTAATGGATGTTCGGAAGCTTCGGCAACGAGTCTTCAGAGATCTTGACGACGGGACCGAGCATCACCAGATGCCACTCCGGATGCGCAGCAGCGAGCTCGCCCAAGAGTTCGATGTCCATCCGTTCGTCGATCACGCCGAAGAATCCCATTCGTGGATGCGGAATGCTCGCCTGGTCTTTGGGCTCGCGTTCGATGGCGCGCGCCTTCGCGAAGTGCGCCACGTCGACGCTGCTCGGGAACGGGTACACGCGCGGATGGCGGGTCCGCTTCGCTTCGTGCAGGCTGTGCCCGCCGGTGAACACGATGTCGGCGAGTTCGAACAACTCCTCTTCGAGCGTCAGCAGCTGCGGCGGCGCGCCCTTGAAGGCCGAGAGCTCGTCCATGCAGTCGTACACGACGGCTGCAGGCGTCATCGCCCGGGAGAAGTTCAAGGCCATCGGCGTGTAATACCAGCAGACAGGCCGGTCAATCCGCCATTCGTCGCACAGTTCGCGAAGAAGCTCGCGCACCGCGTCGTTCGTCGAAGGCGCGTCGGCTTTCATCGCCGGAGGCAGATGCGGGACCACGACGCGAACGTCGCCGTCGCGGCGGAGCTTCAGTTGCGGCCGCGACGCGTCGAAAATGGGCTCCTCGAAGAAAAAGACGCGGCGCTCTGACGCAAAGCGCGTCATCAAGTGCTGTGGACGCTGAAACACGAAATTCCATCGAAGATGCGAAAGACATACGAGGTCGGCGCGAGCTCTCGTCGTCCGTCCGTCGACAGTCGTGTAGTGTGGAGGGGTCATGGCTCCTTAGCTCCTGTAAGAGGAAGATCTTTCAAGAACTGTTCCCATATTTAGGACACTAGGACCTCGGCCTTCTTCCCATACTGTTCGTGGTAGCGCGTGACAACCCGTTGTGCCGTATCTGGTGGAGCGCCGGGTTTGCACAACATGAGAACGGCGCCGCCGAATCCACCGCCAGTCAGTCGAGCTCCGAGGACGTCTGGATCGTCGTTTGCCGTGTCGACGAGCCAATCGATCTCCGCGAGCGACACCTGGAAGTCGTCGCGCAGCGACGCGTGCGACGCTTTGAGCAGCGCGCCGCACTTGCGCAAGTCGCCCGCGCGGAGTGCGTCGACGGTGTCGAGCACGCGCGCGTCCTCGGTCAGGACGTGGCGCGCACGCCGATTGAGCGGTTCGGGCAGCGCGTTGACGCGCGGCAGATCCGCGGGCGTGAGGTCGCGCAGCTTCGCGACCCCCAGCGCACGCGCGGCGTCCTCGCATTCGCGGCGCCGCGTGCGGTAATCGCCGCTGGCGTGGTGGTGGGCGATGCCCGAGTCGATGATCCGAAGCGAAGTCTCTGGCGGCATCGGGACGTGCGTGAACTCGCGGCTCGTCGCATCGAGGAAGAACGCGAAACCCTCTTTGCCCAGGCTGCAGACCATCTGGTCCATTACGCCGACCGGCGCGCCGACGAACTGCGTTTCGGCCGCGTGCGCGAGCTCCGCGATGTCGAGATCGGACAGTTGCAGCGAGAACAACGATCGAAGACCGCGCAGGGCGGCCACTTCGAGCGCGGCGCTCGACGACAGGCCCTTGCCGACGGGGACGTCCGACGTGATCAGCATGTCGAACCCACCGCGACGATAGCCGCCTCGGCCCAGCGTCCATGTGACGCCTGCGACGTAGTCGACCCACCCGCCCGCCGGTTTCTCTTCGCCGATGGTGAATTCAGCGACGCCGCCCTCCTGCGCGTCGCTCGCGAGCCGGACGTGTTGATCCGATCGCGAGGCGAGCCACACCTGTGTATGCAGCGGCAGCACCGACGGCATGCAGAAGCCGCCGTTGTAGTCGGTGTGTTCGCCGATCAGGTTGACGCGTCCCGGCGCCGACGCCTTGTGCTCCGGCGGTTTGCCGAAATAAGAGGCGAACATGTCGTCATTCAAGCGACACCTCGACGGCGCGAAGCTCCGCCGCCTTGGCTTCAGGCAGCGTGTCCGCGGTAAACGCCCCGGCGCCCAGTTCGCTGCCGGCGATGTACTTGAGCCGGCCGGGCATGCGGTAGGGCGGATAGAACTCGATGTGGACGTGCGCCTCAGGATGATCGCGGCCGTCGGTCGGCGCCTGATGCACGACCATCACGTACGGGAAGGGCTTGTCCCACATCCGATCGAACTTGAGCAGGATCGTTTTCAGCGCCCGTGCGATCTCGGCGCGTTCGGCGGCGGTCACGTCGGCAAACGACGGCGCCGCCCGCCGTGGAGCAATCCAGACTTCGTAGGCGTAGCGCGCGCAAACCGGCACGAGCGCGATTGCTTCGTCGCTCAGATACAGCACGCGGCGTCCGTCTTTGACCTCGTCGGCCAGCAGATGCTCGAGGAGCCCGCAGCCGTGCTGCTGCTTGTATTCGAGTTGCGCGGCCAGTTCCGTCGCCGGCACGGGCGGAACGAAGGGATATGCGTAGATCTGGCCGTGCGGATGGTGAAGCGTCACGCCGACTTCTACCCCCCGGTTTTCGAACGGCATTACGTACTGCACGTCGTCGCGGCGTCCGAGATCGGCGTACCGCTCCCCCCACACTTCGAGAATCAGCTCGATCTGCGCGAGCGGAAGCCGCCCGAGACTCTGCGATGGATCCTGGGTGAACACGACCACTTCGCAGGCGCCCTTCGCCGGCCGCGTCTCGACGATCTCGTCCGGCTGCGCGGTCGCGTGTGTCGAGAACGTCGGAAATAGGTTGTCGAAAACAGCGACGTCGTAATCGCCGACCGGCAGCTCGCTCGGACGTTTCGGGTCGTTGCTTGGCGCAAGCGGATTGTGCTCGGCGGGCGGAAGAAACGTGCGGTCCTGACGATGTTGTGCGTACGCGACCCATTCGCGCCGCAGCGGATGCCAGCGGAGGTACGAGTTCGCGCCCGCCCCTTGCGGCGCGGTCGGCGGGCTGCTGATCGTCTCGGGGATCGGCCGGCGCGAATACAGTCGAAGCGAGCGTCCGTCCGGCTTCGAAAGCGTTCGCGTGTACATGTTTCTACTCTGGACGCTCGCCGATCGTGACCGGCACGGGCGCCGGACCGGGCGCGACGGTGTCTGTAGCCGAGGCCTTCATCGCGGCGACGTTGTGCGCTTGCGGCTCCAAGCCAGCCGCGGGTATCGGCTGCCCGCGCGTCGCACGAGCGATCTGATCGAGGGGAAATTTCGGCGTGCGGTCTTCATAGAGCAGCCCGTTCGCCTCCTGATACGTGTCGGCGAATTGCGTGTAACAGAACCCGGCCAGGATGTTGAGCGAATGGATCGTCGACATCAGCCGTACATAACGCCCCGCGAACGCCTCAGCCGATTCCACCCGCGAGTATCCCCACGTCGACTCGTGGTCTCTCGCGAACGCAATGCCGCCGAATTCGCTGAGCACGATCGGCTGCTCGGTGGGCGTCGCGCGATCGGCTTCGAGCACCAACACGCGGCCGCCGGGGCGTTCGCGTTTGAACAGGCGGGGGAGCACGCTGTCGGTCGAGTAGCGCGCATGGATGCGTTCCGGATCGCTGTCGTAGTCGTGGATGCCGATGATGTCGGTGGCGACGCTTTCCCAGCCGTCGTTGCCGATCACCGGACGCGTTGGATCGAGGGTCTTCGTCAGGTGATACAACCCGCGGACGTAGTGCCGTTCCGTGGGATTCATCGGCAGGTTGGGCACGCCCCACGACTCGTTGATCGGCACCCACGCCATGATGCAGGGATGGCTGTAGTCGCGCTCGATTGCCGCCGTCCACTCACGCGTCACTCGCTGCACCGACTTCTCCGTGAACCGGTAGGCGCTCGGCATCTCTTCCCACACGAGCAGGCCGAGACGGTCGGCCCAGTAGAGGTAGCGGGGATCCTCGAGCTTCTGGTGCTTGCGCACGCCGTTGAACCCCATCGTCTTCGCGAACTCGACGTCGCGTCTCAACGCGTCGTCGTCGGGTGCCGTCATGCCGCTGTCGGCCCAATAACCCTGATCGAGCACCATGCGGAGCAGGTACGGACGGCCGTTGAGGACGATCTTGTCTCCGTCCGTGTGAATGGCGCGAAGTGCGGTGTAGCTGGTGACTTCGTCCAGCAGTTCGTCGCGTCCTCCCCACAGGCGAATTTCGACGTCGATGAGCGTCGGCGCCGCGGGATTCCACAGCAAGCCGTTGCGGTAGTCGTCGATGCCGGGATCCGAGAGCGCGATTCGGCGATGCACCTCGCCGGAGACGACTTGATAGGTGTCGTCGGCGAGCAGCTGTTCGCCGACGCGCATCTTCACTTCGAGCCGCGTCATGTCGCGGCGCTGGCCGTCGAGCCAGACCTCGACGCCCATCTCCCAGCGTTCGAGGTTCGGCGTCCAGCGCAGGCGTGAGATCCATGTCGACGGGACGACTTCCATCCAGACCGTCTGCCAGATGCCGCTCGTGCGGTAGTACCAAATCGAATGCGGCTCGAGCAGCCAGTCCTGCTTGCCACGAGGCTTCGAGAGTTCGACGGGATCGTCCTCGGCCTGCACGACGATGACGAGCTTGCTGAAATTGCAGAACGACGTGACGTCGATGCTGAACGGCGTGTAGCCGCCTTCGTGCGTGCCGGCAAGCCAGTCGTTCACCCAGACGGTCGCACGGTAATCGACGGCGCCGAAGTGCAGCAATAGACGTTCGCCCGGCTTCATCGGCGGCGGGACGATGTCGCGCCGGTACCAACACACTCGAAAGAAGCCGGTGAAGTTGATCCCGCTCGCGCGCGTTTCTGGAGCGAACGGCACGTGGATCGTCTTCGTCCATTCGACATCGGCCGGCTGCCGCCACACGCCGTCCGGATCCATCGCGAATTCCCAGGTTCCGTTCAGCGACGTCCAGTCCTTGCGGACGAGCTGTGGACGCGGATATCCGCGCCCACTGATGAGTGCTGCGTCGGTTTGCGACATCGTTCAGGTGCTGAGTCGCAAGATCCGATCCACTACGGCGGGACTTTTGCGTATCACGAGGCGGTCGAGGTGCGAATGAATGTTCTCGTCACAGGTGGAGCGGGTTACATCGGCAGCGTCATCTGCGATCACCTGCTCGCAGAAGGTCACCGCGTCGTCGTCATCGACAACCTGTCAAAAGGCCATCGCGAGGCGCTTGCGGAAGAGGTCACGCTCGTCGAAGCCGATCTGCTTGATAGCGCTGCCGTCTCAGACGCACTCAAGCGCCATCAAGTGAACGCCGTCATTCACATGGCAGCGTCATCGCTGGTTGGCGAATCGATGACTCAGCCGTCGAAGTACTACCGCAACAATTTGTGGGCGACGCTCGGTCTTCTGGAGGCAATGACTTACTCAGGAATATCCACGCTTGTTTTCTCGTCCACGGCCGCCGTCTACGGCAACCCTGAGAAGCAGCCGATCGAGGAACACGATCCGACGACGCCCACCAATCCATACGGCGAAACGAAACTCGCGGTCGAACGCGCCTTGCACTGGTACTCGCTCGCGCACGGGCTGAAGTACGTCGCTCTTCGCTACTTCAACGCAGCGGGCGCCACCGACACGCGGGGGGAGAGGCATTCGCCCGAAACGCACTTAATTCCGTTGATACTCGACGCGGCGGAAAAAATTACGAGTGTCGCCGTGTTTGGCGATGACTATCCGACCCACGACGGCACCTGCGTTCGCGACTACATCCATGTTTCCGATCTGTCGCGAGCCCACGTGATGGCTCTCAACTCGCTCGCCGGCGGCGGCCAGTCCGCGACTTTCAATCTCGGATGCGGGCAGGGCTACTCTGTGAGAGAAGTCATCGACGCCGCGCAACGCGTCACCGGCCGTTCAATCAACGTCGAGATTCAGCCGCGACGTGCTGGCGATCCTGCGGTGCTGGTTGCGAGTTCCGCGAGAATCCGCGAAGCGCTGAGCTGGACACCCAAGCACGAGTTGCTCGACGACATCGTCGGCTCGGCGTGGATATGGAAGCAGAAGTTCACGTCTGCGGCAGCTCGTTATTCCGAGTCGCAGCACGCTCGCTGAGCCGTGTAAGGCCCTGCGGCGCCCAGAACGATCCGCTTTGCCATCCGCTGAACGCCTTCTCGCCGCCGCTCGCAGGGCTCGCTGGCAGCAGGCCGCTGACGAGTCCGGTGACCGCCGCCGTCAGCTGAGGTGCAAGGCTGGCCGCCGCGACGGCCAATTTCGCCGGCCACGTGATCACGACCTCCGCGTCGCCGTGCTGTGCGGCGTCGACGATGCGTGTGGCGGCACGCCGTGCGTCAATCGAAAGAAGTGGAAGATGCTGCCCCTTGAACCATGCATTGAACATCGATCCCGTTCGCATCAGCCCGGGGCAGACGGTCGTCACGAGGATGTTCTCTTGCGCCAGCTCGGCGCGGACCGATTGGGAAAACCCCGTAAGCGCGAACTTGCTCGCGCAGTACGCGGCGAGATGAGGCACGCCGAGCTTGCCGCCAATTGACGAGATGTTCACGACGCGGCCGCCGCCGGTCTTGCGCATATGAGGCAGCGCGGCCTTCAGCGTGTAGAGCGGGGCCCAGAAGTGTATTGCCATCGCCTCATCGAAATCAGCGCTAGAAAAGTCTTCGAACGGGCCGACGGTCATCACGCCGGCGTTGTTGATGAGTACGTCGAGTTGCCCGTAGGCCCAGACGGCCGCGTTCACCGCCCGTTCTGCTTCGGCCGGCGTGGCGAGATCGGTGGCGATGGTCGTCGCTTCGATGCCAAGTGCGAGCAGGTCGGCCTTCGCGCGCGACAACTCGTCTTCGTCTCTTGCGGCAATCACGAGTCTGGCGCCACGGCTGCCAAGCTCGCGTGCGATGAGAAGTCCGAGTCCCCTCGATCCACCAGTTACGAGCGCAACACGTCCGCTGAGATCGATCGCGCGCGAACGGCGGAGCGCCTTTGACGCCAGTACCAGGCCGACAAGAATGCTCGCCGCAGTGATCGCCGGAATGTTTTGTTTCATGATCATCACCGCTTGCAAAGAGCGGGGCATCGGCACTTCGCTTGCACGCGCCGACGTGCCATGACTTTCCAGACGTCGCACCCGCGTCGTGTGCTGTTGAGCGCCGCGTGTGGCGCCGCGCTTGTCGCGGGTTGCTCACGTATGAACGCCAGCACTGACAGCAACGAACCGTTGCGTCCTGGTCAAACCTCAGCCGACACAGTCGTGGCGCACACCTTTTTCCCCGAGCATCGCAGGGCGCCGGCCGACGCGACTCACGCTCTGAAAGTCCCTCAAGGATTCTCCGTGGACGTGTTCGCGATGGGTCTTTCCGGTGCGCGCATGCTTGCGGTCGCTGACGACGGCACCGTGTATGTCACGCGTCCGGACTCCGGTGAGGTGGCGATGCTACGAACGGACGCAACCGGGACGACGCAGCCCGGTCAAGCCGCGGCCGGCATGCCGGGTGTTCACGGCATCGCCCTTCATGGCCGCCAGGTGTATCTCGCAACCACCAAGGACGTGTCCGTCGCCGACATCAATGGCGATGGGTCGTTCGGCGAGCGTCGAGTGATCATCTCCGACCTTCCGGATGGCGGACAGCATGCGCGCCGCACGATCGGCATCGGTCCGGATGGAATGCTCTACATCTCGATCGGCAGCGACTGCAACGCCTGCGCGGAGCCTGACGGCGAGCACGCGACGATGCTGCGAGCGCCGCTCACTGGTGGCGCTCGCGAGGTGTTCGCCAAGGGCTTGCGGAACACGATCGGCTTCGACTGGGACCCCAGGTCGCACGAGTTGTGGGGCATGGACAATGGGATCGACTACATCGGCGACGACGAGCCGCCTGAGGAGCTCAATCGCCTGATGGAAGGCGGTGACTACGGCTGGCCGTTCCGGTTTGGCAACAACCGCGTGAACCGCTTGTTCGATCGGTCGAAGGTTTCGCCGGCGGAATTCGAAAAGCAAACGTTCGCGCCGTTTCTCACGTACGAGGCGCACTCGGCGCCGATCGCGCTGGTCTTTTACAACGCGAGCCAGTTTCCCCAAAACTACCGCGGGTCCGCGTTCGTCGCGCTTCATGGGTCGTGGAATCGCGAACACGCGACGGGCTACAAGGTCGTCCGTGTGGTCTTTCGCGACGGTCAGCCGGAGCGCTTCGAAGACTTTCTCACGGGCTTTCTCGTCGACGACGGCAAAGCCCAGATCGGACGTCCGGCCGGCCTCGCCATCACGAAAGACGGCGCGTTGCTCGTCAGCGACGACGGCAACGGCGTGATCTATCGCGTCAGCTACGCGGGCGCCCAGACGTCCTAACCCGAGCAGCAGGAGGAGGAGATAAACCCATGCCCGACATCGATGCGGCGGCGGCCGACAGGCTGCTGGCGCGGATTGAAGTCGCCGTCGGAGAACTGATGCCGCGCGACGGCGGCAACGCGCTTCTCATCAAGGAAATCCTCGAAGCGGTCAACGGCCTTCGCTCGCTGGTCGGCGTTGTTCGCACGCACTAGGGATCGGGAATCGATCTATCTCGTGAACGAGTGATTTAGTGATCTTGAGATCGCCGGATCACCAAATCGCTGAATTCTGAATTGCATTCAATGGAGGGGGACACATGGCGGACACGCAGACACTGCACGATGCATTTCTGGACGAGCTGAAGGACGCGTACGACGCGGAGAAGCAGCTGACCAAGGCGCTGCCGAAACTGGCGAAGGCCTCGACCTCGCCCGAACTGCGGCAAGCGTTCGAAGATCACCTCCAAGAAACCAACGGCCATGTCGAGAAGCTCGAGCAGGTGTTTGAGAGCCTCGACGAAAAGGTCAAAGGCAAACACTGCGACGGCATCGCCGGCATCATCGAAGAGGGAAAGAACGTCATGGGCGAAGAGTTCGAAGGCGCCACGCTCGACGCCGTCCTCATCGCCTCAGCGCAGCGCGCCGAGCACTACGAGATTGCGGCGTACGGCACGCTCGTCGCGTGGGCGAAGGTGATGGACTACAACGACGCGGCCGACCTTCTGCAGGAAATCCTCGACGAAGAAAAGGCGGCGGACGAGAAGCTGAACGCGATCGCCGAGTCGGGGGTCAACGAGCAGGCGGCGTCCGGCGTACAGAGCGAAGCGGGGGAAGAAGACGAAGGCGAGGAGGGCGAACCGATGTCGCCGGCGCGCGGTGCTCGCCGGAGCGCCGCGGCAGCATCGATTTCGCGGCGGACGCCGCGCAAGCGCCGCTAGCGGCTACGGCTTGGTCGCCGACGCCGCGTCGCGTTCTTCCGCACGGGCTGCGCTGAGGATGTTGCGCAGCCCGTAATTGCCTTCGTGGCACTCGTACAACTGAATCGGCTCCGCGTCGTTCATCGTCAACGGCATCGAGAACGTCCACGGCCGCGTCCACGTCTTCGGATCGTCCAACGTCACCGACCATCGCAGCTTGTCCGGCGCGACGCGCGTGAAGCGCTCCGTGATCTTCAACGTGTCGGGATTCGCGTTGCGATACACGCTGCGGCCGTTGAAGTTCGTCGTCTCGACGACGAGCGTGTCGCCTTCCCAGTGTCCCCGCGAATCGCCCATGTCGAGACGCAGGTGTGTGCTGACGTGCGGCCGCGGCTCTTTGTCGATCGGAATCACGCGCGTCTCGTGAATCATCTCGTACTGAATCGCGATGAAGCCCTGGCCTTGCACGATGCGCGACGAGTTGCCGTAGATCGTCGGCATGCCCGACGCGGGGAAGCCCCGCGTGATGCAGCGATCGTACAGACTCCGATCCTCGTACGAATCGGAGCCGCCGTTGTACACGAACTGACGTGCCGCTCGCACACGCGCCTGGCCTTCGGGCGTGAGCGGCGGCACGCGGCCGTCGTCGGGATCCGTGATGAGCCAGGCTTGCGCGCTCGCGTCGAGTTTGAAGGCGACCTGCCACCAGTTGCTCGGCGCGTCGAACGGCGTTTCGAAGCGCTGAATCGTGTCGTTCTGAATCTTGGTCTTGAACGCGCGGAGTTCTTCAGGCGTGACGTCGCTCAGTTTCTTGCCGGCAAACTGCTCCGGGCGCTCGAGCGGTGTGCCTGCCTCGTAGAGGTTCGTGTAGTTCCCATGAAAATCCGGATCGCCCCATGGCGTCCGCGGAGCTTTGTACGTTTTCGACGGCGCCTGCGCCTGCAGCAGCACGCTCACGCTGATAAATCCGACGAAAGACACCATGCCGCGCGTGTATTTCTTCAGCATGGACGGGATTATAGCGCTCGGAAGATCTTCCTCAACGTAAGATCTTCACGCTCAGCTATTTCGCGATCATCACCGCCGCGTTGTCGGCATCCGCATTGCTGTGTTCCAGCGCGATGTCGTTCAGTTGCGAGGTGCCGTGATGCTCGATTCCTCGATTCTACGAGCGCGCTGCGCCGCGATCTTGGGCCTCCTTGCGCTCGCCGCTCCCTCCGTGTACGCCGCCGACCAGGTGTACTTCTCGGCGAATACGAACGTCACGAACATCCTGGTGCAGTACATCAACCAGGAAACCGTCAGGGTCGATATCTCCAGCTGGTATCTCAGTGAGCATTCGATTTCCATCGCGGTTGCCAACCGTTTCAACGCCGGTGTGAAAGTACGTATCATCGGCGACCGCGGCTCGATCTTCGAAGCTGATCCAAACACGAAGCGCGAATACTACTGGCTCGCCAGCCAAGGCGTCCCGATTCGTCTGCGCTTCAACCCCACATGGTTCCCCGAGATCGATCACTGGAAAGCCGCGATCTTCGCCGGCCAGAACGTGGTCGAATTTGGATCGGGCAACTTCGCGCCGACGGAACTCGCGCCGAACTCGCCGAGCAATTACGACGACGACTCCGAGATGTTCACGAGCGATCCGGTGATCGTCAACGCGTTCAAGACGAAGTTCGATCGGATGTGGAACGACACGACGACCGAGCCGGAGAGCATCATCGGCGGCCCGCCGTATCTCAAGGACTGGGACGACGCGTGCGCCAACGAGCCTACGGGGAATTGCAGCGACTATCACACGCAGTACCCGAATCCGAAGCCAATGGTCGTCGACCGGTCGCGGCTCGAACCGGACAATCCGATCCCGGCAGACTTGATCTTCGGACAGGGTCCCGACTTCAACAACCGCCTCGTGCAGGAGATCAACAGCGAGACGCGCGAAGTCGACTTCCTCATTTACAGGCTCGAAGTCGACAACATCACGCAGGCGCTGCTCAATAAGTTCAGTGCGGGCGTGCCGGTGAAGATCATCGTCGATCCAAATCAGTACACGAACCCGCTCTATCCGGAGTACTGGCTGACGCACGCGAACATCGACAAGCTGTGGGCCGCGGGCGTCCCGATTCTTCAGAGCAACCATCCGGGCGTCATGCACATGAAGACGCTCATTACCTCGAACTACGCGACGAACGCGTCGTCGAACTACGGACCGAATTGGCAGCGCGATCACGACTACTTCGTCCCGAAAGCGACGAAGACGGCGGTGTACAACGCGTTCGTCAGTCAGTTCAACTGGATGTGGACCAACGCCAACTATGGCCCGCTCGTCGTCACGCCGCCGCAGGCCGCGACGCTCGTCACTCCGTCGTCCGGCGCGGCTGGGGTGTCGACGTCGACGCAGCTCGTGTGGAATCGCGCGGCCTACGCTGTGAGCTACGACGTCTATCTGGGCACCTCGCCCTCGACGATGAGCGTCGCCGCGAATGTGCCGGCGCAGATGGTGCTGGATCCGCCGACCACGTATTCGTACACCGCGTCGCTGCAGAGCGGAACAACCTACTACTGGAAGGTCGTGTCGAAGACGAACGCGACAACCAAAAATCCCTCCATGATTGCCGCGTCGTCGACGCTGTCGTTCGCGACCAGCGGATCGGGTGGCGGTGGTGGCGGTGGCGGTGGCGGTGGTGGAACGTTGTCGCCGTTCTCGGGAACGCCCGTCGCGATTCCGGGTACCGTGAACGCCGAGAAGTTCGACAACGGCGGCGAAGGCGTCGCGTACCACGACACGACGGCCGGCAACACTGGCAGTCAGTTCCGTTCGACGGACGTCGACATCGAGACGTCGACCGAAGGCGGCTACGACGTCGGCTGGATTGCGGCTGGCGAGTGGTTGAACTACTCGGTCAACGTAGGCACCGCAGGGAGTTACACGGTGCAGCTCCGAGTGGCGTCGCCGGGCGGCGCGTCGCTCCATCTTGGATTCAACACCACGAGCAATCAGTGGATCGTCGTGTCCGTGCCGCCAACAGGCGGCTGGCAGAACTGGACGACCGTGACGGTCCCCGTGACGCTCGGTGCCGGCACGCAGCAGATGACGTTGTACTTCGACACCGGCGGCATGAATTTCCGTCTCGCGACGATCGCTGGCGGCTCCGGCGGCGGTGGTGGCGGCGGCGGCGGCGGTGGGGGTGGCCTATCGCCGTACTCGGGCACACCGGTCCCGGTTCCCGGTACGATCAGCGCCGAGAAGTTCGACAACGGCGGCGAAGGCGTCGCTTACCACGACAACAGCGCCGGCAACTCCGGCGGACAGTTCCGTTCGACCGACGTCGACATCGAGCTGGCCGCGTCGAGCGAAGGCGGTTACGACGTCGGCTGGATTGCAGCGGGCGAGTGGTTGAACTACACGGTCAACGTGACGGCAGCCGGCAGCCGCACCGTCCAACTTCGTGTGGCGTCGCCGGGCGGTGCGACATTCCACGTCGGCTTCAACGGGCCGAGCCAAGGGCAGTGGAAGAGCGTCTCGGTGTCCCCAACCGGCGGCTGGCAGAACTGGACGACGGTGTCGGTCCCGGTGACGCTCGGCGCGGGGACGCAGCAGATGACGATCTACTTCGACACGGGAGGGATGAACTTCCATCACGCGACCGTGCAGTAGGCTGCGTCCCTGGGCACGAGCGATGCCGCTGATATGATGGCCGGATGGATCAAATCGAACTCGGGCTCGATAGCTTCGGTGACGTGACGAACGACGAGGCGGGGCAGCCGCGGCCGCAAGCGGCGGTGCTCCGCGACGTCGTCGAGCAGGCGGTTCTCGCCGATCACGTAGGACTGGCGTTCATCGGCCTCGGCGAGCATCACCGAAAGGACTTCTCGATTTCGTCTCCCGAGATCGTGCTCGCCGCGATTGCGAGCCGCACGTCACGCATTCATCTCGGCACGTCCGTCACCGTCATCAGCACCGACGACCCCGTTCGCGTCTTCGAGCGCTTCTCCACGCTCAACGCCATTTCGAATGGCCGCGCCGAAATCATTCTCGGCCGGGGATCGTTCACCGAGTCGTACCCGCTGTTTGGATTCGATTTGCAGCAGTACGAGCTGCTCGCGCAGGAACGCATCGATCTGCTGGCGGCCCTCCTGAACAAGCAACCGGTCACGTGGTCGGGCCGCACGCGCTCGCCGTTGAACGAGCAGACGGTGTACCCGCTGATCGAGCCAGGCAAGACGCTTCGAGTGTGGATCGGCGTCGGCGGGACGCCTCAGTCGGTCGCGCGGGCCGCGCATTACGGCTTCCCGCTGATGCTCGCGATAATCGGCGGCAGCGCGCGTCGGTTCGTGCCGTACGTCGACTTGTACTACCGGGCGCTGCAGCAGTTCGGACGCGAGCGGCTGCCTATCGGCGTCCATTCACCCGGCCACGTCGCGGCAACGGACGAGCAAGCGAAAGAAGAACTGTGGCCGGGCCACGCCGAGTTGATGACGCGCATCGGCGCGGAGCGCGGCTGGCCGCCGACGACCCGAGCCCAGTTCGAGCGGGAAGCGGGGCCTGACGGCGCGCTCTACGTCGGATCGCCGGAGACTGTCGCGCGAAAAATCGCGACGACGATTCAAACGCTCGGCCTCACCAGATTCGATCTGAAATACGCGAACGGTCCGCTGCCGCACAAGGCGATGATGACCAGCATCGAGCTGTACGGCACAAAGGTCGCTCCTCGCGTCCGCGAGCTGCTCGCAGAAGCCGGCTACAAGCCTGGCGAACTCGCACACCAATCCGCGTGACGTAACGGCGGTCGCAGTGTTAGAACGTCTTCAAGAGCGCGATGAGCGCGTTCTTGTCGCTGTCGCTCAGGCCTGGTTCTTCCTTCGAGTAGTCCGTGCCGAAGTAGTGCCCGCGATTGACGATGAAATCCGGGCACTTGCTCAGTTCGAGCATCCGCGGCACGAGATCCTTGAACGTCGCGCTCGCCTGCTCGGTCGACGCGTTCGGGCCGAGCGCCTTCAGATCGTTCACCGCCTTCTTCACGAGAACGGCCACCTTCGCTTCGTACTCCACCCGCTTGGCCGGATCGGAATCCTCGGACAGCGGATTGAGATTCGCGAGCAGGCCAATCGGCGTGCCCGGCGGAATGGGACCGATCTCGATCCCTTCCGATCCGAACAGCCACGGGAACAGCGTGCGGCCGAGCGGGATGCCCGACTGAAGGAAATCGGGCAAGTAGGCGCCGCCGACCCGCAGATAGACCTTCTCGTCCTTGCGTCCTGGCGGCAGTCGATCGCCGACGCGATCGATGAGGCCCGGAATCTTGTCGCCGAGCAGGGAGTCCTTCTCGCGCAGATTCGGCCAGAGCATTTGCCGGATCGAATCGTCGAACGACTTCATGCGGCCCTGGACGGAGCCTTCGGCGTCGAAGTGTCCCACGGTGTTGTTCAGCAGGAACGGCGCCGACGACCACAGGCTCACGAGCGACGGCGGCCGTGTGTAGCCGCGGCCGCCGGCGGGCATCGGGTATTGGCGCGGCTCGCCAGTGTATGGGTCGTACCACGTGATCTGCCCGACGGACGGCAGGTCCTTGTACGACTGCGACGAGAAGTTGTCCCAGATGTTGCCGCCGAGCGCATTCGTCGCGAGTGGACTGCAGGCGTTCGTCTGCAGCAGCGTCACAGGCACGCGGAACTCGGCGGAGAGGTAGTTGTCTTTCAGGAAGTCGGGCGCGAGCACGATGTCGCGCATCTTCTTCTTGAACTCCGGCGTCTTCGTCCAGACCCAGTAGTCGTTCCAGCACTTCAAGTAGTTCGGGCCAGCGCAGCCGTCAGGATCGAGACCTGGTGCCGGCGGATCCGGCCGTTTGCTCGAGTGGCATCGCGCGCAGGTGTCGGCGAACACCTCTTTCCCTCGCGTGAGGGCCTTCTGATCTTTTTCGAGATACGCCGCCCCGCCTGGCGCATCTGCCAGCAAATGTGGATCGGTGGTCTTGAGGAAGAACTGCGCCGTGTCGAACGTCTGCGCCTCGGTGGCCTTGAAGTACGCCGAGTTCTTGCGCGCCACGGCGATCTCAATCGGCGTCACACGCTTGCCGCCGACGAGCGCGTTGAAATGCAGCAGCCACTCCTCGCCGAACGTGCCGATGTTGAGGTAGACGCGGTTCAGCGCGCCCATCACGCCCACCGAGTCGGACCCGTCCTTCAGCACACGCGGCGTCCACACCGTGTCGGGCGCCTTGTACAAATCCGCGAGCGGACCCTCCTTCAGGTAGTCGTTGATCTGATGGTTGTTCAACTGACCACCCGCGAGTGTCTCTTTTCCCCAGCGCTTCGCTTCGAGCAGCCGCGGCAGCAACTGATACACCGCGTTCATCGTTCTCGGGTTGGCGATGTTGTCGGTTGAAATGAACGACGTGTCGAGCGTGCCTGGACGGAACAGGTGAAACAACTGGAACGCGAAATTCGTGTCGTCCCGCTCCCAGTAGAAGATGCGGTCGGTCCAGAAGTACTGCGAGCCGACATTCGAGCTGAGGTTTGCCCACTGCGGGTTGCTCGGATCGGCCGGCGGGTTCACCGGATTCGGTCCAACGTGACAGAAGCCGCATGACATCCCCACGCGATACGGCCGCACGAGATCCTTGCCGCCGAAATAATCCAGGTCCTCTTTCGTGCAGTTCGGGCCTCGCAGTGACGGATTCTGCGCGGAACACTCGTAGTACTTCTGTCCGTCCCAGCGCTTCGCCGCCTTGTCGTCGAACGCCGGATTGGGAAACAGACGCAAGCCGACGATACCCGTCGGCTCGCCGTAGTACGAACCAACGGGAAGCTCGCGGCCGTTCACGGTCGTGCCGCGAGCGCCGGTCTTCACGCCGGGGTACTTCGTCGGGTTGTCGAACGGATCGGCCGGACAATCGGCCTTACGCTGATCGAGCCAGAGTCCCCAGTGCTTCGGGTCGGGCCCTTTCGCTTCCTCGAAGCATGGCTCGTTGACGAGGCCGAGATCGTACCAGCGCGTCGATCGCTTCGCGTTCGCCAGCGGGTGAGATGAGATCGTCTTGACGAAGTCGAGCGCCCCTGCGCTTTTCACCGTCATGACGTCCCAGAACCAGTCGTTGCCGCCGGCCCACACGATCCACGTGTTGCGTCCGCGGACCTCCGCCGCCGACAGCGTCTTCGCGCCGTCCATGTCGTGGAAGTAGTCTTCGTCCGCGGCGGCGAAGGTGTCGGCCGTGCGTCCGGCCGCGAGGGCTTCGTCGAGCACGTGGCCGGGGCGCGGCTGCTTGAAGTAGACCCACGCGATGGCGGCCCCGGCCGCCACGACGAGGATCAGCACGACGGCGACGATGACGCGCAGAACCGTTCGGATGTTTGCCATTATTCGAATTGAAGCGCGAAATCGATCAGGCGCTTCTTCTCCCAGTACACTTTGCCAAGGTACATCTTCGGAGCGATCTGCCGGATCTCGTCGCGAATCCATTGGGCGACGAGTGATGTCTTCGAATAGTCGAGGACGATGCACTCCTTGCCGTCCAGCAAGCTCGGGCCCTTGTAGACTTCCGCGACGATCGCGTTGAGGCCGATCGCAAGAATGCGGTTGCGGAGAACGCCGTGCGGGCCGTCGAACGTCTTGCCTTGCCAGGCGAAGACGTTCACGAGCTTCGCGATCTCCGGCGAGAAGTTCGTGCCGGGCGCGATGATCGCGGTGCCTTCCGCCGGACCGTTTGGAATGGGTCCGGGCTCGCTCTTCGTGAACAGATCGTCGAGTTCTTTCTGCGACATCTTCAACAGGTCGGGAACAGTCAGTGCCATAAAGCCCCTCACACTACCTAGGACGTTTCTTTCAGAATCACTTCCGCTGCTTTCTCCGCGATCATGTAGACCGCGCTCACGATGAAGAATCCGGGAATGCGCGGAAACACGGAGGCATCGACCACGCGCAACCCCTGTGTGCCGTGCACCTTGAAATCGCTCGACAGCACGCCGCGATCGTCAATCGAGCCGATCGCGCAGCTGCCGCACGCATGATGGCCCCAGGCGTGCGTGCGGACGAAATCGCGGAGATCCGCGTCGCTCTGCAACTCCGCGCCGGGAACGGCTTCGCGTCCAATCAGCTGCTGCGCATTGAGCTTGCGCGTGAGCCGCCGGACGAAGCGGATGCCGTCGACGAGCGCGTCGACGTCCTCGTCGCCGCCGTCGGAAAACTGCCGGAACTCGACGGCCGGCGTGTCGCGGGGATCGCTGGTGCGCAGCCGCACTGTGCCTCCGCGGTTGGTCGTGTGGGCCTTTAAGATCACCCACGTGAGATAGTTCAGATCGGTGGCGAAGATCTTCGAGTACTCCGGCTTGTAGCCCTCGAACCGCGCGAGGAGCGCCATGCAGAACAGGTTCGGCACTTCAGCCGTTGAAGGCGACCGGTGCGTGATCGTCAACACCGACCCGTTCGTCGCGTAGACGCCGGCCCGTCCGGACTGCCACTGCGCAAACAGCGCATCCCCCGCGCTGAACGTCGCGCCTTTATAGACCGACCATGATGGAAACGCCATCTCGTTGACGACGCTGACCTCGTACCGGTCCTGCAGGTTGCAGCCGACGCCGGGCAGCGCGACGCGAACGGCGACCCCGCGATCGCGCAGATGCTCGGCGGGCCCGATGCCGGAAAGCATCAGGAGTTGGGGCGAGTTGAATGCGCCGCCCGACAGAATCACTTCGCGCGACGCGTACGCGTTCTCAGTCGCGCCCGTCTCTGCACGCGGACGGGAGTGCGCGCGGTACAGGCGATCGCCCTTCTGATACTCGACGCCGATCGCGCGGTTGTCTTTGTCGAACAGGACGCGGGTCGCCAGCGCGTTCAGCTGGACCGTCAGACGATCTGGAAACCGCTGTTGGACGTCGCGCACCCGCTCGCGCGCGCCCACCCGCACGTGCCGGCTCGTCGTCAGCGGCGTCACACGAGCCCCGACGTCGTTGCTCTTCGCGATCCGCCAGTCGTTGCCGTCGAACGCGCCTTTTGCGAGCATGCGCAGACGATCCAGGCCGGCGCCATCTTCCTTCAAGGCCTCGACCAACGCGCCGACAAGCAGCGTGTCGAGCCGCTCGTCGTCGAGCGCCGCCATCGGCACGCACACCTCCGTCGGCAGCCATCCGCGCCAGCCGTGGCGCGAAGGGTTGATGCCGAGTTTGGCGAGCCACCGCGTCAGCGGCCGATACCGGCAGTTTTCGACGCGCTCGAAGTACCGGCGCATGTGTGACGCGCTCCACGTCGAGTCGCCGGTCGCGTCGGCAATGCGATCCCAATCGACGTTGTGCGGCGCGACGAAGATCATCGCGTTGTGGGCGCTGCAGCCGCCCAGCGTGCCGGCGCGCGGGTAATAGAAGCCGTCGACCGTCCGGCCCCGGAATGTGCCGACGAAATTCGGATCGCGCCGCTCGAGCGCCTTGTCGTCGTGGTGGCCGACGAAGAAGTGCCACGCCAGCGCGTCGTTCTCCGACGCGAACGCATGAAACGCCGGCACGTCGTAGTCGGCGGGAAGCCGGTTGGACGCTTCGACAGCGTCGCTACCTTCCAGCTCATGGGGATCGCCGCCGGCTTCGAGCAGCAGCACACGTCGTCCGGCTTCCGCGAGCCGGGCCGCAAGCGTGCCGCCGCCGGGACCCGACCCGACGACGACGTATTCGTATGAGGTGTCAGTCATCGCGAGCGCCGCGTAGGAAAGACTGCACATCTTATCAACTGCTATGCGCGCAAACGGTGGGAAAAGAAGCTCGCGCCCTTCCTCCGTGCAAATGCGCGTTACATGGCGCGGAGGCACGAGACCTTGGGTGTATCATCGCGCGGCCACATGACGTTCACCGCTCGACGCTGGCTGACCTGGATCGGCGGCGTCACGGTTGTGTTCCTCGCCATCGCCGCGATTTACGCCGCGGTGCGATTGACGGACGACACCGCGGTCGCCTACGACGACGTCCGCGATCACTTCAAGTACGGCTCGACCGGCGGTGAACGCGGCTGGAAGCGCCAACTCGGCTTCGGCGTGCCGTATTGGATTTGGGTCGCGATGCCGGAACTGTTTCCGGATCTGTTGCCCGAGCACAAGACCGGACAGGGCTACACCTCGTTCGGGATGATCTACGAGGACGGCAAGGACCCGCGCTTCGACCTGCCCATCGGCATGTCGATGCGTCGGACGATGGGGATCGACCGCGTCTACTTCACATGTTCCGTCTGCCACACCGGCACGTACCGCGACGGGGCGAACGGCGCGCGACACATCGTCCTCGGCATGCCGGCCAACACGTTCAACTTCGGCCGGCTCGCGCAGTTCTTGAGCGGCAGCGCGAAAGACTGGCGTTTCCAATCGAGCTACATGCTGCCCAAGATCGCCGAACTGGCCGACGCGCGATCGCGTGCCGCGCTGCCCGCCGCTCAGTACCGGCCGTCGACGATGGGCGCGATCGATCGGCTGGCGTTCCAGTACGTCGGCGTGTCGTTGATGCGCGATCAGTTGATCTCGCTGCTCGGCCGGCTCGACTTCATCGACTTTGGCAAGTGGGGGCCCGGCCGGGTCGATACGTTCGATCCGCCGAAGGCGCTGCTCGGTTTTCGCATGGACACCGCGCACGCCGAGGAGCTCAACGGCGTCGCCGATTTCCCGTCCGTGTGGAATCAGAAAGCGCGGAAAGGGATGTGGCTGCACTGGGACGGCAACAACTGCTCCGTCGACGAGCGGAATCTCAGCGCCGGATTCGGCACCGGCGCGACACCGGCGACGATCGATCGCGATGCCGTGAAACGCATCGCCGATTGGCTTTGGGAGCCCGCGCAGCCGCCGCCGTTTCCGGCCGACCGTGTCCGTCAGGATCGCCTCAATCGCGGCGAGACGATTTACCGCGAGTACTGCCAGACATGCCACGGCACGGCGAAAGCGCCATTCCGGCAGCCGGGAGACGGCACCAAGGTTGGCCAGGTCACGCCGCTGGAATCGGTGAAGACCGATCGTCATCGCCTGGATACCTACACTCCCGAGCTCGCTCGCGCGCAGGGTTCGCTTTACGCCGGCTATCCAGCGGACGCCGATAGCGCTCAGTGCCGCGAATACGTCGAAGACGTCTGCCGGCCGGTTCAAACCGATGCCGACGTCCAGCGGTATCGCGCGTTGCGCGATCGGTGCTACCCGGCGCGCTTCCAGCACTTCAGAAAGACCAATGGCTACTCGAACATGCCGCTCGACGGCTTATGGCTTCGCGCGCCGTACCTGCACAACGGGTCGGTGCCGACGTTGCGTGCGCTGCTCGATCCGCAACCGATGCGTCCCGCGGTCTTCTACATCGGCTACGACGTGTACGACTTCGACAACGTCGGCTTCGTGACTGCTGGACCGGAGGCCGAGAAGCGTGGCTGGCGGCTCGACACGTCCATGCCCGGCAACGGCAACGGCGGTCACGAAGGCCGCGAGTACGGCACACAGCTCAGCCGCGACGACAAGGACTCGCTGATTGAATACCTGAAGGGCTTCTGATGCGAGCCCGCGCTGTTCTGGCCATCGCCGCGATCGTCGTGCTGCTCGGCCTCGCATGGCTGTTGTGGTCCACGCTGTACCGACAACGGCCACAGCCGGCGTCGATCACGAGCGATCGGGACGCCAACTTTCTGTACGGATCGATCGGCAACGAATCGGACCAAGGCCTTCCGTACTGGGTGGCTGTCGTCCTGCCGCGTGTGTTTGGCGAGCGCTACTTGCCTGGCCCCGGCGGCTATGCGGCGTTGCTGCAGTGGGATGAGGGCCAGGAGCTTCCTGTGGGGTTCGCCAAGAAGCGAGTCGGCGTCGATCGCGTCGGCTTCAACTGCGCACTATGCCACACGCCAGATCACGGCATGAGGAAGTCGGACATCAAGGGACTCGCTGAGTTCTTTTCCAAGTCCGCATCCGATGCGCGATTCAACGCCGACACAATCCTGACGGAAATCGATCTGGCGTACCGGCTCAGCGTCGTCGATCGGCTGGTGTATCGGTACGTCCTGATTCCCGCGTCGCGCGAGCGGCTCCTCGCGCTTGGACGTCAACTCACGTCACCGCACGCGGCCGGCGGCTGGCCGCGCTCGACGCCGTCGACTCCGTTTCCGGCCGGCCACTGATCATGCCGACGCTGCGCGACATGTGTGGCCGCCTCGTGGTTGCCGATGGCCAGACGCGTGCCGCGCGCTCGGTGGAAGGCTTCGGCTGGATTGAGCTCGTCCTCGGCACGCTCATTCTCAACGCGCCACATCTTGCTGCCTCGCTGCTGCGGCTGCCTGGGCTTGATCTGCAGGCAGAAAATTACAGCCGTCTTGTCGGCTTGCTCGTGTCCGGCCTCGGCTTGCTGTACATCGTGAGCGGTCGCCTGAACTCGACGGAGTTCGCGTTCGCCTCGATGGTCGATCGCCCGATGGTGCCTTTCGTCATGGCCGTACTCGTGCGGAAGGGCATCGTCCCGATTCAATTGGCCGTCGCGTTTTCGATCAGTGACTTCGGCAGCTTTCTCTGGACGCTGTTTTCCTGGCGCCTCGACCAGACTCACGGATCTCCTATGGATAGCCGCAATTGGCTCACACGGATCGTCGACAACGTGTTCCGGTTCACCAGCGGTGTCGTTCGAAACGCACGGACGTTTCACCCTGACGGCCGGACCTTTCGCGCCTCAATCCGATCGCTCGAACCGGCCGACCAGGCGCTGGCACGCGCCGCGCAGCGGCTGGCCGGCGACGCGCTCGTGCGCGTCGGCATGGGCGTGATGAAGCGAGGCATGCCGGCGTGGCTGGCGGATCACATTCCCGACGCGCCGAGCATGGCGGTGAGGATCTTTACCCGTGGTCCGGGAAACGACGTGAGGCTCGAGCGAAAACCCGGTGAGGACCTCGATCTGCTGTGCACGGCCGGCGGCGATCGTCTCTGGAAATTGCTGGTGAATCTGTCGACCGGCGGGTTCATGTACGGACTCCATCAGTTCGATTACTTCGAAAACCTGTACTACGCGGACGTTCCGTACCGGACGGGGGACGGTTCCCTCGACGTGTGGATACGCCTTTCGCCTGCTGTCGATACGAGCGTGCTGACGCCGATTGCGCCGGGCGACGGCGTCGGTCGTGAGAAGCGGTTGACGAACGCTGTGGCAGCGAACGCGGCAATGCGGATCGAAGTTCAGCCTGCCGAGCGGCGCCATGCGCCGTTCGTGCCGATTGCGGAACTGCGATTCGACGCAGAGATCGAGATCGATCAGGAAGCGCTGCATTTCGATCCCGTCGAAGGGCGTGGCTTTGTCCCGCACGGCGCGCTGACCGTGCTGCGCAAGAGCGTATACCCCGCGAGTGTTCATGGACGCGCAGCGAGCCGCGGCGAGCGCGGGCTGCGTGAGCACGAAGGCATCTTCAAGCGGCTGGCTCGCTATTTCGCAGAGTGAGGACACAATGTTCGTGAAGAGGAGCCCGCCGAAGCCGTCGCTCTGGCTCGTCACGCATCCGGAGTCGGACGTCCAGTACGTGCACTTTCAACCACAGATGGCGGATGGCTCCGTCCGCCGCGCCGTCGACGTGACGCCGTTCGAACCCTCCGCGAGCGTGTTCTCGCCCGTGAACGCGTGGTGGCTCGCGGAGGCGGCGCTGTTGTCGTACTGGGATACGGCGTCGGTTGCCACCCGACTGAACGAGCAGGCTGGTCTCCAAAGCGAGTGCTTCGACCGTCGTGGTACACAGGGCTATATCGCGTGGAACGACCAGGCGGCGATTGTGGCGTTCCGCGGCACGCAGCCGAACGAGCAGGCAGACGTGTGGAGCGACATCAACTTCCTGCCGATGCGCTGGGAGAAGGGCGGCAATGTGCACGAGGGATTCGCCGCGGCTCTCGACGCCGTGTGGGAGTTGATCGCCGCGCGGCTCCGCTCGCTGCCAGGGAGGACGGTCTGGTTCACCGGGCACAGCCTCGGCGCGGCCGTTGCGACGCTGGCGGCCGATCGGTTCGGCGCGCCGGACGGCGTGTACACGCTCGGCTCGCCGCGCGTCGGCGACGATGATTTTGTCTCGGAGTTCAACGCGCGTCACGGCGGCCGCTCGTTCCGGTACGTCAACAACCACGACGTCGTGACGCACGTGCCGCCGTCAAGGTGGGCGTTCGGTCACGTCGACAGCGAGCGGCATTTCGACGGCGACGGCCGAATGGCTGCGGTCAGCGTCCGCGGCGCGGAGGTCCTTGCGGCCGCCGCCAAACATCTCTCCGTGCGCATCGACTTGATCGTCTCCGGCGCATCGATCATCCCGCCGGGCGTGATCGACCACACGCCGCGCCGCTACACCACGTTCGTGTGGAACGCATTCGTGGATGCGTTCGTTCAGGCGTAGTTACGCGCCGTCAGTGGCCGTCGTCGCTCGGCCCGGCGCGATGCTGCATCACCCACTGTTCGCTGACGGCGCCGAATCCGTCCGAGGGTTTGCGCCGCAGCAGCACAACCCCGCCAATCACGAGCGCGGCGGCACCGAGGCCAACCCAGATCACAGCGCCAAGATGCATGCGCCGATCATCAAGAACCGCGCGGACGAGTTCAAGCACAGCCGTATCCGGGACGAGGCAAGGGATTTACGCAGTTGTTGCAATCTGTAAGACAAACGGTAGGAAAGGCAGCGGTCAGTCGTCGTGTCGAACGACGCACATGTTCGACTCTCGTGCGCGCGGCCGACCGGCCACATACGGCGCGATCGGCTCATTGAGGTACGCCTCGGGGCTTCCGGTAGCCCCGAGCCCGGCGGCGTGAGCGAGGTTGTACGCTTCGCGGGCCGTGATGTATCGGAGCCGGTATTGCCGTCCGTCGTTGTAGCGCTTCTCCAAATATGACAGCGTGCGGTCGAATGCCGGTCCGAGGACGGCCTCTTCGTCGTCTGCCGTGCTGATGCCGTGCGCGAACAACTTGATGAACACCCAGTCAGGCCGCTCGGGCACGTGCACGTTTGCGCGAACCCAGTTGTCGGCGCGGCGCGGTGACGCCGGCACGGCCGCATGGATGTTGCCGTCGTCGAGGTCCAGAAACAGGTGCTTGATGTTGAGCGACGGCGAGAAGATCAGCGGTCCTTCGAAGATCATCAACGACGACGACGAACGGTCGAGCTCGGCGAGCGGCCAGGCATCGCTGTACGATTTCGGACGCTCGTCGTCTTTGGCGGCATAGATGCGGTTGACGAGCGGCGGCTGCGCCCAGTCGTACACCGCCGGGAACGTGAAGTCGCCGTAACATCCGAGCCGGCGAAGAAGCGTCAACTCGTCGCTCACGCCGCACAGCCACGGGCCGTCGGCGTTGTCCAATCCCCAGTTTCCGTGAATGAATCCGAAGCGCGTTTCGCCGCGCGTCGTCAGCAGGAAGCCGTAGCGCTGCATCTCTGCGATGCCGCTTTCCAGTTTCGCCCGAAGCGTGGCTGCGGTGTCGAAGTCGTGGTGAAAGTGCAATTCCACTTCGCCCAAGCCCGCCTGCGTCAGCTCGCGGAGCTCAGAGAAAATTTCACGTTGGGCCTGTTCGGCGGGATAGAAGAACGTGTGCTGGGGCGACCGGCCTACCGCATCGTGATGCCGCGCAGCGAGTGCCTCATAACGAACGCGCCATCGCTTGACGCGGGCGGCGTCGTAATCCGGCTCGAAGTGGTCGACGAAAAGCACGAACACGTGCGTCGGGCCCGAGCTGGTGTGTACGGGCGTAACGAGCCATCGAACGTAGTCGCGAAAAAACATCGTGTAGCCGCGGGCGTACAAGCGCACGCCGAACGCGCCGACATACGCGATCAGTATGGAGATCGCCAGCATCCACGTCTTCTTCCGTGCGCTCACCGAGGATGCAGCTCTGCAAGAGCTGCTCCCGATCCCGGTGTGACACATCAGTGTTGGCGCAGAGCTTGCGAACAGCAGACGACGTGCAGAAGGTGTCGCTCGTACTGGTGCTGGTGTTCGTGGCCGCCGTCGCCGGCGCGATGCGGCGGACAGCGGTGGTTCCTTTGCCGGACTGCATCCTGACGATTGACGCCGGCGTCCACTTGAATCTGGGACAAGCCGCGGACCGGCGACATCTCTCCGACGAGCTCGGCCGTATCGATCTGATTGCCTCGCGTTTTCGGGAGCGCATTCGCGCGGACCCACCCGTCACGGCCACGGCGCACGCACTGCGGACGCATGCGACGCGCCCCGATCGCGCGTACGAGTACTGCAGGACGATTCTTCGCGAGCAGCTTGCGAAAGCGCACGCGATCAGCGTGGCGGACATGCCGCCGTCCGCTGACGCCGATCGTGCGCAGCATTAGCGTCTGGATCTCGATCCCACACGTCCGCGGGCGATAGACTGGCAGAGTCTGCGGGGTGATCGATGAAAGACGACACGCGCGAGTATACCGAGCGCGATTTGGACGAGACTCTCGAAGAGACGTTTCCTGCCAGCGACGCTCCAGCCAACACTGTGGAAACCGGCATCGTCCCTCGCGAGATCGAGGTGCCGCCTGATTCAGGAGTCGACGACAATCGCGAGCGGAGACGGTTCGAGCTCGTCGTCGACGGGCAGACGTCGGTTCTGGACTACGTTCGCGGCCCGCTCGGGTTGACGCTGGTCCACACTGAAGTGCCTCAAAACCAGCGACACCGTGGACTCGGCACCCGTCTGGTCAAGGCGGCGATTGCGAGCGGTCGCCGGGAGGGCCTCAGGATCATCGCGCAATGTGCGTTCGCCAAGGCGTACCTGCGGCGATCCGGTATCATCTCCCGCGACCATGGCGAAGGAACACCTCGGCAACCTTGAACTGATGGTTCTGCTCGCGCTGCTCCGCATCCGAAGGGGCGCGTACGGCGTGCCGATCTCGCGTGAGATCGCCGAGCACACAGAACGCGAGGTGGCGATCGGCAGCGTATATGCGGCGCTCGAACGGCTCGAGCGGAAGGGGTGCGTGTCGTCAGCGCTCGGCGAGCCGTCCCCCGAGCGGGGCGGACGCGCGAAGCGCTATTTCCAGATTACGGGCAAGGGCGTGCGCGAAGTGCGCGACGCGCAGCGCATGCTGATAAGCCTGTGGCAGAACCTCGGGCCGCAAGGAGAATCCGCATGAGATCCAATCACGCTCCCGTCCTCGCCGCGTGGCTGGTCGATCGGTTCTGTGGGGAGCCGGCCGTCGCCGGCGACTTGATCGAAGAGTTTCGCGAGGGGCATTCCTCCGTTTGGTTCTGGCGGCAGTCGCTCATCGCGATCCTCGCGTGCTCGAGTGCGCGCATCTGGGATCACAAATGGCTCACGATCCGCGCCGTGACGATGGGGTTTCTGTTCGCGTGGATCGTGATCCGCATCGGGATGAAAGAGATCGTCCATCCCTGGTGGGACGCTGTCGCGCCGCCCGCGTGGTACCCGGCGATCGCGTTGCTGCCGTGGCTCGTCAACGGCTGGCTGATCGGCCGCCTGCATCGTCCCTACTCGTTGGCGATGGTGCTGGCTTACGCCGTATGGCTGGTGATTCGGTCGGCACCGCCGGTCTACGATGCCGCCGTCGACGCGTTCACCGGCGTTGGTGCCGGCGCACTGGCTTTCGAGCTCTGGTCGCGTGCGAGCAGCCTGCTGATCATGATTTGTGGCGGCGTGTTGAGCTCGACCAGGCTGGTTCCTCGACGAAGCTCCCATCGAGCTTGGAAATCGCACCGCATCCCAGCAGCTTCAGCGTTCTTCGGATGCCGGCGTTGAGGATGTCGACCGCCTGGTCGACGCCGCGCTCGCCTGCGGACGCCAGTCCGTAGACGTACGCGCGACCGATCAGCACGGCGCGCGCACCGAGTGCGATCGCTTTCACCACATCCGCGCCGCGGCGAATGCCGCCGTCGAAAAGCACCTCTATCCGCCCATTCACCGCGTCGACCACTTCGGGCAACGCGCGAAGCGTCGGCGCGACGGTGTCGAGCTGACGGCCGCCGTGATTCGACACGATAATCGCGTCGGCGCCGGCGTCGATCGCGCGGACGGCGTCCTCGGCGGTGTGAACACCCTTGACGACAATCGGTCCGCGCCAGCTTTCACGAATCCAAACGAGGTCGGCCCACTGCACGGCCGCCGATTCGAGCGCGGCGGCGACATCGGCATACTTCATCGGACCGTCTGGCAAGACGACGTTCGGAAACTGCATGAGCCCGCCGTCGGCAAGAAAGCCGACGAGCCACCGCGGATGCGCGACGAGTTGGGGCACGAACGGAAGCATCTTCAACGGATTCCCGCTCAGCAGCTCTTTCGTGCCGTTTCGCGGATCGCGTTCGCGATTGCCCGCGACGGGCGTGTCGATGGTGACGACGAGCGCGGAGTAACCTGCCGCGGCCGCGCGGTCGATGGCCGCGCGCGCGACGTCACGTCCGCCACACAAATAGAGCTGGTACCAACACGGCCCGCGCGTCGCGGCCTTCACTTCTTCGAGGCGCGTGCCCGAGAGCGTGGACAGCGTATAAATGGTTCCGGCGTTGCCGGCCGCTGCCGCGGCGACAGCCTCGGCGCGCGGCCAGAACATCCGGCTGCTGCCGATCGGCGCGAGGATCATCGGGGTCTGAATCTGCTGACCAAGGACGGTGGTCCGCATGTCGACGTCCGGCAAGGCGACGCCGAAGCGCGGCCGGAACACCACGTCGTCGTAGACGCGGCAGTTCTCGCGCAAGGTGACCTCGTTGTCGGCCCCGCCGTCGAGATAGTCGAAGACGATCCGCGGCAGACGCGCGTGCGCTTTCTGGCGCAGATCGTCGATGTTGATCACGCGCGACGGCACGGCGCTCACGATCGCGTCGCGCACGCCCGCGTCAGCCCGCCGACGCTCTCCGCGTGCCCGAGTTCGCGGACAGCCGCAAGGGCCGCCTCGGCTTCCGGCTCCGATAATGAGCGCTGGGCGCATCCAAGGAACTTGGCGCCAAGTTCAGCGTCGCTCAAGCGGCCGGGATAACCGCGCGCGCCGTCTGAGTGCCGCGAGAGCGTGCGGCCATCGCGCACCTCAATCGACACGGTCGACTGCGACAAGGGCGCGGCCTCGTCGAATGTGGGATTGACGCGCATCGACACCCGCGGCATCAACGCCTGCACGCGTGCGTCCGTGATGTGCGGCTCGTCGAATGTCGAAACGGTCGGATGTCCGTGCACGACGGCTGCCGCCGCGCAGAAAGGCATGCTGAACTTCGCTTCGAGACCCGTACTCGGCCTGTCGTGGATCAGCAGGCGGGGCGTCATCGTGTCCACCTGGACGTCGATGTGCGCGATGCTGTCGGGCGCCAGCGTGTGATGGCGAACCAGATCGAGCAGTGCGTCGAGCGGCGGATGCGTCGCCGCGCATGACGGGTACAGCTTCACAGTGATCCCCGTGTCGTCGATCTCCCACCGCAGGCCGAGGTCCGACGCCGCACGTGCAAGCGCGTCGCTCGAATGCTCGCTGTCCATCGCGGCGAGATAGCCCTGTGGTCCAGTGATCGCTTCTTCACTGGCCGTGAACCCGTTCGTCGCAAGAAGCGCAGCGACAAGGCCGTTTCGCGCCGCGACGCCCGCATGCAGCGGCTTGGTCATCGTCCCGATGTTTTCCTTCAGCCCGCACGCCAGCGACGCGGCGATGCCGAGGGCGTGCGCGACCTGCTCGCGGCGCAAGCCCATGACGCGCGCCGCCGCGGCAGCCGCGCCGACGGTGCCGATGGACGAGGTGCAGTGCCAGCCGCGGCTGTGATAGTGCCGAGGGTTCATCACCGCCCCGAGGCGGCATTCGAGCTCGAAGCCAACTACGTAGCCGTCGAGCAGCGCACGGCCTGACGCGTTCGACCACTCAGCCGACGCGAGCGCCGCCGGCACCAGGGCGCAGCTTGGATGCGCCATCGACACGAAGCACATGTCGTCGAAGTCGAGCGCGTGCGCGGCAACGGCGTTGACGAACGCTGCGTCCGCAGCGCCCGCACGGCGCGACGTGCCCAGCACGTGACAGACGCCTTCGCCGCCGATGACGGCGCGCGCAATCTGTGCGGCCGGTTCGACGGCGCCGGCGAGGATGACGCCGACGGTGTCGCAGACGGCCGCGGCCGCTCGCTGTCTGGCTGACTCGGGCGGACGGGAGTCGACGACGAAATCGGCAATGACGGAGATGACGCTCTTCGTAGCAACCGGCATGAGGTTCCTTTAGCGAGCGGCGTACCGCTCGAGCAGTTGGCGCGCGATGATGAGCCGCTGCAGTTCGTTCGTGCCGCCGCCGATCACGAGCAGCGGCGCGTCGCGGTAATAGCGTTCGACGGGGAAGTCTTTCGAGAATCCGTTCCCGCCGAGTATGCGCATCGCCTCGAGCGAGATCTCGGCCGCGGCTTCCGTCGCGAACAGCTTCGCCATGCCGGCCTCCATGTCGCACCGTTCGCGGCGATCCTTCTTGGCCGCCGCGGAATAGATGAGAAGCCGCGCCGCTTCGATCTTCGTCGCCATGTCGGCGAGCTTGATCTG
>Ga0068871_100000273_pt1 | contig 35559 bp, 44 predicted proteins | sample KBSMisM72_FD_72750 | JGI IMG/M metagenome (GOLD analysis project Ga0068871, IMG submission 72750) | Miscanthus rhizosphere microbial communities from Kellogg Biological Station, Michigan, USA - KBS Miscanthus M7-2 | ecosystem: Host-associated > Plants > Roots > Rhizosphere > Soil ...
TGGAGTTTGCGTTGGAGTTTCCCAAGCGTCCCGCTGGGTTGATGGGGATTATCCAGCGCATCATAATTACTGACGGCGGAGACTTTTGCGTTTTCGAATGGAAACATGGGGAAGGTGTAACCTACCCAGAGAGAGTAAAAGAGTAAGAAGATGACACTGCGAACCCAAATGCGCGCTGGAGATTTAACGTCACCTCCTTTATTTTTATTGGTGCCGGGGAGTCCCGGAGTAAGCAGGAGTCAATCGATGACACTAAGTGAAGAAACCAAAGTGCAGTACTCGCCCTTCGAACGGAAGGTGTTTGCGATGCTGTCGACCAAACCAAAAAGCACCGTCGCCATTACCGACAGCATGTATGGGCGGGCACGACGCCCGGTCTATGCCCGGCAGTCGGTGCTCGGCGCACTGACAAGCCTTTCGAAGAAGGTCAAAACAAACAAGGAACCCTTCATCGTCAAGAAGTCGGAACGTACCGGACCGCACCCGATTAAGTTTTGGGTGGAGAAATGAACTACGTCTCCCGGTTTGAACCTTGGTCACACCAACGCGACGCCCTCGACAAGATGGGCGACCGTAACGCCTTTGCCTTGTTGATGGCGATGCGGACCGGCAAGACAAAGACCTTGCTGGATAATTGGGGTGCGCTGGAGGCCAAGGGGGAATGTGATGACCTACTCGTCATTGCACCGGCCGGGGTTTATAAGACATGGGAGAAGGCCGTCAAAGACCATCTCGCGCCGGCGTTATTGGCGCGGGTGAATGTCTTTACGTGGTCCGCTAGTTTGCGGTCACGGGAAAGGTACAAGGTATTGCTGGAACAGTTTCTGCGGGACCATTCACGCCCGCGGATATTACTGGTCAATGTCGAAGCCCTTTCCAATGTTCAAGACGCTCGCTCGGTCAGTTACAATTTCCTGGAGCAACGGAAATCGATGCTGGCAATTGACGAGTCGACCACCATCAAGAACCCAACGGCAAAACGTACCCGCTACATCAACATGGTGCTAAAGGAGAAAGCGAACTACCGCCGCATTCTTACTGGGTTGCCGACGCCCAAATCACCTTTGGACATCTACAGCCAGTTCGAGTTCCTTGACCCCAAGATATTAGGGCATCGTTCGTACCGCAGTTTCCGTGCCCGCTATGCGGTGACACAGAGGATGCAACTCACCGGACGCAAGGCATTCGATGTTGTCGTTGGTTTCCGTGACGTCGAAGAAATACAGGACCGTATTCAAGACCACTCGTTCCGGGTACGGTTGGAGGACTGTTATGATTTGCCGCCCAAGATGTACACCATACGCGAGGTGCCGCTGACCGACGAACAGAAGCGGGCCTATAACGAGATCAAGGAATTTGCCACCACTCAATTGGATAACATGGAGCACGTCACCGCCCAGCAAGTCATCACCCAGATACTCCGCATGCACCAAGTTCTGTGCGGGCACGTCGGGACCGAGAACGGTGGCTATGCCGACATCCCGGAACACCGCACCAAGACCCTGATTGATTTGTTGGACGAGCACGAAGGCAAGTCCATCATCTGGTGCAGTTACGACACCGACATCCGCAAGGTGTCGATGGAGCTGGAGTACCATACCCTGCGGGAGGCGTGGCAGGAGGGTCAACCACCGGTGCGGGTCGACGAGTCCAATCTAAAACACGTCGCCCGGTTCTGGGGCGGCAACCGTGAGACACGCGAGGACGAGGAGTTCAAGTTCCTGAACGATCCGGATTGCCGTTACATGGTAGCGACCGCCGCAGCCGGAGGACGAGGACGCACTTGGACCGTCGCCGACATGGTCGTTTACTACAGCAACACCGCCGACCTCGAGCACCGCTCACAGTCGGAAGAACGAGCGCAGGGCGTCGACAAGACAACCTCCGTTCTCTATGTCGACCTCGTCGCACCCGGTACGGTCGACGAGAAAATGTTAAAGACCTTGCGCGCCAAAATTAATATGGCAGCAACCATCACCGCGGACAGTTGGAGAGAGTGGGTAATTTAAAATGACAAAATTAGTCGAAGACCTTGAGACGATGAATCAAGTGGTAACCCGTATGCGGACCCGTGCCGAGCACCACGGTCCCAACGTCACTGCGATACTGCCGGCGTTGCGCGGGTACCTCGAGGAGTACGGTTACGATATCTCGGTGAGGACCCATATGGGAATCACTGGCAACGTGACGTGGTTCAAGTCCAAGCGATCCAACAACCGTTATTGTTTCGGTTACAGTCACGGCACGGAGCGGTCCAACGGTTACATCGAGTTGCGTGCGGGTACTGTCCAAGGTCCGGTGCTGGGGAAATTCACCAACGACACGCCGGTGATGGAACTTTACAAGTTGTTCGGAAGTATCTGATGTTGAAGATGAACCCAAAGAGTTTGCGGATGGATTTAGAACCGCGCCGGCTTCCGGCGTACCTTGCCGCCGCCAATGGACAACGACGGCCAGCGCCGCCGTCGTTTGGAAATGGTGTCAGCCGCAAATGGTTGACACCGGTCAAACTCGTTGCAGGGTTCACCGGCATAATGACTTTGCTAATTACGTTTGCCATCCAGCGCGTGCCAAGTGTCGAACGCATTGAGGTACCTCCGCCGACGATAGGTGAATCGGTGGCGGTCAAAAGCGACGCGCAGATTAGAACGGTCACAACGGATCGGCCTGTCGTTGCGGCGACTGACCCGGTGCCGGTTGTCACCGAGCGCATTCGTCCTGACCCAGCACCAAAGGTTCCGGCGCTGGTCGCACTGCCGGAAGACGCCGAAGGGGAGAACGGTCCCGAGCCAAAGTACAAACGAAGGACACGCGCCGCCCGAGGTGGTGACGTCTGCTCTCGGCACAACATGCGTAAGGTGGTAACGAGGGGAGGCAAGTCATGGAGATGTAAACGAGTGTAGCGCACAGCGCCTTTGGCGACGACGCTGCGCGGTGCATTCCGCACCGTCCTCTGATCAGGAGACTTATATGAAGCGACTTATTTTAGCGACTACCGTCTGCCTTGCCTTAGCGGCGGTTTCCGCCAAGGCCGACGTTTTCCTTGACACTCAAGGCATTCCCGGCACGGGCAACAACGTTGTGTTCACCGGCATTGACCCCACCAATCCTCGCTTGATCCTCGGCCACCTCAACGGTCAGAACAACGAGGTGGTGCGGTTCTTTGACGTGTCGAACACCACTGGGTTCAGCGGCGCTGCCAACGGTCAGGACATCAAAATCGTCAACACTCGCGATTTGGATATCACTGTCTTCGACAGCACCAACACGATCCAGCTCGGCACCACGCGGGACATCTTCTCGCTGAAGGGTACCGGCGACGTGTTCTTCCGCGTAACAGCGGTGGACGCGAACGGCCAGACGGAGACGTTCAACTTCACCAACCTTGCGGGCGGCATCGCGGGGCTTGGTGGCGGCGGCTACGATCTTGGCAACGGCAATCGCCAGAACGGTTTTGATTTCTCCGTCGCAAACGGCGAAGTCATCACCGACATTGATTTGTTTCTTGGTGCCACTGGCATGATCAACGACTTCGAACACTTCCGCATCGACGCTGCACCGATCCCGACAGCGGCGGTGCCGGAAGCATCGACGTGGGCGATGATGATCGCTGGGTTCTTCGGCATCGGTGGTTTGACAATGCTCAAGCGCCGTCGTGAAGAAGGCAAGCACTCGTTCCGCTTCGCATAAATCCCGGTCAATCCTTGACGGGACAACTTGCCGGGGAGGGCGCAAATGCCTCCCCGGACTCTTTCAAACAGGAAAACGAAATGACCAACCCAGTAGACAATAACCGCGTCGCAACCCTGACCTCTGAAGCCATCCGTGCCTCTGGTGAAAAGGTCAGCAAAGATATTATGGCGACCGTGGAAGCCGTCGACGAGACCGCCCGCATGTTGCGGCAGGACGCCGAACAACTGATTGAACAAATCCAAAAGCACACCAACGATTTTGCGGACCGGGTCAACCTGTTCGTGGTCAACTGTCATGACGCCGTAGAGATGTTGAAGGAGCACAAGGCAAAAATCTTTGACGACGCCGAGGTGCCTGTCGACGCCCGCCCGGCAGTCCCGTTGATGTTGACAGCGGAACATCTGGCCGAGCCCAAAGCCAAGACCAACGGCAATGGTCAGCACACGGGATAAAAGGTTCGGTGCGCGTTTACTACGCGTGCATCAATGGGCCTTCTACGAAGATAGCGGCGTCGTTGATCCTGACTTCGACGCCGACGATGGAAGCATTGCGGCGCTGGTCCGCCTAGTAGCGACCACCGGCGCAATCGCTTTACATCCGGACGGTGACAGACGCAGCGGACGGGATGACCCAGTACCGTTGTGCAGTCATATACCGGACGGCACCTCGGCGGCGGAGTTCCCTAATTACGACGCCATGAAGAGGTCGATGGCCAAGCGTGCCCTCGAAGAAGAACAACGGATGAAGGCCGACGCCAACACGGCGGAGGCCCGTCGCAGGGCTCGGGAAGAACTGGATTGGGAAAATGAACTGCTCCGCAACCTCCGGCTCAACGAACCCATTGCGGCACGTTGTGGTAGAGTGTTCCGGGAGTTCGTAATGATAAACGAGTGTGACGAAGGTACCGCCAACCCGGAACCGCAGAACGTTCGGTGGTCGGAAATTCTTCGTTGTCGAGGGTTTATCATTTACAAACGTATTGTGATTGGTGATGTGTACATCGGGGATTCAATGTAATGTCAATGGAAAGTGAAAAGATGAAACTGAAAGAGATGTCTGCCGTCGTTCACGACGCCCTGCGCACCTTGAAGATTGGTGACACCGGGACAATTACCTGCACCAAGGCATTCGCACTCGACGAGGTCCGCGAGTACGTCACCGCTTATGCCTTCCACAAAAACAAATGGTTCAAGGTCAAGGCGGACTCCGTCAGCAATACATTGTATTGCGAGCGGACCGAGTTGCCCAAGTGGGATGCGCCCGACGAGGAAGACCCGGAAGAAGACGAGGAGGAACTGTGATGCCTACCCGAGACCTTGGCTTGACTTACCTTGAAGCCGCGCACGGCGTGCAGTCTGCCGTGCGTTATGAAATGACCCAACTGGGTTTTGCCGACGACGCCCAAGACAAGGTTGTAAGCATGTTGAAACATGTGCGGGTCGGCGTCGACATGCGGGCATCGGACGCCGGAGGGTTAGCGGAGTTGCTAATGTCCAAAGGCATTATCACGCACAAGGAATACCTGGAGAGTTTGCGGGTCGCCGCTAACGAGGAGCTGGATAGGCTCGAGCAACACCTGCGACGCGAATATGATTTGCCGGACGGGGCGTCATTCCGATGAGACAGATTTGGTTCGTCATGTTGGTAACCGCGGTTGCCGTCACCTCCGCGTCAGCCCAGACTAAGCAGACCACCTTCCGCGACACCTCGGGCCGCACTATGGGGAGGGCGGTTACGGACCCCAGCGGGCGCACGAATTACTATGACAGCACTGGGAGGACCACCGGTCGCTCGGTCACCACGGGCGCTGGCACGACGTTCTATGACCCAATGGGACGGCAGACCGGGACCGCCCGTTATGGGGACTGACACCCGCACAAACATGTCTAATTAGGCGTACTTAGGCGTAATTGGGCGTTAAGACCCCATGCGCTGGAGGTGCCCCGACGCATTTTATGTGTCGCAGTTTTGGTATGCTTCCGGTCTTGACCCGTCGCCATATTGTCGTTTGCCGTTTAGGGGCAAATGGAGGTGCCCATGCCCCTAAAACGACGACCGACTCAGGCACCCTTTTTAGGTTAACTCGGTCCGAGGGTCCGGTTGCACCCGTCCCTGACCCCGTCATAGGACCGTTTGCGCGGGTCACTGGTGCGTTTAAATTGCCGGCCCGTGGTACGGGACCCCTGACCCTTGACCCCTACAATAGTGCGGACAAAATAGGTCGAAATTGTCCGCGTTATTGTCGGCCGTGGAGGTGCTGACCGTGTCCGAGTCGACTCCAACCAACCCCACCAAATCGTACCTAGTATTATTTTACCGTGTATTTCTGTCGGTAAAACGGAGGTCCAGACAGAAAAAAACCGGGTCAAAAATTGACCCGGCTTTTGTCTTCAGCAACCTTTACAAATCGACGGCGGTGCCGGTGGCACCGGTGGCAAGTCGTCGACTCGACTGCGACACCGTTCCCCGTCCCTGACCGAGCGACCTACCGGCGCACAGTTCGGGGCGTCGACGTGAGGTGCCGTGTCCGGTGCGGTGTCAACGAAAGGAAGGCACCACGCCGAACAGGGACAGGATGCCGATAATAACCAACACGATTACAATCAGCATTAGTCCCTTGCCGAGGAAACCTTCTTCGACGTTGGCGCCAATCCACCACTTCAAAACGAACGCAATGAAGATGATGACTGCCGCGGCGACAAGAAAATACATGGCTACTTCTCCTCTGTTGAAGCGCATCGCTCTGGCCATGTGCGCCTACAGTTGTTGCAGTAAACAAATTGCCAGCCGTGCAGCATCTCCTTGCGCACGTGGTACGCCTTATGAAACCACCTGCACCAGATGCGATCCATTAATTGCTGCATGACGTTAATCGCCAGTCCACGGATAAATGACCTCAACCTCATCATCTGTTTCGATCCCAAGGTCTGCCATAAGTGACGGACTCAAATCGGCGATGCGTCCAGTGCTTTGATGTGGCCCCCAATCCGCTGGATGGGCGGAAAGGAATACGCCGGTCTTTAACGCCTTCACTAATGCAATGTCAGGACCGGCGAGCATACTCTTCGGAGTCCGTTCGTAATCCCAACGGCAAGCGATGTAGTGCGTATGCGGATTGAGACATCTGGCAAGACCCATGCCCTCGGTACCGGGCGAGCCCTCTGGCAAAAATACGTAGGGCTTGTCTTGTACGTCGAACAGGAACGCCAAGCCCTCGCTGTCACTGACGCCCGTATCATCTGGGCCGCCGAAATACGAACATGGTCCGACGTCATGGAACTCCGCACTCTCCGGCCTAATCGGTTCGACCGGTATGCCGTCCTCGTCTCCGGCAATGTCGGCGATGGCTTTACAGATTTCCCCAAACTTGGAACCGTAAAGGTCGCAGTCGGCGGTACTATCAACAAAACATATCTCCAGCAAAATTGCCGGAGCCGCCGTGTTGTTCAAAAAGAAGAGGTCGGTTCTTTTCTTCGCTCCGCGATTTATAAACCCAACGGAGGCGATGGCCTCACTGACGTTCTCCGCCAAAGCCTTCTGGGTCACGTAAAGCACCTCACAACCCATCGGCTTTGAAACCTGTTCGTAAGCGTTGAAGTGAACGCTTATGTCGAGGTCTCGTTTTTTCGAGTTGTGGAAGTCAACGATGCGGTTCAAATTCTCGTTCTGGCTTTTACTCACATCGTCGTTGAACGTGGTCACGTCGACATCACGACGGGCCAACTCCTCGGCCAGACGCGCTACAACTTTTCTGGCCTCGTCGACCTCGTCGATGACGCCGCTGGCGCCTCTGACATACTTGCCGTGGCCTGATGATATGACAACACTAAGCATGGCTCACCGTCCTGTTAGGTGTAAAGTTGTTCGTTCGGGTCAGCCGGCTTCTCGTCAGGTTTCTTCTCTTCTGGCTTGGCCGGCTCTTCACCTTTGAATCGTTTGTCGAACTCGGTTGGCTCAGGTTCTTTTTTCTTCTTCCAGGATTCGTATCCGCCAGGATAACCCTGCGGGTCTCTGACGTTGCAACGTGTCGTGAAACCAACGCCACGTTGATAGTTGTGTTCGACCTCGGTCACGAGGAACTTGCCGTCGACACCGGGGCGTGCGCCGGAGATTAGTATGTAGTTGCCAGCCTGGATGCCTGGCTCTCCGTTTAACAACACCCAGCCGGTACCACGACGAGACTTGGAGTCGGCACCCTGACCTCCGGCGTTCTGTTCGCCGTTGTCTTTGTTAGCGACCGATTGAATCTGGTTGGCAACCGCGGTCGCATTACCAAACGGCAGTGAACCGCCGATGGCTTTCTGCACGCTATCCCAGCCGGCATTATGGAAGTCGAAGAACTTGGCCGCGGCCTTGGCATACTGGGCGCGTGCGACAAATGGTTTGATGCGCCACCCAATTAGGTTGACGCCCCACACCGCATCGTAGGTCGACATGATCTCACCCTTGGAGTTCATGCCCTCGTTCTTACCAATGAGCATAGCGACGCCATTGGATATTTTAAAGAACCCGCCCATCTCGTCGGCCATGCGTTGACCAAAGTTCATTGGGCTTTCATTGACGTGCCAGAAGTCACGCTTCAGTGCCGCCATCGCCGGCGACATCTGGACACTGAGACCGGCCTTCTTAAACACGTCCTCCATGACTTGCTTCAGTGGGATGTCACCGCCACCGCCGCCAGCACCTCCCGCACCGCCACCGCTGGCACCACCGCTCTGTTGACCGCTGGAGGCGTCGTCTTCCTTGCCCTTGCCCCAAGATTTATTCGTGCCTTGTTTGACTTCGCCCTTGGCGTTGTTGGACGTGCCTTCAATCCATAACCTTCGACCACCGCCGCGCCGGGTAAAGCCAGACTCCACCTGCGACATGATGCCGGAGAAAACCAGACGCATGCCGGGTCCACCGAACGGCAACTCGGTCTTGACGGCTTCTTCCTCCAGACCAAACAACTCGCTGTTGGGCTGTCGCTTGAATGGAGGGTTGTGGTACACGCGCGGACCTTGGCCGGACCAACCCATGTATATTTTCAGAGGGGCCTCGTCCTGCGGGATTGCCAACTGGGCGTTGCGGTCATCCAGCTCGAGCGCACAAGTGTCGAAGTCGCCTTCCAGCGTGTCGACCACCTTGACCGAAATCAAATACGGGTCGACGCGATCCGTTACGTCTCGACCATCGACAATGATTTTAACCGAGGCATGCCGCCGCGGTCCCTGATGTTCCGCCATTACTCGCCTCCAAGGAATCCAGGCGACGTGCCGTAACTTACCTTGGTGACCTCCCCGGTGCCTTGCGTCATGTCACCTTCCGGTGTCGTGCCCCATAGTACAACGGTCGACTTCACCTGCGGCACGCCGGACATAATATCGTAGTCAATCGGAATGCGCACCTGCGTACCCACCGGCAAGAACGGTGAGAAGCAATGCACCCGCGCCAGATGCGGGTTGTCGTCCAAGAGACGTTCCACCATCTTGGGCGCACGGTTACGGTAGCGACGCCACAAGATCAAATCGACCGTGACGTAATCCGAACCGACTGTGACGAGGTCATAGCTGGATACTGTCATGCCCCTGTTGTGTCTCCTGTTGTGCCCCACATGTAACCGGACTGCGTGCCGGGATCATCTGGGATGGGTACACGTTGGAACGCCGCCTCGAAGTCAATCTGTTGTCCGATGCCGTCCGGGGCAAGCAGACTGTGACCACGTTGCAGGGATTCAATAATGTACCATCCGAAATGCCAACCATCACCACGTATCAAGACGTGCGCTTGTCCCATGCGTCGCATGTTGTCCAATATCTCGAGGTGACCCAGACCACCGCTACTCGGCTTCAGAGAGTTCGGGTCACGTTGCCGTGCGGCACGGGCAAAGAAGTGCGGGAATATTTTGCCCTTCAAATGGATGGACTCGTCCTGTTCACCAACCCATTCGCGGTACATGGCGGCACCGGCAATCTCCTTCTTGGCCCAATCAGACCCCGTGGCGTGCGACATCTCTCCGATGCTTAACGGGTGAACTTGAAACTGAATGGGACCCCATTGGAACAACACCCAGTTGGACATTACGCCGCTCCAATATCACTGTACGAGTTCCAGCGGGCCTCACGCACCTCGCGGTCGGCGGCACGTCGCATTGACGCACGGGCAAACTGCAAGTGTGAGTCGTTGACCCGTAGGTTAAGACTGGCGTTCATATGGTGGTTCGGTATCACGCGGCCGTTTTGATTTGGTGAAAAGAGTTCCGGACCACGTTCGCCGACCAACGCCATCTGTCCGGCACCCAGCGGACCACCATGCGCAAGGGCGATGGGTTCATCGTCAGATTTGTTTACTGTCTTTGTTGGCGCATCACGAGCGGCCTGTTGTGCAGCACCTTCACCTTTCGGTTCATCGGCAGCAACGGCGGTTGGCGTTTTCGGTGCGTTCCTGGCTTCGCGCTCCGCCCTCATTTGTTCTGGCGTCAACCGGGTTCTCAGACCACGGTCAACCGCCGCACGCTCTTCTGCCGTGCCGGCATAGGCACCGAGACCTTCACCGACGACAGCCTTTGCGCCAGTGATACCCATATGGATTTTATTTGGGTCATCCATATATCGCGCACCGGTGCCGCCAGCACCACGCCGTGCCGCTTCTTCTATCACTTTGAGGCGACGCGGGTCATTCAAAGCTAGCGTCTTGCCGGTCTTCGGATCGATGACGTCGACGTCAGCCGCACGTCCCTTGTCATGACGATGCGAGCCGGTGTGGCCTTCCGCACCGTGCATACGTTGACCGCCAGAGGTGACACGAATCTTGACGCCGGACGCTTCCGCCGCACCCTCCAGCGCGTCGCGCAGTTGCGGATCGAGTTTGCCTTTGCGGATGCCAGCGACACGTTCCTGTGCTTCTTCGACATTGTTGCCGGTGCCAACCGGCGCTTCACCGGGACGTGGCACCCGAGAACCTGTCGCTACAGTTGATTCGCCTCCCGGCTGCACAGTGACGGGACCGGCGACATCTGTTTTACCTCGCTGTGAGCCAACCCACCTTTCGGTGCCCGGTTGAACGCCAAACATGTTGGCGCCGTACTTGGTCATCTTATTCGGGTCATAGTTCGGGTCGCCAACCGTTCCTTGATCAGTGGCGTAATTGATTCTATTGGACCCGCCCGAGAACACGTCCTTGCTGGCCTTGTCCCACAACTTCTGTTTCGCGTCGGTCCACGGGCTGTTGTACGCCTCACGTTCATGCGCCATCATTGGACCCGAACCGGGGTCACCGTGGAAACGCTTTAGCGGACCATAGAACTGACGCTTACCCCTAGCGTTCACAACTTGTTCTAGGGTCAGGCCTCTGGACGCTGCATAGTTCGACATTTGCTCCAGGTTGGCGCCAATGTTCCCGGTACCGCCTTCAGCCTGAAGTGTGCGGAAGATCTTCTGTTGGTTCTTGGGATCTTTCATCCATTCGGAATTGGATTGTTGAATGCGCGTCTTCATCACGTCTTCGTTGACGCGCCGCCCTTGGTAGTCTCCCGACGCCGTTCCGCCCGGCGTGTCAGAAGAACTGGTTGGGGTCTGTGAACTATCGCTCGGGTTCTGTGAACTGTCGGTGCTGCTCGAACGACCGCTACCTGCACCAGAGTTGGAACCGGCGTTCGGCGACTGACCCATTCCAGAGCCGCCACCGTAACCCGTACCGCCACCGTAACCACCGGGTCCGGCTGTCACTCCGCTGCCACCACCGCCACCGCCACCACCGCCACCAAGCGCATCGCCACCTGTAGTGAAACTGGCGTTGTGAAGCATACCGCCAAGCGCACCGGCAGTCTGGTCTAGTCTGGCCGCCAACACCTTTGCCTTGTCACCGCCCTTCTCCGTCGAGAACGACATCTTCTTAATGTTGTTGGTGGTCTTCTGCAGTTCGTCGTTTAACTCGCGAAGCCGCTGGGAGCCCAGTTCTCGCAACGCATTTTCCTTGCGACGTTCTTCGGCCTGCTTCTGTAGTTCGGGCGTCGCATCTTTCAGTGCGTCCTGTAGCGCCTTGGCATCTTCGGCGGCCTTTTCTTTTTCGCCGGGGAACGATGGCATTGGCGTGTCGTAACCTTTGAAGCGCGCGCCGAACTCACCGTCACCACCTTCCTCGGGGGCTCCCCTCGCCCTCTTCGAGGCTTTGGTTTCCCGCCCCATCTTCCGGGCCATCCATTCTAACGAGTCGCGAAGAGAAGACTCACCGATTTTACCGAACAACATATCGGACGCGGCTTCGTCAGCCCAATCCGGCATCTTGCCGCTTTTGAAACCATCCCAGATTTCTTTGATGGCAAGGACCAACCGCCGCAAGTCTTGGAACTCTTTGATGAGTGCCTTGATGCCCTCGGTGACGCCGAGCGTATGCAGCAGCAAACCAAATTCCTTGGACAACGCATCCAGGCTCATCAGCATCTTGTCGATGCTGGCCTGCGGTCCATCCATGACGTTCTTGAAAGCGTCGGCAGCACGGCCTTGGCTCTTGGAAATTTCTTCGATGCGACCGTGCATCTTATCGTAGTCTGCCAGCAACGCACGAACGGCGGCGCGTTCCTTCAGACCGATCTTACTTAGTATCGCATCCCGGTTTTTGCTTTGGGCAATCAAACCAACGTAAACGCCCAACACGTCTTGGCCGGCTTCCTGTGCGCCACGCAAATGCTTCTGCAGTCCTTCGGCGGTCTCAAAGCCAAGGGCGGTCGACATCTCCCCGGAGGCCATCGTCTCCAGCAACCGGCTTAAAATCATCGACGACTTGGTGGTGTCGCCGGTGACCTTCTGCAACGAGCCCATAAAGGCGACCATGCGATTGACGCCATCGGTGCCTTTGTATCCCCACTCCGCCATGGCCTCGGTCAACTTGGGTGCTGACTTGGAGAAGGCGTCCGCATTCATCCGCAAGTCTTGCACACCAAACGTGATGGCTTCCAGCGCCTTGTCTACTCCCTCCGCTGGTACGGACAGGTTGCGCATCATGTCGCCCATCGAGCGACCTAATGCAACGACGTCCATGCCGGAACCCTTGGCGGCCTTGGCAACCTTTGGGAATATCTTTTCGGTTTCCTCCAACGACAGTTGACCGGCTTCACGCAGTTCGTTGAACCCTTCAATCAGGGGTTCCATCGAAGTAGCGGTCTCCATCGACAACCGTTTCAAAGACTCGGTGGTGCGGTCAATCTGCGCTCGGGTTGCACCGGCGTCGTTCTGCAACAACCGCATCCGCTGGTCAGTGGCGGCAAACCCCAAGAAAGATTTACGGGCAACCTCGGCGGCAGCGGCCACACCCAGAAAGCGGCCAGCCATCCCCATCAAGGCGGCACTGCCACCTTCAACACCTTTCGTAATCAACCCGAAAGAGGTGTTGCCCTTGTTGCCTAAGTTCTCGAGGTTCTTGGCACCTTGATTGGTGGTGCGATTAAATTCAGACTGACGTCTGGCGATATCCACAATGTTGGTGCCAAGGCGGCGGGCCATACTCTCGGCAGAGCGTACCCAATTCGCATTGGCCGCTTGCACCGGGGCAAACGACTTCGCGGCGGCTTCATTTACTTTTTTGATATTGGCAGCAGCCGACGCCGCACCCTTGGCGGTGTTGTCATCAATCGTTAAACGGATTTTACTTTCATGGTCCATTATGGTTCCTCACCCATATCGAAACCCGTTTCTAACTGCGACGGCGGCAGAGGGTCACCCGGTCCAATGATCGACGACAGATCGTTGTCGATGTCTCGACCGTTGGTCATTTGTTTTTCCGCGGGTTCTTCGGTCACGGCCTTCTGCGGGACCCGTCCGATTTCAATATCGTTACGGAGTTCCGGTGTCAGTAGGGACATGAAGGATTCCATGACACGGTCGGAGTCTGGGTATCGCAACTCGCGGAGGATCGCTTCTTCCACGCCGGCCAATTCAGTCATGAACTCAATCATGCTTTTCCAGTGGCCTTGATTCCACAGGAGGACATGACCGAGTTTGAGCGGACCAAATGTGATGGTCTCAATCGTCTGCTTCTTAAATTCGAACGGGATGTAAAGGTCGACAGCCCGTCCGCCAAGTTTGTTATTCTTAATCATTTGTGATACCAGAGTGCGATTACAGGTTCCCCCTTTTCCACTCTCTGGTCGACTTGTTCAACGTCTTCGGCGTCGCCGGCCCCGTCTTGGTCGGCGACGACAACCCGTTTCTTCTGGTCATGCTGCATCAACTGCTTGACCAATTCTTCGACTGTCATACCAAGACACCCGGAATATGCAGCAGGTCAACCATCTCTTTGTTCTGGTCGACTTTGTCGACGCGACGTTCCGAGGTGAAGAAATCCCAGAAGTAGATTTCCCGCATCGCCGTGCCGGCCGTCTCCTGCATGTGGAGTTCGTAATGCACGATTGACTTGATGGAGTACTCGTGTGCCATCAAGTTGCCTTTGGAGAACGCGGTCGGATTGACGCGACCGAGTCGACCTTGGAACTTGGCATAGGCACCAAGGGCAACACCTTGGCGACGGTCACGAATCAAACCGTAAGCCGTGAACTGATGGTAGCGAAACTCCTCGCGACCAAAGTACACCATCACGTCAGGGTCCCAACCAGCCAAGTTGAAGGTGGCCTCCAGCTTGTTGATGTGGGTATTAATTTCAATCGCTACCGACGCGCCGGCTGGTGCGTGGTCAACATAGTTCTCCTCGAGTCCGGGCAACTTGAGTTCCTGCAACACGAGGTGAGTCGTGATACCGGGAGCGGTCTTGTTCCCGGTATTGCCACAAATCATGTTGGCACTTTCCATCGTGTAGATATTGCTTGCGCTAGCGGCCATGTCGTAAATCCTTTTCTCATGTTACGTTTGAATTGGTATTGGATGGCGGACGCTTGCAGTCGCCCCGACAGTTTGAAGCACGTTGGTTCGTGCTGCCATCCAATGGTTTAAACCGACGACAGGTTCAGTTGCGACGCGAGGTCGGAAACCATGGCGTCGATGGCTTCGCGGTAGCGACTCGACTCGATGGTCAGGTGCTTCAGGACCGGCGGTTCTTCCGCCTTGAATCCCACGGTCAGATGACCGAGCCGGATCTGTTCCGGCGAGTTGCCTTCCGAACGGAACGTGCAGGCATAACCGAGGATGTGCTGGTCAGCGTGCAAGTCGCGCAGGAAGTATTCCATCGTCTGAACGATGGCCACAACCGTATGGCCAATGATGTTGTAGCGGCCGAGGTACCAACGCAGGGTTTTCAACATTCCAAGATGAATGTAGTCTCTCCCGCGCATGACATTGTACATCTGCCAAATCGGATCTTCACCGGCGTTGTCGGTGGAGATGAGGACGAAGCCTCCGGACGCAATGGCGAAGTCGTCACCAACCTCACCACGGATCAGCACGCCAATGTTGGCACCGAGAAGTTCCTGTGCCTCGTTGGCCGAGTCGGTCAGACTGAAACCAATCTCGCGGTTCGGGGAAATGATTCCCTGCACCGGTTGGTTGGCGGCCGAGTGGAACGGGGCGCCCTTCTCATGGTCACGCCGTACCATAATGCCGGCCATGCGAGGTGCCAGCGGACGGATGACAATGAAGGACGTCGCCGGGTCCATCACCCGGCAACCACCGGACAACGGAATCAGACGCTGGCTCTGCATCGTCTCCCGCCAGTCAATGTCGTTCTGCATTGACGAGCCGGCCGACTCGACAATCATATGGGCCATCAACTGATTGCAGATTGACGTCGCACCGGCAACGATCGGGTTGGCACCCGTGACAAGTACGCACTCGTACTCGGCAATCGTACCGGTGGCCGCCCATGTCAGGGTAAAGGTTGCCCCTTGACCCGCCGCCGTCGAACTCAACTGCCCAACCGGGGCAATGCTGGGTTCTTCGGTACCGACGAGGAATCCCTTGGTCGGCACGGTGACCGTCAACACCGCACCGCCAGTGTCGATGGTTGCCACGTTCAGGATGACGTCGTGCGGAAGGTACAGTTGCTCGCCGACTTGATAACCGGTGCCACCGGTCGCAATGGAGGCGGCCGTCACCTCGCGGCCGGGAGGAGGTGCTTCAATGGTCGGCGGCGTGTCGTACCACGCACCCGGCATCTCCAGCTCGACAGGACCAAGCATGCCGTTGGAAAGTCCGAACGCATGACCGGTCGCCTGCACCGCTTCCGGTCCACCAGCGGAGAACTCCACCGGATAAAGATGATCGACGACATAGCCGGTGCCGGGTACGGTGCGGGTAATCAGACCAACACCGTTGGCCATCTGCGAGGTGTAACCCGGTGCCGTCAGAATGCGTGGCGTGAAGCCAAGTTTCTGGGCCGACTTCAGGAACGCCCACATGCCGGTGCCGTTAATGCTGTCGCCGGCAATGTTGGAAATCGTCTGCTGAAGTTTGATAGCCGGGTCGGGGTCGGTACCTTCCGGCGTGCGGATAATAACGATGCGTGCGGCAAACTGGGTCTCACCCAGTTGGTCGTTCACACCGCGGACCGCATCCGACAGATAACCGGCCTCACCAAGTTTCTTGGTCTTGGTCTGATCGTTCGAGTTGATGAACACCGGCGTATCAAAAGGGAAGACCGTTGCATCGGCAAGCGGTGCCGGCCCAATGATGCCGATGGTGGAGAGGTCGGCGCCAATAACGGGACGTGCGCCTTCGTCAATCCTTCGAATACTAATGCCGAATACTGGGTCAGCCATTGTGGTCTTCTCCTGTTGAAGAGGGGGATGTTTCTAAACTACGTGCGCCGGTGTCATTATCTCAAGTTGCTTGACGGTGAGGGCGTGAACTCGCACTGACAAGATCAGTTCCGGTTCCGCCCCAGTAACCGGTAAAGTGAAGATGCGGATGTCGCGCACATAGTCGCCAATGAGTTGGTCTTGCACGATGGGCGTCAAGACAATCTGACTAACCAGATTGACATCCATCCGCGTCGCCAAAATCTGCAACGGCGAGTTGGTCTGTACCGAATGCGCCGGCGGGATTGGTGTGGTCTGTCGTCCTTCAAAGAATGCTATGTCGGCCATGTGTTCTCCTATGCGTAGCCGATTGTGAACCAGCCGGTGGTGAGAAGTTGTATGTAGCGAGAGCGCATGGTCATGATGATGTATTGCCCTCCGGCGTACCAAGACCATAGACCGGTGCAGACGGTGTTGCCCGGTTCAACCCACTGCTGATTCCATCCCATGCCGAAATCTCCGGCGTGTACCAAGCGACCGTTACTCACCCGGTTCTGTACGTAAGCGTTGGCTTGATTGACGGCGTGACTATAAGCGGTGTTGTTGACGTAGTCGTGAATCCAACCATATTGCGGCGTCCACATGTGACCCGCATTCGTGGTGTACATGACCCAGCCACCACCATTCGACAAGAACCCAATCAAGTCGTTGTTGTGATGGATTGACATCCGGCCCCAATCATTATCGTCGAGGTGGATGTAGTTCGCGTTGCCACCGCCAACGATCAACGTACCGTTAATCCAGGAGTTGCCATTGATGGTCTCGCTGCCGTGACATGTCATGCCCCACACCGTTGCGCCCCAACCTTGGGTGCTGAGTGCGTTACAATTGATGGCGCCACTGTTAAGGGCACCGCCGTTAGTGGTAAGCCCACCGCCAACAAAGACGTGGTTGCCACCATCCCAGTGATGGTATGCGCTATGCGCTTGGTTCATCCACATGATGCCGGTGCCTGCGCTGCCGGCGCGATAGGTGGTGATGTCTCCGTTCATGACGTCGAGGTTGCCTTGACCGGCAAGACCGCCGCTATAGTTCAGGGCCTTGACGTAGGTTGCACCGGTTTGACGGTTGACGGTTAAGGCTGTGTCGAGATAGGACCCACCGTCGTTGTAGCGCAGCAAGGAAAAGTTGGCACCACTGTTGCCGCCGCCAAGCGGCGCAGAGTCACCAACCGACAACACCCAGCGGCGGACACCGTCGACCGACAACGCCTCAATCATACGGTCTTCGTTGGTCGAGAGCGACTGTAACCGCAGCGACGGATTGGATGTTCGGATGGTGAGAACGTTGGTCATCGTGCCACCTTGACCAATGATGGCATCAACGTATTGCTTGGTTGCCGCGTGCAACGGTTGGACTGGATTGCCGAACAACGTCAGCGGGCCGGACATAGTGTCTCCGGTCCGCTGCATAGCCTGACCGACATACTCTTGCATGCGGGCGCGTGACCATGCCGTGGTTGCTAGTACGTTGTCGTTGGAACCGACAGCCGGATGCACACCCTTCTGTACAGCGGTAAAGTCGACCGTACCATCACGACGGATAAAGGCGTAGGCGTCGAGTCCGGCATCTTCCAGTGCTTGTGCCGCGTCCAAAATCTCTTGGTGCATGGTTACGATTTCGGCGTGGTCTGTCACGACCGTATCGTGCATCGGCCCAACGGCGTCGTGATAAATCTTGGTCGAGTCCGCCATGCCGGGCGTCGACGAAATCATCCAGCTCGAGTGCGGACCGGGGTTACCGTGGATGGCGGTGACCGTCACCTCCAGCAAACCATCTTTCTGCGTATAGGACCCGGTGCGGGCAATGGCGTAATCGTCAACTGAATGTTCAATAATCAAATACGGTGACGGCGTGAACGAGGTGCGTTGTGGTCCCTCGTCAATGACGAAGGTCATATAGCCCATCACCAGCGTCAGGTTCTGCGAGCACGGACCAAGTAGGAATCCCAACTTGGTAACGGCGATGATGTCCTTCGTCGCCGGAATCAAAATCTCATTCATACGCAACAAAGCCGCCGCGCGGATTTCCTCGGTCACTTGACTAATCAAATCATTCGCCGATTCCAATTCCTGGAACCGGCCTTCAAGTGACGGCAACAACCGCTTCATGTACGGAAGCAGTTGGGTGCCGGGCTTTAATTCAAACTCTTCGTCCAGCCGCTTCAGTGCCATGTGGTTAAGCCTTCTTCTTTGCCTTGGAGTCCGATGTCGCAGACGGTGTGGCGTCCGGGTCCTGCGGAATAACACCGACTTCAACTGCGTCAATAATAGACGCCGAAATCGTGGTGCAGGCTTCACCGGTCATCTGGTACAACTTGGCCGGAGACAACATACGCCCGGCAAACACCGCTGGCTTGCCGAGTGTAATTTGATAAACCTTCGTCACGTCATAAGTCGCCGGTGGCGTCGCCCGGCCGCCGCTTAGCAACTCGGGTGGACTGTCCTCGGAGGGCGACGACGGCCCACCGATGTTGATTACCCGGTCGTCGATCCACTCTCCTTTCCGCACTTCGCGTTTGGACCCTTTACCGTCATAGGGTTGGCTGGGTAACTGTTCTGGTGAACTCTGACCAACCGCAAGACGGTCGCGGGCGGCTTGCACCGCCTTTGGATCGTGCGGCATGTTTACGTTTTGGTTTGGAAATCTATCGGTCGCCATCTGTGTTCTCCGTTAAATGAATACGCCGACGTCGACACGTTCGCCGACAAGATAGCCGGAGAGTTTGTTGTCGGTCGTGCCTTCGCACCTGACCTTATACGCCGAGATGGTCGTGCCGCCGAGTGCCGCAAGGTTCCAAGTGCAGCGACGGATCAGTGTCGTCGGATCATCTGGGTCGACCTCGTCCTCAATCAACGACGGCGTGCGGACGCTGGCGTAACCGGCACCGGTCAACAACCTCGGGATGAAGGTGTGGTAGGGAGGTCCGCGCCATGACTCCAAACGGAAGTCACAGTAAACCGTATTGACCGCAGTCGGCATTGTCCGTGCCGTCGAGATATGGCGGAAGTCAGAACGACGTCGAGACGTCAGCGCCCGTGAGTTGGCGGCGACACCAAAGCCCGGCATCTCATCCGTGGTGCCGGTCAGCAGGACACGGAACGGCAACAACGGCGGCAGAGCGTTGAGTGGGTTGCCGGCGCTGTACGACATTAGAGACATCCAAACTCCGTTGACCTGAATCTCGTAAGAGATGGTGGTGCCCGGAGGTCTCGTCGAATCGTAGTTCAAATCAATCTCGGCAATGCCACCGCCCAACTCCAGCGACGCCAGTTGCGCGTAACAACGGTTGGACCTGAACTGGGCGAACTGTAACCGGAACGCAAAGTCTTTGGTCATGTCACCCATCGACCATGCGCCATCGGTCGACTGGAACATTGAACCTTGCGCAAACTTGTTGTTGTGGACAAGACTGATGAAGTGGTTGCCCGCGGTCTGAAGAACGATGGCGTAGCGTTGACCCTTCGCCAAGTAAGTCGGCAACACCTGGAACCGTGTTGCGTTTGGCTGGATGCGGAGGAGGTCAGCCGGCAACGTGGTACGTGCAATCACCTTCTGGTAGTCCGGCGCGCCTGTAGCACCGCACTCACAGACTAGGCAATGCACGTCACCGGTTGACGTCACGCGGGTAAAGAACAAGTCAATCGACGTCAGCCAACCGCCCTGCGAGTTCAGGAAGGTCTGCGACACCACCGATCCGGACAGTCCTTCGATGGTGACAAGTTGCCGCCAATAATACGAGTCGAGAACTTCGTCCACCCAGAACTGTACAAGCCGCAGGATGGTGTGGCCGGGGTTGTCCTGAACGTCGAGGATTTGAAACGTCTCGTTGCCGCGGGTCAGGATGTTGCGGATGGGATCGAAGATCAAATCCGTATTGACCGACATGCCGCCCCAATAACCGGCACCACGTTCAGTTGCGCTGGAAGTCATCCAGTCGTTACCACTCGGGGCGTACCACCATGCGCCGTTCTGACAGACATAGAATGCCGTGCCGAAACGGATGCGGGTCCGGGTCTTGGTGCAGAGTTCCCAACTTACGGTTTGATATTGGTACTGCGAGATGGACAACTCACTGTCATTACCCAGCACCTCGAGCCGTGTCGTTTGGTCGTACACCGGCAACACGAAGTTGGCTTGGTTGATCACGGCGGGGTCGAGTGGATTCAGCAACGAGAACTGGGCGTCGCGCTGTTGTTCAAACGGAAAGCGGATACCCTCCTCGACCGCCGCCATATAATCGATGTGCAGGATGTCGCTCTCGTCGTTGGTCAGGAAGTGGTCGGCACCCCATGATGTATAGTTGTCAGGGAGTCCGGTCTTTTCCTTGACGCGGGCAATGTCGGCGGCAAGTTTCAAACAGAACCGCAACGGTGCAGTACCATTAAGACGGGTCGCCAGTGCTGCAATGTCAGTCGCCAGCGTGTCGAGACGTGACGCCGTGCGCGTGCGCCACGAGTCCATCTCATCCATGCGGGCGTCAAGGTTGGCAACGTTGGGTGCCCGGTTCTCCTCCACCATTTGGATGGATACGATGCCGGTGGAGTCCAACAGAATCCAGGCGACTGCCAGCGTGTTGGAAGCAACGGTCGGATGTTGCGGGTCCGGTCCTTCGGCGCCAACCACGGTCGAGATGTTGGCCCAACGACGGGACTCGGTGGAGACGACACGGGCAACCGTCGCACGGGTCACTGGGTCCGTGAGGAAGGTTCTCGGTTCAGTGTCGGTCTCAATCTCCTGACCCCATACCACAACGCCAACATAGCGCCGGGTAACGACCGGCAGCACACTCAAGAGGTCGAGCGATGCGCCTCCTTCACTGTCGTTGTAGAAAACAAGACCGGCGTGGAACAGTCGACCGTTGCCAACCGTGACCACGGCCGGTGCGTTCTGCACCGTCGTGAATCCGGTATAGGCCATGCCGGGGATAAGAGTGTCCGCGACAATGTGATCGAATGAGGCCCTCGGGAACAAGCCAAAGTTGTTGAAGTCTTCGACCGTTACCTTTTGCCAATCCTGAATATTGACCTTTCGTTCCATGGTGCTGACCTCTCCTAAAGCAAGTTCAATACTTGCTGATCTACGGTTGTTTCATTGTAAGCGCGTTCGCGTAACTCAATCAGCCGTGTCGGGTCATAGGCTGTGCGCACGCGGTCACGCAACGCCTGTGACGTGACAACGGCTCGGCAAGCCCTGTCGAAGTCTTGCAACTGAACAGTGCTGGCAAAATAGTTGTCATCGTTCGTTATGCCTTCGTCGGCAAACCAACTCCAGACATCATCATCGGTGTGGAGATTAATCATTAAGTCAGCGGTGTACGCAGGCCATGAAACATAGTCGACACCAACAAACGAAATGCCGCCAGTGATAGTCCCAATGATTGCCGGGTCGTACAAGAAGATACGGTCCGCCAACATACGTGCGGCATCGAACCCGGCATCCGCATAGTAGACAATTGGAACCGGCTGCGTCGGTAGCGGCGGCGGTTGTGTCGGAAGACCGGATGGCGGGTACGTTATCGGATGTTCCGGATGCGGCAGTTCCGGAATTACTATCGGGTGCGACGGGTGCGGCAAATCATCTGGGTTGACGATGTTGCGACTGTCGCTCCAGTCTCCGACAAAGTAGAAACTGTTGCCCCAACCAATATCCGACTCACGTTCATAGCGGACATCAATCGGTTCCAGACTAGGCACCACGGTGTCGAGGTGCAACTGACTCTCTTCGTGGCTGTAGGTACCATCGATGCGGATGGTCACCAACTGCGGCACCAACAACTCGGCACAAACGAACTGTTCGTCGTTGACGAAATCCTCTGTCGTAAAGGCCGGACCGGCGACGCCGGGGATGCACACGCGCTCGTAGTCAATTGAAGTCTTGCCGTCGATGGTCTTGGTGAAGGTGTAGATTTGCAGCGGGACATCCTTACCACGTACCCGCAGAAATGCCTTGCGACCGTGTAGGGCTTCACCGTCATCCAGTCCAACGTGCCAGCCGGCACCACCGTCTCCGCAGAACAGGACGTCGACACCATCCCAGCCGACGCCTTCGGAAAAGGTTATACGCACCTCTGGCAGCAAGTGAATCCAGAAGTCGTAAGCCTCCTTGGACATTGACGGCGAGGCGAAGAAGCACTGCGGCGGTCGCAGTGCCTGTTGAACCTCGTAGCCGGTAGGTCCGACAAAGTCGCGCCCGGAGTAGTGCAAGCCCATTTCAATTCCGGCTTGCGTACCGCGCAGAGACTTGTATTCAAATTGCTTGGCAACCCATTCCCGTTGCGTGCTTTCCGACCAACCGGTTTCCCACAACAACGCCCCCATAGCATAACCAAGATATGGCAGGTTGTTGTAACTGATCTTAAACGGGTCCCATTGGTCTCGGATGATTTCGGCATAGGTACCAATCAGCCGTTCACCGTCAACGTCGGCCATCGCTTTCTCGAGGCCGGACGCCGCACGGTAAAGAAGCTTTGCACCGGGTGCCTTAATAATCCCCTCGGTGACAATGTCATTCATATCGTGCGACCACGCAAGGTTACGGTAATCTTGTTAACCCGCACAAGCCAATCCATCGGCACCGTGATGTTTTCCGTTGGCTCTATAATGTCGACGTGGTGAACGCCCGACATTGTACACGCCGCATTGATGGCCATGAGACTGTGATCGTGACCGAGCCAGTATTGGTCCGACACCAACTTCTCCAAGTTGGATTGAATCTTTGTAACCGTCTGGGTCTCCAGCGCGCCGGGGTACAACCACACTCCGACGTTGTAATTAATTTCCCGGACCTTCGGCGGGTTGACGGAAATCACATCGGTCAATCCCATACGAGACAACGACTGGATGTAGGCACGGATGAAAACCAATTGCTCATCACTTGGCTTGGGTTCCGCCGGCGGTTCCATCAAACATGTGATGAGGATGGTTGGGTAGTAATCGTGCATCACCGAACGGATCGCCGTGACGTCACGCAACTCGGGCAACGCCGTCAACGCCCAGAACTCGTAAGCCTCTGCCGTGCCATGCGGTGACAAGGTGTTAGGTGACAGCCAGATGCGACGGCGGTAGCGATCATCCGACTCACCCGGCAGACGAGGTACACCACCGGGGTAGCGTGTCGCAATGGCCTCGAGGTCCGTGCTGATGGCATACGCCAACGTAACGGACCGGGCCGCTTGATTGACACGGTCTCGCAGAAGCAGTTCGAAAAAAGTACACGCCTCTTGATTAATCTTGATGGGGTCGAACTCAAGATTTTCAACGTCGTACTGGGCCGACGATGGCGGGTCATAACTGGCCCACAATACTTTGAGACGTTGCATCCGGGCGTCGAGTATCGCCTCGCTGTCAATCGTCTCTAACACCACCATGCGCTGGAGATAGTCCGGGTTAAGAACCGAAATTCTTTCCCCGAGACGTTCCGCGATACTCGTGCCGATGTCGTCATCTGCCATATTAAGATCCCGGTGTTGTACCTTCGCCATATGCCGGGGCACCTGCGACGGGTCCCTGCTGGCGTTCCCAAATATTGTAACCGCGACTAATCAATCCGATGGTGCGGCGTTCTTCCGGGGCCGAGTTGCCGAGGTGAGCACGAGGACGGTAGACACCATCCGACTGCATCGACAGTCGACCGGTTCTTAATTCTTCCGCCGACGTCAAGACGGAACCATCATTGCGCTTGCCGATGCGTACACGCTGGATGCGGTAGTTCGGTTCCCAAAGGTCAAGCCCTGTCGCTATTGCCCAGTAGAAACGGGTAATGGTGTTCGGGGTTGCGTTCTCGCCAATTAGGTGCGGGACGAATGACCCGCACCAACGTCGCAGCACACGCTCATGGTAGCGCGTGGAAAAGATTAGCAACATCGATTGAATGACATGATCCCAACCGGTCAGCACTTTGCCGGTGGTACGGTCCATGCCAATGCGTACCGGGTTGAGGACGATGTAGCCGTGACGTAAGTCCGGCCACATGTCCAAAGTGGGATCATAAACGTAAGTCATTCAATCAAGCCTTGGGAGCCGTGGGAGGTGCCGGTGCCGGTGTCGGGGCCGACTTCAACTCCGGCCTTTTCTTGACGTCCTTTTTGCTATCCCGCTGACGCTTCTTCCGCTGGATGGCCAAGGGTTGCAGTGCGAACGCCGGGGCGCCCGACTGAGTCTGCTTGGCGTACTTCGGAAGTCTCGGCAACTCGGTGTTGTTGTCGTCACTGCGTCCGCGTGTAATCTGGGACAACAACTTTTTGCCGGCTCCACTGATTTCGCCGAACGGCTTATCGCCGAGCAGTCCCTGATCCACCCAGTACTGAATCATCTGCGGTGTCGCTAGGACGAACTTACCCTTGTCGTTCTCCTTGACTTGGAGACCGCCAAGAGTGTCCGGAACGTTGGGGTCGTAGATGTAGAACGGTCGCAGAGCCAAATTCGCTTGTGCCATACGTACTCTCCTTTGGTTATTTGTCGTCGTTCTTTATTGGGTCCTTACCCAAGATGGGCGGTTGAGAGAAAATGATCTTGCCCTTCTTGACCACAACCCAATCACTTCCAGCGCGCAGCTTGGCACCTTCCTTGTGTGCCGCTACGCGGACGTCTTTGCCGACGCGGTGAGTGATACCGCCGTCTTTATTCATTCGGGTTTTCATCACCGCCTTTTCGCCGCCGGTGTGACCCTGCTTCTTTTCTTGTTGACCACCGCCACCACTGCCGCCGCTTTGACCACCTGACGATTCTTTCTTACTGTCGTCAGGTTGCAGCCAGTTGTCGTAACCTTCCTTGGTCTGCTTGGCCCGGTAGTCTTCCAGCTGATACGACTCCTCGTCCTGTCCGCTGTCGTCGGCGTGCTCGGGACGTTTGAAATCTTTGCTTGGGGCGAACGGTGCAATCATGCCTTGGCGGATGTCGCCCTGCGGACAAAGCATCGAAAGCGTCTGACCCTTCTTGTAGAACCTCGCCTCGGTGGCTCCTCCACGATGGTTGGCGGTGTTGAGCCACGGCGACAGGATTTCCTTGCCGTCCTCGTCCTTGCCAATGACCATCCGCAACTTGTCTTTCTTGACCTCGTGAACCGTACCTGTTTGATACATGTTGGTCATCTGCCGTCGCATTTCACCAACCTGTCGGATGAGGCGTTGGTAATCTTCGCTCATGGGTTACCTCAGTTCTATTTTGATATCCCGTGCGGTGCGGTCCAAAATCTTTTGCGCCAGTTGTCGTACTGTCTGCCTCTCGTCCATCGGTTGGGTGCCGCCCATACGTTGCGTGGCGCTGGTACCGCTGACGCTGGTCATGGTCATCGGCATACGTTTACCCTTCTGGACATACGGCATGATGACACAGCGACAGTGCGGGTGCTTGGGAACGTGTTCCCGCGCTACCTCAATTGGCATTGGTCCTGCGGCCGCCAGTTCTTCACAGTCCATACAAACCAACTCGTCTTTCTTGGAAACGATGATGACCAACGAACCCGGCTTGTGTTTGCCAAAGTCTTTACTTTCCCGTCCGCCCTGCAAGTCGCGTGCGCCGTCTTGGGTAAGGCGCGGGTCCATTGCCACTTCGTAATTCAAGTTGCTACGAGACGCACGACTGACCTTCATCATCCCGCGTACTTGTTCAAGTTCCAACCCGGTATCCTTGGCGATGTTGGTTGCCAACACGGCAACAAGTCCGTCGCCAACTTCGTTAAGTGACAACGCAAGGCCGGCTTTGGTGACGCGCTGGAGATTGTTTATGCGCCGCACGGTCTCCGTCAATTGTGTTGTATCAACTTGTACAGTGACTGCGGACATCAGGTTACTTCACCGTCCGAGGTTACCTTGTCTTTCGGTTCCTTGACCTTGGTCTTGCCGACATTTGTTTCAATGTTGATGTCGTCCAACAACCCGGTTGCTGGGTTGTGCTCCATGTCTATGTCGTCGGCAGTAATCTTGCGGAGGATCGGTGACTCCCCTTTACTGTCGGTCAAGTCGTCACCGCCCTGTGCCGCCATGATGGTGAAGTCGGTGGCAAGCGGTGCAAGCCCGATGGCGCGCAAGCCAAGCCTTCTCACGCCAAGCGTGGCTTGCACCTGCTCCCATTCAGGCGCTATCTTTTCGTTGACTAACGCCTCGCAGATTTCACCAATGGCACTCATGTTGGCTTCCGGATTATTTTCGGACGCGATGATGAACTCTCGAATAGGATGGTCGACGGGTACGGGACAACCGAAAGGCAAATCGGATATGACGTCGCAGACGATTCCAAGTTGACGTGCCGCCCAGCGGCGGTCTCGTTCTGCCGACGCACCACGCACGCCATTGATACGTGTTACCCTAATCACGAAACCTTTTAGCAACTCCGCCCAATCGGATTGCGGGTCGCCGAACAATGCGGCAATGGCTTGGTTCTCCACCATGTCGAGAGCCATCTCCATGCCCTCGTCGGTCAATGGTGTTTTGATTTGTACGCCACCGGCTTCGCCCTCGACCTTGGAGGCGACACCAATCTCCAGCACCAGATTCATTTCACGCCGTGACGTGATGACGTCGGTGCCTTCCATATCCAGGCGGTTGTCTGTGTCGGTGTAAACAACGATGTAAGGCTTGGCCCCTGCACCCGCGGTGAGCACGTCTGCCAGCGGCGTGTTGTCGGAATCGAAGACCCGGTCATCCGCCCAAGTCTTTCCCCGCAATGCCGCCACTGCCGTGAGCCGTGTCAACATGCGGATGATGCTCATGAGTCTTTACCGTTCATTTCTTCAAACAGTTTAATTTGCTGTTTGAACATGCGCACAATGTGTTGACGGTCGGCGCCCATTGAAACGTAATTACAGAGACCGGACTTGTCGTCGAACGGAAACAGCAACAACACGAAACCACTCTTGCGCGGTTCGTCTGAGCTGGTCCCGTTTAGAATCTGGTCAAGCGACGTGGCGAGAGTGTCCATCGCATCCCGCATCTTCATCTTTGTTTCAGTCGTCATCAAATACCCTCAACAGATTTACATCCGGGCGACCACCGGGATCAGCGTGGATGTGGCTTACCTCGTAGGTCTCATCCCGTTCGGGGAACGTGACCCTGTCGCCCTTGCGTAACCCGCATTGGTCGACCGGCTCACAACGGATGGACAGAGACGTTCCAACGGTGGACTGCTTGTGCGTAAGACCACTCGCCGTTTCGATCGCCGCCCCTCGAGTCTGGTCATAGATACCAACCGCAATTGTCACTGGGCGGGAATCGTCGACGACACTCTCACGGGTGCCAGCGCCAACCGGCTTCATGGGTTGCAACACCACCTGCTCGCCGAAGACGGCGTCGCAGCGAAAGTCGATCGGTTTGGTGTCAGTGACGATTGCCATGACTTACCCGTGTTCGATAGTGGCGTTTACAATGGTAACCTGTTTGCCCAACTCAAGTACATTGGTATCCAGTACAATTTCAAAATCGTGTATGCCGTCATCCGTGTTGTCAACACCAACCGACATTTCGTCAATGACAATATTACCGGTGCCGTCAGTGATGGTGCCAATGGTGGCAAGGCCCTCGATCACAACGAACGACGTTGTCGGTGCCGCCAATTGCAAGTCGGCGCCAACTAGGTAGAACGAGGGACGGGTCAACAACAACGTGGTGAGAATGACCCTGTTGGAGTCGCGCAGTTCAATCCTCCCCGGACCATTGCCTCCGTCAATGGCTTGCTGCACCACCGTCATGCGCGCACGTTTTACGGGCTGTGAATAATCCATTTCAAATCACCGCTATGTGTGGCACGTTGCGCCGCTGGAAAGACAAGTACAATTTGCCGTAGGGCGACGACTCCCAGAACTCACCGGCAGACGTCGTAACCTTTTCCCCACTACTACTCGACTCCCCGGACGATGCGCCGGAGACCCGTTCGTAACTCACCTGACGATCCCGGAACCGAACTGACTTGACCCAAATCAAACCGGCCTCGGAATCGATTACAGGCGGTGTGCCTCCACCGGAACCACCGCCACCTGTTATCATGCCGCCGCTGGCCTTGTCGTGAAGGTACAGGTAATGCGCAGCGGCGTACATGACTGACATTTTAGCGTCAGGCATGAACCACCAAACATCCACCCACACCATTCCAGTGTCGAGTGCCATTTGTATTTGGCCATCGGTCGCCGAAGCAAATTCCGGAAACGCTTCCCGGAACTCGGCAACGGTCGGCGGCATCGTCGGGGTGAGTGTCATGCGCTTACTTCTTTTCTGGAGCCTTCGGCGCTGGTGCGTGCGGTGCCGGTCCCTTCGGAGCCGGTGTTGCTACCGGTGCAACCGTCTGGGCCGTGGGTGCTGGAGGTTCCGACGACTGCGCCGGCATTTCGACGTCGTCCTTATCCTTGGATTTCTTCTTGGTGTCGACGCCGCCATGACTGCCGCTGAGTTCGAACGGCTTCGGATCGTCATGGTCCTCGAGGGTCTTCTGCAGATGTTTGAAATCTGCTTCGGTCATGTTGAACTCTTTCTCCTCGCCGGGGCCGACGACGACGTGACCGCCATCCTCGGTATTAAATCCGCGCGGCTGTCCGCCGGTGTTCTTAACCTTCGCCATTTTATTCTCCAATCAATTTGAGGTGTGGTTCTCGGAACGCTCTGACACGCTTGATCGCGGCCCGCAGATCGGTGCGGGCTTCCTTCAACTTCCAAATGCTGTACTCATGGGATGATGGGATTGGATTTCGTTCGCGGTCCGCGTTCAAGTAAATCCAGCAAACGCGAACGTTCCTGCGGCAGTAGTCTAATGCCGCAAGGGCTTCGTGAAACTCAAACCCATCAATGCGCCATGCGTACAGCATGACACTTACACGCCGTCGAGGTAACGCATCGCGGCGGGCATACGGATTTCAATGCCACCCAGACGGAAGATGCCGGGCACATCGAACACCAGCGGGCCACGCTGCCAGACGGGCAGGAAGCGATGCGGCATCGGAATCCACATCTTCAGCACGGACGGATCGCGACGATAGGCGACCATGCGAGAGATGCCACCGAGTCCAGCGGTCTCCAGACCACGCACGCCCATGAGCGTGATGGGCCGTCCGGTCTGAACCGTCAGCACGTTGTACTGTTTGATCCAGTCGAGCAGCGTCATTGACGAGTACTCAATGATGCGTCCGGCAAGACCGACAATCACAGCCGGCGGAAGCAGGATGGTGTCGGCGTAGTAGAGCCAGTTGGTACCCGTGGCAATGCCCATCATGGCAGAGTTGATGTCACGGATAACCTGCTGGTTCGTCTTGCTGGCAAACGTGGTGGCACCTGCCGCACCGTCTGCCGGTGCCGTCGTCGCCGTAATGAGCGACGAGTTGATGAGGCCCTGCATGTTCTTCGGGACCGAACCGCGCAGTGCAATGTTGTCGACGAACTCCTCGTAAGCGCGTCGGCACGCAACGGCCTTGTCTGACGTCAGGTTAAGGCCGGGCGTTGTCATTGACTGTGCGACTTCTTCCAGCGTCCACCGGTAACCGATGGCGGCCAGTTCCATCCCGCGTTCGAACTTCTCACGGGACAGTTCCGCCAGCGGCACGTCGAGCGCCGTGTGATGGAACCAATCAGCCCGGCCCATCATGTCGGCGCTGAAGTAGGTGATGGACTTCACCCACTCGTTGCCGGTGTTGGTGTCAACCGGGACGAGGTCCGGATACTGTACCTCTGGGTACTGCATCTTGACCACCTGCGATTCAATCGCAGTGGTCTGATTGACCACATAGTTGAACGCGACCTGCTGCGCGTCTTTGTTAAACATAGATTGGTAATTCATCTTCCGCCTCCTAGACGGTTTGAGTGTATTGGAAAAAACGTCTGGGATGCTGCTTAACGCTGGATGCCCAGTTGAACGACGTTCAGTTCATTGGCCGGTCGAGCGTACTTCCACCGGCCTCCGGGTACGACGACGCCACCGGTATTGAGCAGCGTGCCGTCAACTGCGGTGAAACTAAGCGGGTCACCCGCCAGTGTCGCCGTTGTGCAGATAGCGAAGATTTCGCCCTTGGTCAGCACGCCCATGTTGGCATACTGAGGATAGGTTTCGGGGGCGAGACCCGAGCCGACCACCTGCACAATGGTAGGATCGAGGATGGTGATGCCGATGAAACCATTGGCACTGCCACCGATGAGCGCCCCAATGTCGGACGCCGTCGACTGCGACACCGCACGGCACGCCGGGATCGGAGACCCCTCCGCCGAACGGGTAACCGCATTGTAATCCACCATGCGGTTAATCATGCCCGGCAGACCCTGACGCATCTGCTCAGGGAATGTCGCCTGCGGCACACCATGCGGACTAACCACCGCTTGGTTCTGGGCAACGAGTTCGCCCTTGGTCTTGGCGACCTCCTGCTTGGTGTCTTCTTTCTGAGCTGCTTCTACCATTGTCGTAAACTCCCGTTGGTTTAACTGAAACGATGCGGACCGCTGTTAGGCGGTTTGACGAGTGCCAGCCGTCTTCCAACGGTTGGAAATGGCTTCCTCATATTCGGTGTACGCCTTGACGCGGGGATCGCCACTGAGGCCAATCTGGGTTTGCAGCACGTCGTTGAGTTGACGTGTGCCATTGTTGAGACCGTCATTGACCGGGACGACCGACAACGTATTGAACGACGCCGTCACCATGTCGTCATTCCAATCCTTGGCGACGTCGCCAAGCTTGGCCAGCACCACCTGCTTGCGCATGTCGGCGTCGGTCTTGCCATCAACTACGAGGGCATCACCGATGATGGACTTGGCGCGCTGCACGGTGGCAACACGGTCCGACACCAACTTGTCGAGCGCCTGCGGCGACAGTTTGGAATCGGTCAGCTGCTGCTTGAGAGTGGCGATCTCCGCATCCTTGGTCTGAACAACGGCAACACCGTTGGCGACTTCAGTCTGCGCCTTGGCAAGGTCCGCCTGCGACGCCGTGCGAAGTGTTGCCACTTCGGATTTGGCGGCCTCGAGTTCCCCGCCCAGTTTCTGCAAGTGGCGCTCGACCACCTGAACGTCACGCTCTTCCATTTCGACGGTGATGCCGTCCACAACAAAACTACGAGTAGCCATTGTCTTCTCCTTTGATTTGGATCTATCACCCATGCGCAACTTAGGTCCACCACGTGCTGCACGGGTAATGGCAACATGGTTGGCTCGAATGTCTGACTGAACTGCGTCGTACTTTTCACCTGCCGGTGTGGTCCCGTCGCCCCAAGCTAGCGTGGCCGAATAACCAACGGACAGTTGAGTCTTGCCGTCACGCACCTCCTTGATGGCGTCTGCATCCATAAGTACAAGCGGCACGCGAACGAATTCACCGTCACGCAACACCTCGCCACCGAGGTGCCCGACAGAAATATCCCGCCAGTTGGTGGCGTTGACCGGTTCATCCGGATGTTCGTTGGTCACCGGTTTATGTGCCAGCGACGCCACGGCGTCAGCGTGGAACACCTCGGCCTCCGGGCGAAACACCCGGACCTCTTTCATCTCCGGCTTACCAACTTCAAAGCCTTGGTAAATCTGAATGCCTGTGCGTGCGATGCGAGGACTACAGACGAGGTAACCGTCAGCCGTCTCACGAATGGAGGCAGCAGCGTCTAGCATTACTGTCTCAGTAAACTTGGTCACTGCGACCTCCTATTTCTTGTTGTCTTTTAGATATTGTTCGACAATGCGTTTGATGGAGTCTTCGTTGTTTTCGATTTTCTGTTCAAGCACAGTAATCTTTTGTGCCATACCGTCCATGCGCTGCACGCTATAGGCGGCACCGCGCGTCTCAAGAATATGGACGCGGGTTTCCAGTTTTACGGAGTACGATAAGATGCTGGCCGCACCTGCACCAATAGCGATCAACTGTGCGATCAGGAAATAGATGAGTGTGGAATTTTCCTTGAACCACGATGTCTTTACCTGACCGTTCGCATTGATCATTATTCCCATCCTTATCCCGGTGGCGGGATATCCGAAATGTCCGGTGGAGGAACTACGGCGGTCAGCGCCGCCGCTTGTGGCAACGCTAGTGGTTCCGGCGGTGGCTTGTTGAGGTCTTCCTGACGCCACTGCTCCAGGAACTTTGACGTCGCCTCGAGCACATCGGCAAACGTAATGAAAACACCGGCACGCAATTCGATCTTGTCTTCCAGCACGTCCGCAATCGCACGGGCGATCTGCGATCCCATCATGACTCCGTAAGTAACCTTCTCGCCATCTTTTGATAACGGTGGCGGAGGCAATGACGTGGAGGATGACGGTTTGAAAATACTCGCCCCACTGCTGGGCGTGTCCGGTTCCTGTAACAACACCTCTCCGTAACCGTACACCATGCCGGTCTGCGAATGCGGGGCGTTGAACTCGGCGCGAGATATGCGCCAAGTTGCTTCTACGGTTACGATAGCGGACATGACTTAACCTCGCAGAAAAGGTGCGCTGCCGTTGGTCTTGGCGGCATGTGGCTTGGGTTCCGGGACTTGTTCCGGCTGCGGCGGAATAGGTTCCGGGACCGGACGAGGTTGCGGCTTGGGTGCGGGTTCCGGCTGCGGCGGCGGTTGCTGCTGCTGGATTAGTTCGACCATGGCGCGCAGTGTAATCAACTGCATGTGCATGTCGCCGATGAGTTGCCGCACGTCTTTGTCAATGCGTTGGTTCACCAGTGTCGCTAGGTCTACAGTGTCAGTCATTTCAGTCTGTCCTCCAACTTGTCCATTCGTTTAATCAACTCCGAGACCAACTGCGGAAGGTCTCGCATTGTCTGTTGTTCCGGTGTCAGTTCTGGCATGAACTGTTTTCGGTCACCCAGTAACTCGCTTGTCTCCGGGTCGATGACCTTGTTGCGGAACGCATCAATGATAGCGTCCACATCACGTGAGTGTGGGAAGTCCAGTATCTCCCGCACGTAATGGTTGGCCGGAAAAATCATAGTCGGGTCGATGCACGCCGGACCAATGATCCATTTCTTTTCGGCCTCGTGAAAACAAAATGCAATCTTGACGCTGTCCTCTCGAAAGTTTTCCGAGAACAGACGGGCCTTGTTTTTCTTTGGCGGGTTCACGTACTCGTACCAATCGACGCCGTCGCTCTCGCGTTTGGCGAACAACGCATTCGCCGGCGCACCCTCCGGCAACACTGCCGGCTTGTACGGAATCCATTTACCGTGGTCGACAACTTTCATCATACATATCCTATCGCGAACCATCCGTTGGTATAGTATTGCATCTGCCGGTAACGTCGAACCCAATAGCCACCGTCACCGGATGACCCTGTCCAAACGGAACCGCCATAGGGTTCCGTTAATCCGGATGTGGGATAAACGGACTCGTCGCCGATGTAAGCCAGACGCACGTTGTTGTAGAGACCCGCTGGGTTGTAATCGTTGGTGCCCCATAGTCTGCCGTTGGCGGCATATACATGTGTGCCGTTGAGATTGTAGTTTGACCCATCCCATTGCAAGTAACGTGCGCCGGTGTTGCCAAGGTAAAGCACACCATAGTTGCCGTTATTGTGAACCCACAAATCGGCACCCGCCAGCGTCAATGGACCTTGAAGAGTTTGACTGCAATCCGTTGGAAACTTTCCGGTAGGCACCCGCCCCATCACGTAGGCGGTGGTTGCTACCCGAGTTGAATTGTCTCCGGCTCCCGGTGTCGGTACCTGAGCCGATTCCCGGAACGTCACATATTGATCGTTCTGTACACGCATCACCGGTGCAGGGTTTCCCGAGTAACCGGTGCGCCACCACATTTCCCCGTTGGTGTCCGTACCTATACCGGCCCAACTTCCGGGACTGCCATTCGGGCGGTGGTCATAGAATTTGATATTGGCGTCGGCTTCCGTCACCGCCCCGGCAGAGTTCGTACCTCGTGCCCAACCGAACTTGTGACCATTGGACGTTGAAATTAATCTGCCGGTAACCGTTACATTGCCAGCGACCGAAATCATGGACGCCGTCAACGTCCCGGTGAACGACGCATTGTTAACCGGCGCTCGCGTTGTGTCGGTCGGATGTACGTGGTCGCCGCGCGCGTATGTGGACACGCTACCGATGTACGCCGCACCATCCATGTACGGGTTGGTATTCGACGCCAACACCTTGCTGGCGTGTTCCGGTATGAACGACGACCACTTGATTCCATCCCAGTTGTAGACCGGTCCGGTTGCCGGCTTGTACTTCTGACCAATCGTTGGATCGGTTGGAAAATCAAGCATAGCCAACCGCCCACCAACTGGATGTGACCGCCTGGAATTGTCGGTAGCGCATCGCCCAACTGCCGCCTCCACCCGCGGCCCATCCACTCTGTCCTGTAATCACACCGCCGCCGTAGGGTTCTTCCAGCGCCTGCATGTAGGCCATGGCGCGGTCTCCTAGAAAGGCAAAACGAGTGTCGAGGATCGGCCAACCAACTTCACCGTTGCCAAACAATCGACCGGCTGCGGTGTAACAATGCGCGCTGACCAAATGATATTGGTCGTTGCCGGTATAGTGCAAATAGCGGTTGCCATACGTGTTTAAAAATATCACGCCCGTATTGTCGTTGCGGTGCGTGCGCAAGTCGCCGTTGATGTAGAAGACGCCACCGGTTGTTGTACCACCGGACAGCGGCAGAAACGGTCCAACCGCTGGATTGCTTAAAACGAAATTGGTGGTCGCTATCCTTGTCGAGTTGTCTCCAGCTCCCGGCGTCGGGGAAATCGGCGGTCGCAAGAACGAAGTGTTGCGGCCTTGGTCGATAAACAACGCCGGACCCGGTGTGCCAGACAAGCCGGTGCGTATCCAAAAATTGCCGCCAGAGTCGGTGCCCATGCCGCACCAATTGTCACCGCCGACATCGTAAAAGATTACGTTGCACTCTGACTTCAACGGCGGCGACACGTTGCCGGATGGGGTACCGAAATAATGACCCTTGGCGAGACTGTAGAACGTACCTGTCACGGCGATGTTGCCGGTGATGGTTACCGTCCCGGTGTTCGTCGTCCCGGTCAGGTTCTCGTTGCTGGGTTTTGCCTTCGTGGTGTCGAACGGATGGCGGTGGTCACCTCGAGCGTATTTGTATTCCAGTCCCGGCAACACCACGCCATTCATTAGCGGGTTGGTGTCGGACGGCGGGTCGCCCATCGTCAGCGGGTCGGCTTGGCAAGTCCACTTGGCCCCGTCCCACTTATACAGCGAGAACACCTGTCCAAGCGTCGG
>Ga0068871_100000283_pt1 | contig 35327 bp, 29 predicted proteins | sample KBSMisM72_FD_72750 | JGI IMG/M metagenome (GOLD analysis project Ga0068871, IMG submission 72750) | Miscanthus rhizosphere microbial communities from Kellogg Biological Station, Michigan, USA - KBS Miscanthus M7-2 | ecosystem: Host-associated > Plants > Roots > Rhizosphere > Soil ...
GCCTTTTGCGGCCAAAACGCGGCCGAAAAGACAAGTCGCCATATTGAGATTGGGGAGCCGACACAGAACTGTGATCCCGATCCGGGAAGCCCCCTGACCCATGCGCGATTGGCGTCTGGCAATAAAGAGGACTTGAGATGAAAAATTCGACCAAACTGCTTTTGGCCGCGGCGAGCTTGGCGGGCGTATGCACCACCACGGCCGCTTTTGCCGACGACGCTCCGGCGTTCAGCCTGACTGGCGCCATTGCCGTTCAGAGCGACTATAAATTCCGCGGCATCAGCCAAAACGACCGCGAGCCATCACCGCAGGGCACATTGAACCTCAGCGGCCCTGAAGGCTTCTATGTCGGCACCTGGGCGTCGACGGTTGACTTCGATCCCACCAATTCCGGCAATCCCTATGTCGAGCTCGACATTTATGGCGGCAAGCATACCGACCTGTGGGGCGTCGATTGGAACTTCGAACCTTATTATTATGCCTATCCGGGCGAGAAATATGGTTCCGGCCCGAAAGCCGATTATTTCGAGCTGATCAACCAGTTCACCAAGGCCTTTGGCCCCGTGACCCTGACCGGCACCTGGGCCTGGTCGCCCAACCTGGCGTTTGACGGCGGCACCGGCAATTACCTGGCCGGCATGGCGTCCTACACCATCAACGACTGGCTGAGCGTCAGCGGCAATGTCGGCCATCAATGGGCGCAGAATGCCAAGTATGTCGGTTCCAGCGACTATACCTATGCCGATATCGGCGTCACGGCGAGCTACAAGGGCTTCGCGCTCGACCTGCGTTACAGCGGCACCGACTTGAACAGCGCCCAGTGCGCGGCGTTCTATATGGCAACCACCCATGCCTGCGCCGGAAACTTCATCGGCACCCTGACCTACAATATCAGCCTGCTGCCGTAAGCAGCATTTGCAGCACACCTAAGTAAGAAAGCCCGCAAGGTTCAAATCTTGCGGGCTTTTTCTTTTCGAGCTTGGCCGCGGTCACAGCCGAAAATTCTAGCTTTCCAGCGCGCGCTTGAGCTTGGCCAGGTCGAAGGGCTTGGTGAGATGGGCAGCCGCGCCGGCCAGCCTGGCGTCGTCCGCGCGGGCGGAATAACCAGAAGCAATGATCACTCTCAGTGACGGCTTCAACCGCAACGCTTCTTCCACCAATTGGCGGCCATCCATTCCCGGCAGTCCCAGATCGGTCAAAAGGATTTCGATCTCACCATCCTGTCCCAGTTGGGCCAGGGCCTGGGGTCCATCGCCAGCCTCGCAAACCGCAAAACCCAGCTGCTCGACCATGTCGACGGTCGTCATGCGGATCAGGGCCACATCCTCCACCACCAGCACCTTGCCGCGGCGCGGCGGCTGAGCTTGAACCTCGACAGGAGCCGGGTTGGGTGCGGAAATCGCCCCCCGTGCCGTGCCGGCAAAAACGCTGCGCAGTTTGCGCGCCAGTTCGTCCTTGCGATAAGGCTTGGACAAGAGCAGCGCATCGTCATCCAGCTTGCCGTTATGGACGATGGCGTTCTGGGTATAACCGGAGGTGTAAAGAACGCGCACACCGGGATGCATTTCCTGGGCGCGGCGGGTGAATTCGCGGGTGGAAATGGCGCCAGGCATCACCACATCGGTAAAGATCAGGTCCGGCGTCTGGCTTTTCAGCAATTCCAGAGCGCTTTCGGCATTGGTGGCGCGCGACACCCGATAACCCATCTCGCCCAGCATATCGACCACGGCGGCGCGCACGCCTTCGTCGTCCTCCACCACCAGAATGTGTTCGGAGCCGCCTTCCGCCGGCGCGCCGGCACCCACCACCGGCGCGTCGGCTTCGCGCCGCGTGCGCGGCAGATACAGCTTGATGGTCGTGCCATGTCCGACTTCGGTATAAATCTTGAGGTGGCCGCCGCTCTGTTTGACGAAGCCATAAGTCTGCGCCAGCCCCAACCCCGTACCCTGGCCTTCCGGCTTGGTGGTAAAGAACGGTTCGAACACCCGGCCCAGCACATCCGGCGTCATGCCGGTGCCGGTATCGGTCACCGCCAGCATCACATACTGGCCCGGCACCACTTCGCTATGCGCGGCGGCATAGGCATCATCAAGAAAAGCATTTGCCACTTCCAGGGTCAGCTTGCCGCCATCCGGCATGGCGTCGCGGCCATTGATGGCCAGGTTCAGCACGGTATTCTCGACCTGGTTGGGGTCCGCCAGCGTGTTCCACAACCCGCCGGCAACAACGATCTCGATCTGGACTTTCTCGCCCAGGGTCCGGCGCAGCATGTCGCTCATATTCCGGATGACCCGTCCCAGATCGACCGACCGGGGCTGCAGCGCCTGGCGGCGCGCAAAGGCCAAGAGCTGGCCGGTGAGGCGGGAGCCTCGCGTCACCGCTTCGATAGCGCTCTGCAGCCGCGCCGCTAGACGGGGATCGGCCTGTACTGTTCCGGCCGCAACTGCCAGGTCGAGATTGGCGCTGACGATCTGCAACAGATTGTTGAAGTCATGCGCCACCCCGCCGGTGAGATGACCGATGGCCTCCATTTTCTGGGCCTGGCGCGCCATGCTTTCGGCATGCTTGCGGTCGGTCTGGTCCGCCACCCCAATGATGAAGCCGCCGGTCGAGACCGGCGCCTTGTAGATATCCAGTTCGCGGCCGGCCCAGACGATATGCGTCGTGTCGGAGCCCTTTTCGGCCGGCGTCGGCGGCTCGAAAATATGGGCGGCAATGGCGCGCGCCGCTTCAATCTTCTGGAAAGCGGTGAGATGGGTCTGAAACCGCGCCAAGTCGGCGGGCAAATCCAACAAAGCGAAGAAGCGGGCATTGAAGGCGCACAGCAATCCTGTGGAGGTGAAATAGGCAATGCCTTCGCGCACCGTCTCCAGGGTTGCCTGGACGATGGCCGCGTCATTGGCGCGGGCCTGTTCCGCCGCCGCCAGGCTGACATTGTTGCGCACCAAAAGCGCCGCCGCCATCAGCATGATGCCCAGGCTCAGAACCCCGGCGCCGATGGCAAAACTGATTTCCAGATTTTCGGTGTCGCGGCGCTGGCGGTCGCGCTGGGCCAGCAGATCAAGTTCCTCACGCAGCCCATCGTTCAATAGGCGGCGGATGGCATCCATCTCCAACCGCCCCGTTCCCAGGTTGGCGAACAGGGTTTGCCTGTCCGGCCGGGGACCGGTAGCCAAGCCGATATTGGCAGCCAGCAAATCGAGACGGTGCGCGATCAGCTTTTCAAGCTGGTCGGCCCGCCTTTGCTGGGAGGGGTTGTCGCGGGTGATATCCCGGAAAGCGCGCATATCGCGGGGGATCAGACCCACAGTGGCCTTATAGGCGCGGTAATAGGCCTGGTCGTGGTCGATAAGGTAACCGCGCTGACTGGTCTCCGCGAGCTGCACGTTGTTCTGAAGCTGCCGGGCGGTTTCCATCACCTGATAGGTGTGACGAACCAAGCCCTGGGCGGCGCGCTCATTGAGGGCAAACTGTATGGTGAGATAGGCGACCAGCGCCAAGACAAGAAAAAGCGGCACCGCGGCCAGCAGCACCAGACGATTGACAGCTATCAAGTTCCCAGGCCCCGCGCTCCCTGAGGCAAAACGTCCGTCGCCGGCATTGGTTTCAACCATGGCAAGACGATAAGTGGAAGCTGGCGAAAAGCCAGCCTTCAGCCTGTTTTCGTCTGCGCTGCGCTCAGATCGGCCTTCGGCCGCCCCAAAGGCCCTGCCGGGCCTTTGCCGAACCTCCAGATTGGTATTGGCAGAGGAAAATGGTCGGAGAGAGAGGATTGCGAAAACACGCCTTCGGCCTGTTTTCGTCTTCGCTGCGCTCAGATCGGCCTTCGGCCGCCCCAAAGGCCCTGCCGGGCCTTTGTCGAACCTCCAGATTGGTATTGGCAGAGGAAATTGGTCGGAGAGAGAGGATTCGAACCTCCGGCCCCTACGTCCCGAACGTAGTGCTCTACCAGGCTGAGCTACTCTCCGAACCAGTGCGAGAAGAAGCCCCCCTCGCCTCGGGAGGCGCCCTTATAACGATGCCCCCCCGCCCCCGCAACCGGACCCGAAATCCTTGGTCGGACGGTCATTTTACCGGTTTGCGGCCGGGCCCGGCTGGCTTTATACGGGTCGGCGCCGGGGGGTCGCCTCCCGCCACCTGCTGGGGCGTCGCCAAGTGGTAAGGCACTGGATTTTGATTCCAGCATTCGGAGGTTCGATCCCTCCCGCCCCAGCCAATTCCAGTATTCGCCGCGGGACGCCGGGATGAACGAATTGACCAAGGCAACCGCGATCACCGGCCGGCTCGTCTCGCCGCAAGATTTGCCGCAGAGGGACCAGGACGCCTGGCGGCAATTCCTGGCGCCGCGGCCCATCGCCTTTCTGTCCTACGCCTACACCAGAGCAGTAGCGTCCTGCGTTCCGCTGGTCCGGGTTTGCTGCCTGGAAATATCCGGCCGGCCGGTGGCCTATTTCCCCTTCCAATACCGTTCGCACCTCCACGCTGCCGCCGGCATAGGTCAATGCCTTGGCGGCGAAGCCAGCGACTATTTTGGTTTGATTGCCGAAGGCGGATTGCGCATTGCCGCAGAAGATCTGCTGCGCCTGAGCGGACTCAAATCCTTGTTTTTCACCCAGCTTACCGAAGATCAGCGGGATCGGGGCCTTTGCGGCACCAGACGGGAAGCCGGCCATTTCATCGAATTTCCCGAAGGCGGCCCGGCTTTTTGGGAGAGCAAGCGGCACAGCGACAAACATTTCGTCGCCGACACCGAGCGGCGGGAACGCGCGCTGGTCCGCGCCCATGGGCCAATCTCCCTTGCCTATCTCGATCCCGATCCGGCCGGTTCGCTTGACAGGCTGATTGCGGAAAAGCGGGCGCAGTATCGCAGAACCGGCGTAAGGGATGTGCTGGGCAGTCAGCGGATGCGCGCCACCTTGCACGCGTTATGCCGGACGCAAGATGACCAATGCTCCGGTGTTATTTCGACAATCCATGCGGGCGATACCTGGGTTGCCTCTCATTTCGGACTTCGCGCCGGCCCGACCCTGCATTACTGGTTTCCGGTCTACAATCCGGAACTGAAAAACTTTGCGCCGGGGCGAATATTGCTGAAGCAAATCATTTTCAACGCCCAATCGCATGGCCTGACGCGCATCGACCGGGGCGCCGGAGATTCGCCGTCCAAAAGGGATTTTTCCACCTCCCAGCATTTTTTCTGCGGGGGATTGTGGCAACGGCCGGGTATTGCAGCGGCGGCCCATCGCATAGGGTTGGCAATCGATTGGCGCATCCGGGCATTACGATGACGCGGGAGAAGGAATAACTGATGGCTTTTTTTCTGCCCATAGGACTTCTGTTCGCATCCAACATTTTCATGACGTTCGCTTGGTACGGCCAGCTCAAATTTCCCAATGCCGTGTTGTGGCAGGTGGTTTTGGTCAGTTGGGGGATCGCCTTTTTCGAATATTGCCTGGCGGTTCCGGCCAATCGCATCGGTCATCAGGTCTATTCCGCCGCCCAGCTCAAGACCATGCAGGAGATCATCACCTTGTTGGTATTTGCGGTCTTTTCGGTCACGTACCTGGGCGAGAGCCTGAAATGGAATCACCTGGTGGCGTTCATGTTTCTGTGTGGAGCGGCGTTTTTCTCATTCCATAAATGGGCCTGAGGCGCGGCTCACCCGTCAGCGCACGGACTGATAGCCAGCGCGCACACCGTTCGGAGATAAAACGAACTGTCCGACACTGATGTGGCGGCAACGGAATGCGCCGGCGCTTTGGAGCAGGTAATAGTCCCACATCCGGCAGAAGCGTTCGCCGTGCTTGCGGGCCATTTCATCCCGGTTGCTCTGGAACTTCGCATACCAGGCCATAAGGGTCCTGTCATAGAAAACACCAAAATTGTGAACGTCTTCCACGACGAACAGGCCCTCGACCGCGGTGGTGACCTGGCCCACTGACGGCAGGTCGCCATTGGGAAAGATGTACTTGTCCTGCCAGGCGTCGATTGTGGGATAGCGTTCATTTTCCCAGATCGTGTGCATAAGAAACAAGCCGTCGTCTTTCATATAGCGGCGCGCACATTCGAAATAGGTGCGGTAATTTTTCGAGCCCACATGCTCGAACATGCCCATGGAGACCAGATGATCGGCCCTGGGCCCGTCATATTTGCGGTAGTCCTGCAACATCGGATGCACCGCCAGGCCGGCATAACGCGCCTTGGCATAATCGACCTGCACCGGGGACACCGTCACGCCATACGCTTGTGCGCCATAACGTTCCGCCGCATAGCCGCTGAACGCGCCCCAGCCGCAGCCGATGTCCAGAACGCTGTCGCCCGCTTTCAGGCCGATCTTGCGGCAGACCAGATCGAGCTTGGCCTCTTGCGCATCGTCCAGGGTGGTGGCGTTTGCCCAATAGCCGCAGCTTCCCGTCAGGCGCCGGTCGAAGGTCGCCTCGAAGATATCGATGGGCAAGTCGTAGTGAACGTCGGCTGCCTGGGTGGCGCGGCTGACGGTCTGACGGTTCTGCAGGCGGGACACCAGGATCAGAAGCGCCAGCGGCAGGGTGAGGCCCAGACTTGCGCCCAGACGATTGGCGATCACGCGGTCGAAAAACTGGTCGAGCGCGTCGCAGTCCCAATCGCCGTCCATATAGGACTCGCCCAGCGCCAGCGAACCGCCCGCCAGCATGCGCCGGTAGAAGCGGTCGCGATGCACCCTTATGTCCCAGGGCCGGGACCCGCCAATGGTCACGTCGGCCAGCGCAAACAGGTCGGCAATCCGCCGAGAGCGGCTGAAACCGCGCCCCCATCTGGAAAATGGCAATGTGGGCTGTCTCAAATTGTCCGCGGAAACTCGGTCTGTCATGGAATCGCAGCTCCATTGGGGCCTGGCCGGCGGCGAAGCGTAGCATGGTTTCCACCGTTCGCCCGGCTCGCTTTTCCCCTTCCATAAACGGACCTGAGGATTAGGCTGCTGCCGGGAAAATCGGGGGAATGCCATGCGAAAGCTTTTTTGGGCGGCACTGGCCGCGTCATTGAGTTTGCCAGGCATGACCTTGCCTGGGGCGGCGCAGACCCTGCGCCCGGATCAAGTGCGTTTCCGCGCCCTTTACAAGGAATTGGTCGAAACCAACACCACGCTGTCGTCGGGCGACTGCACGCTGGCGGCGCAAAAGATGGCGGCGCATCTGAAGGCGGCGGGCTATCCCGACCGCAATCTGCATATCTACACCGCGCCCGGACATCCCAAGGAAGGCGGGCTGGTAGCGATGCTGCCAGGCAGCGATCCGCATGCCAAGGCGATCCTGCTGTTGGGGCATGTCGATGTGGTGGAAGCCAAGCGCGCCGACTGGAGCCGCGATCCCTTCACCCTGATCGAGGAAGGCGGCTATTTCTATGGCCGCGGCACCGCCGACATGAAGGCGCAGGTGGCGGCCTGGGTCGACACCTTGATCCGCCTCAAGCAGGAAGGTTTCAAAAACCGCCGCGCCATCAAGATGGCGCTGACCTGCGGCGAGGAAACCTCCACTGCCTTCAATGGCGCAAGCTGGCTGGCCAGCCATGAGCGCGGACTGATCGACGCCGAATTCGCCCTCAACGAGGGCGGCGGCGGGCGGCTGGACACGAACGGCAAGCCGCTGGCCCTCACCATCCAGGCGGGCGAGAAATTCCCTCAGAACTATCAGCTGGAAGTGACCAATCCCGGCGGTCATTCCTCGCGGCCCGTGCCCAACAATGCCATCTATCATCTGGCCGCCGGGCTGACCAAGATCAGCGGTTATGAATTTCCCATCCAGACCAACGACGCCACCATCCAGTTTTTCACCAAGATGGCGCCGCAGCTGGGCGGCAAGATGGGCGCGGCGATGGCGGGTTTTGCCAAAAACCCCGCGGACCGCAAAGCCATATCCGTTCTGTCCAGCGATCCGGGCTATAACAGCATTCTGCACACCACCTGCATTCCCACCCTGCTGAGCGCCGGTCATGCCAACAACGCCCTGCCCCAGCGCGCCGACGCCAATATCAACTGCCGCATCTTTCCCGGCACCAGTGTGGAACAGGTGCAGGACACGCTGATCCGCGTGGTGGCCGATCCCCAGATCAAGGTGACGGCAACCGACAAAAGAAGCGAGGTCACCAAAGCGCCGCCGCCGCTGACGCCGCAGATTCTGACGCCGGTGCAAAATGTCGCCGCCAAGATCTGGCCCGGCACACCCATCGTGCCGCTGATGGCGGCGGGCGCCACCGACGCGGCGTTTCTGATCCCGGTCGGCATTCCCACCTATGGCCTGTCGGGCATGTTCGGCGATCCCGACGGCAATGGCGCCCATGGCCTGAACGAACGGCTGCGTGTGAGTTCGGTCTATAAGGGCCGCGACTTCCTGTACGAGGTGGTCAAGATTTACGCCAACGCGAAATAGCGTCTGCGCTCAATGCAGCTTCAGCTTGGGCCGGATGATGTGGTTGACATGTCCGACCAGGATCAGCGCCAGGCCCTTGAACCAGCCGTGAATGGCGATCAGATGCATGCGGTAGAGCGAGACGTAAACAAACCGCGCCAGCCGGCCTTCGATCGCCATCCGCCCGCCGATCAGATTGCCCATCAGTGACCCGACCGTGGAGAAATGGCTGAGCGAAACCAGAGAGCCGTGATCGCGATAGACGAAATCGCGCAGCGGCGTGCCTTTTATCAGGGCGCGAATGTTGGCAAACGCCACCGCCGCCATCTGATGCGCGGCCTGGGCGCGCGGCGGCACCGGCCTGGTTTTGCCCCCCGGCACAAACCAGGCGCAGTCGCCCAGCGCGAAAATGCGGTCGTCACGGCTGGTTTGCAGACTGGGCCTGACCACCAGCTGGTTGCTGCGCGTGGTTTCCAAACCCAGATTCGACAGCACGTCCGGGCCTTTCACGCCCGCGGCCCATATCCGCAGATCCGCTTTGATCAGCTCGCCGGATTTGGTGATCATGCCTTCGGAGGTGGCTTCGATCACCTGCTCGCCGGTAACGACCCGCACGCCCAATGCTTCCAATTCCTGATGCGCCGCTTTGGCCAACTCTTCGGGCAGCGCCGGCAGGATGCGCGGCCCCGCTTCGATCAAGGTCACCTGCAGGCGGCTTTCATCGAACACTTCCAGGCCGTAATGGCGCAGCTCCGACGCTGCATTGTAAAGCTCGGCGGCCAATTCCACGCCCGTGGCGCCGCCGCCGACAATATCCACCCGCACCATGGCGTCGGCATCAGGATCGGACTGCAGGGTGCGCGACACCCGCAGACAATGATCCAGCAGCTTGGAGCGAAAGCGGTCGGCTTGCAGCCGGCTATCCAGGAAGATGCAATGCTGCGCCACGCCTTTGGTGCCGAAATCATTGCTCACCGAGCCCACCGCCAGCACCAGATAATCGTAACGGATCGCATGACGGCCCATGATCTCGCGGCCGTCTTCATCCCGAATGGGGGCGATCAGCACATGACGGCGCTCGCGGTCGACACCTTCCATGGCGCCGTAGAAAAAGCGATAGCCCCAGGCATGGCCATGGCTGCGATAGCCGACCTCATCGAGATTGGCGTCCAACGAGCCGGCGGCCACTTCGTGCAGCAAGGGCTTCCAGATATGGGTGCGGTTTTTCTCCACCAGGATGACGTCGAATTTTTCGCGCCCGAAATGGGCGCCCAGCCGGGTCGCCAGCTCCAGCCCGCCCGCGCCGCCGCCCACCACCACAATCTGGGTTTTGCGCGTTTTTGTCATGCGACGACAAATAGCATGAAGACGGCTTTCCCCGCTGCGCTTTTTCGGTCAGGCTGACACGGCATTTCACGAGGATCCCATGACCGATTTCCGCATCAGCCTGGACAAGGCCAACAGCATCATCGCGGGTACCTTCGCCAAGGGCCGGGACGCCGGGATGAAGCCGCTCTCCTGTGTGGTGGTCGATGCGGGAGGCCATGTCATCGCTTTTCAGCGCCAGGATGGCACTTCATTTCTCAGGTTGGGCATTGCCCAGGGCAAGGCGGCCGGCGCGCTGGCGCTGGGGGTGAATTCCCGCCGTATCGGAGAAATGGCGGCGGAACGGCCCAGCTTTATCGCTTCGCTGGGGCATCTGGCGGCGAACGGCCTGGTCCCGGTGGCAGGCGGCGTGATTGTCAAAGGTCCCGACGGCCTGCCGATCGGCGCGGTCGGCGTTACCGGCGATACCTCCGACAATGACGAGATCGCGGCCCTAGCCGGGATCGCCGCCGCAAGCCTCACGCCCCTATAGAGCGCCGCAACCCTCAGTCCGAAAAAGCCAAGATGGCGCCCATCATGCGGGGACCGGCTCGGCGACATGCAGCCGGCGGTTGGGGTTGACTATAAACCAGGGGAACATGCAGACGAAACAGACTCCCGCCGCGATATAGAAGGCATATTCCCAGCCATACCATTCGGCGAACAGGGGCGTCAGCGAGGCGGTCGCGGCGCCCGAAATCTGTCCCGCCATGTTGATCAGTCCGGAAATCACGCCGGTATAGGGCCCGCCATAATCGGCGGCGAAAGCCCAATAGGTCGCCTGGCCGAGATAGCAGGCGCCCGCGCCGCCCGCCAATACCAGCACCGCGACAGTGGTGTCCTGTGCGTGGCTGCCCACGACCAGGAAAGCAGCCGCCAGGAACAGGGTGAACGCGCCCCACAGGCTGCGGCCGACATACTGGCCATAATGCTTCACCAGCCAGTCGCTGATCACCCCGCCAAGCAGACAGCAGGTCGTCATGGCGATGAAGGGCAACATCCCGAACAGGGCACTGCTTTTCAGGTCCAGGCCCCGCGCATCCTTCAGATAGATGAAGAACCAGGTGTGGAAAATGAAGGCGACATAGCAGAAGGCGATATAGGCCAGGGCCGCGCCCCAAACATCCTTGCTGGTGAAAATAGTGCCCCATGGCACCGCCGGCATCTTGCCTTCGACCTTGAGCGGCATATCGGCCATGATATGCGCCTTTTCGGCGGCGGTGACCTTGGAATGCTGGTCTGGCGTGTCGCGCGCCGCCTTGTACCAGACAACGGCGATGGCCAGTCCGATAGCGGCGGAGACATAGAATACCGAGTGCCAGCCCCAATTGTAGACAATGAAAGCGACCAGCGGCGGCGCGGTGCCCGATCCGAAGCCGACGCCGCCAAACACCCAGCCATTGGCCTTGCCCCGTTCATGGCTGGGGAACCAGGCGGCAATAAACTGGTTGGCCGACGGATAAGCGACCGACTCGCCCAGTCCCAGGATGAAGCGCACGGCGATCAGGACCCAGAGCGAGCCAGCCATGGTGGGGGGCACCAATGCGGTGGCAACGGAAAGCACGCTCCACCAGATCAACCCCAGGGTAAGGGTCTTGCGCGGGCCCAGCTTGCCGACAATCCAGCCGGCGGGAACCTGAAAGGCCGCATAGCCCAATAGAAAGGCGGAAAATACCCAGCCCAATTGGATCTTGGAGATGTGATAATCCGCGGCGAGATAGGTCCCGGCGATCGAGATATTGCTGCGGTCGATATAGACCACGGCGCTGACCACAAAGATCAGCATAATCAGCAGATAACGTACCCGGTCCTTCATAATCCCTCACCATGCGCTTCTATTGGAGCGGGCGGTTCGCCAGCTCACAGATTGAGAGCAGCAAAGCGGATATTGGGCCGTTCGTCAAAGGCTTGCCGGAAAAGCCACTTTCATTGCGCTATAGTGCGCCGCAAACAGGGGGCCGATGTGAAACCAGTTGCACAGTTTCTGCTGACAGCAGCGCTGGTTCTGCTCGCCATTCCCGCCCAGGCCGCCGCGCGCAACAAGGTGGCGGCCGGGGAGTTGGTTATCGATCCGCCCACCCTGATCAATCTTGGCTTTGAATGGGTGATCCAGGGCGACGACAATCGCAACGCCAAAGTCGAAGTATTGTACCGCAGGCGTGGCGAAAATGCCTGGAAGGGGGCCATGCCGCTGCTGCGCCTTCAGCATGAGAGGGTCTATCAGGGCGAAGGCGTTTTCAATGTCGAAATGCCCAACATGTTCGCGGGCTCGATTCTGGATCTGGAAGAGAACACCGCGTATGAGGTGCGGCTGTCGCTGAGCGATCCCGATGGCGGCAAGGCGGTAAAAACTGTCACAGTCAAAACGCGCGCCGAGCCCAAACCCGCTTTGGGCGGCCATGTCTATCATGTCTATCCGCGCGATTGGAAAGGTCCTAAAGAGCCGGGCGCCTTCAACGACCTGATGTGCGCCTATAATACTTACTGCGGCGGCGGCGACACGGTGACGGCCTCACGCCCGCGCGTGAAGGCCGGAGACATTATTTTGGTGCATGCCGGCACCTATCGCTATCACCCCGAATTCTATACCGGCGACCGCGGCATCAACTCCACCACCCCGGTGGAAGGCACTTATTACCTCACTGCCAGCGGCACGGCCGATAAACCCATCGTTATCAAGGCAGCCGGCGATGGTGCGGCGGTGTTCGACGGCGGCGGCAACTTCAATCTCTTCAATGTGAAGGCCGCCAATTACAATTATTTCGAGGGGATTGCCTTTCGCAATACCGAAATCGCCATCTGGGCCGGCACGCAATTCATCGCCGGCTCCAGCGGACTGACGGTGAAACACTGCCGTTTCGAGAACATCAATCTGGGCATTTTCACCAACTGGGCCGGCTCGTCCAACTTCACCATCCTGGACAATATATTCATCGGCCGCGACGACCCCAACTATCTGCAAGGCTGGTCCGGCGATTTCTGGAAACAATTTGCCGGCGTGCAGGGACAGAAATTCCCGCCCACGCTCGATTCCTATACCGCGGTGCGCGTCTATGGCGGCGGCCATGTCATGGCCTACAATTATGTCGCCAACTTCCATGACGGCATTGACGTGGAGACCTATGGCAACCCCGACGGCTCCGACGCGCTGCACGGGCCGCTCTATCCGCCGCGCAAATACTGGAACCGGCGGCCGGTCGCGATCGACATCTACAACAACGACATGACCAATTTTCACGACAATGCGGTGGAGATCGACGGTTCGATGCACAATGTGCGGGTAATCCGAAATCGGATGCTGAATTCGGCTTCGCATCCCTTTTGCAACCAGCCCGCCATCGGCGGTCCGGTCTACTGGATACGCAACATCGTCTACAACGCGCCTTTCGGCTCGACCCGCACCAGCAATGGCGCGCCCGGCATGATCTATCTCAACAACACCATCCTGTCGGAAACCAATATCCGCACCACCGCCAACAGCCACTGGATGAACAATCTGATGCTGGGCCAGAACAGTGCGCCGGCGATCTTCGCCGTCAACACCTACACCAACTATACCTCGTCCGATTATAACGGCTTTCGCGCCAATCCCGGCGCGGCGGTGAGTTTTGAATGGAGCTCGCCGCCTTTTGGCGTGGCGCAGGATTTCCGTGACTTGCTGGCGGCGCAGGATGGCGCGCAGACGCCGCCGGACAAATATCTGGTCACCCGCCGCTACGCGACCTTGGCCCAGTACAGCGGCGAAACCCATCAGGACCGCCACTCCCTACTGCTGGACTATGACATCTTCCAGCATGTGCCGATGCTGGACGCCAAGGACATCAAGAGTGTTCAGAACATCCACGACGCCAAAGACCTTGATTTCCGCCTCAAGCCCGGATCCGCGGCGGTGGATCGCGGCACGGTGATCCCCAATGTCACAGATGGCTATAGCGGCAATGCGCCCGACCTGGGCGCACTGGAATCGGGCCAGCCGATACCCCATTATGGTCCACGCTCCTAGGCTTTTTGGTCCTGAGAGACACGCACACATTTTCAGTCAGGAAAAACCATGTCCAGGAAGCTTGAGGGAAAGACCGCGCTGATCACCGGCGCCGCGGCCGGTATTGGCCGCGCCACCACCGAACTGTTTCTCGCCGAGGGTGCGCGCGTCATCGCCACGGATCGCGACCTTAAGGGCCTGGATGGCCTGGCGGCGGAAAAGGCGCAATTGGATGTGACCGACGCCGCCGCCGTCGCGGCGCTGGCCAGGAAGACCGGCCGGCTGGACGTGCTGTTCAACTGTGCCGGCTTTGTCGAGAACGGCACTATCCTGGATAATGACGAGGCCCAGTGGCAGAAATCATTCGAGATCAACGTCTATGCCATGGCGCGTATGATCAAGGCTTTCCTGCCCGCCATGCTGGAAGGCGGCGGCGGTTCCATCATCAATGTTGCCTCGGTGGCGGGCTCGATCAAGGGCATTCCCAACCGCTGCATCTATGGTGCCAGCAAGGCGGCGGTGATCGGCCTGACCAAATCGGTGGCGGTGGATTTCGTCACCAAGGGCATCCGCTGCAATTCCCTCTGCCCCGGCACGGTGGACTCGCCGTCCTTGCAGCAACGCCTGCGCGACACCGGCGACTATGATGGCGCCCGCAAGGCCTTCACCGCCCGCCAACCCATGGGCCGGATCGGCACCGCCGAGGAAATGGCCAGCATCGCGCTCTGGCTGGCCAGCGACGATTCCAGCTTTGCCACCGGCCAGAATTTCATCCTGGATGGCGGCATTACCATTTGAGTTTTTATGGTCGCGCCGGTCGCACGACGCTGTCGCTAACGCCCCCTGCGCGGTGCTGCGCGCCGCTCCGGGTTTGCGGTTGCTCCTGATCCTGCGACATTCGGGGGCTTGACCGCCCCCGGGGCGCGGGATCACAAACCTTTCATGCAGGCAATCTTCCGTTTCGCGCGGCACGTGGCGTTCATCGCCTTGGTGGCGCGCGCCCTGTTGCCAGCCGGTTGGATGCCTGCCGCGAATGGCATGACCATCTGCACGGTCGGGACGGCCCCAAGCCACGACCAGAAGGCCCCGGCGGAAAAGACCGCGCATAACGACATCTGTCCTTTTGCCGCCGCGCCACATCTGGCATCGGCGCCCGGTCTGCCGCAGCTGACGCTCCCGGCCTTTCACGCTTTCGCCGCCGCCATCGACAAAAGCTATGCGGCGACACTTGCGGCCCGCTTCTCGCCCGGATCGCCCCGCGCCCCGCCCCTGAACGTCTGAGCCTTTCTCGTCCGCCGCGCCCGCGGCCGCTCATTCGTTTTTACCGGGAAATCCCATGTTCAATACTTCGCGCCTTGTGGCGCATGCGTCCATTCCGACGATCCTGTCGCTTGCCGTCTCGCCTGTCCTGGCCCAATCCATCGGCAGGGGCCTGCAGCCCGAATATGTCATCGTCACCGCCGACCGCGCCAATAGCGCCGATCCGGCAACACCAGACATAGAAATCACCGCCGCCAAGACGCAGGAGCAAATCAACACCGTCAACACCGAGGACATGCTGAAATTCGCGCCCTCGCTGGTGGTGCGCAAACGCCATTACGGCGACACCCAAGATCCCATCGCCACCCGCACCTCCGGCCTTGGGGCGAGCGCCCGCAACTTGATCTTTGTCGACGGCATCATGGTCAATTCGCCTATCGGCAATAACAACGGTGCCGCTTCGCCCCATTTCGGCGTCGCCGCCCCCCAGGATGTCAGCCGTATCGACGTGCTGTATGGCCCGTTCGCGGCCCGTTATGCCGGAAATTCCATCGGCGCCACCATCAACATCACCACCCGCATGCCCGATCATTTCGAGCTCTATGCCAACGCGCTGGGCGCGGTGCAGGATTTCCATCTCTACGGCACCAATTCCACGCCAGGCACCTGGCAGTTGTCGGCGGGGATCGGCGACCGGATCGGCGCTTTCAGCTGGCGCCTGTCGGAAAATCACATGGATTCCACGGGCCAGCCTCTGGGCCTGGCGACACTCACGCGGCCCGGCAGTCCAAGCCTAGCCGGCACGGCCCTCATCGGCGGAGTCAATGACCTCAACCGCACGGCGGCACCCATCGTGGATGTGGGCAGCACCGGCATTGAGCATCAGGTGCAGGACACCACCACCCTAAAGCTGGCCTATGACTTGGATAATGGTTGGAAACTGTCCTACCTGGCCAGCCTGTTCCGCCAGGAGGATGATTCCAATGTCGGCAGTTGGCTGCGCAATTCTGCCGGCGCGGTGGTCTATTCCGGCGACAGCAATATCAATGGCTATAACTACAACATCGCCGCCAGCACTTTTTCAAACAATGTCTATAACTGGCAGCAGAGCCAGTTGGCGCAAGGCCTGTCGCTGACATCCGCGCAAGACGGCGATTTCGCCTGGGAAATCATCGCCAGCGATTATGCCTATCTGGGCGACAAGCAGCGGGTTCCCGCCACGGCCCTGCCCTCCGCCTTCAGCGGCGGCGCCGGAACCAGCAACCGTATGAACGGCACCGGCTGGTACACGCTGGACGTCAATGGCGTGTGGCGCGGCTGGAGCGATCACGAAACCTCCTTTGGGCTGCATCGCGATGCCGAGACATTCGCCCAGACCCGTACCAATCTCGCCGACTGGATCGCGGGCGGACTGGGCACGGTGGTCAATGCCGCCAAGGGCAGAACCGCCACCAATGCGATATGGCTGCAGGATATCTGGGCCCTGCTACCGGACCTGAAAGCATCGCTGGGTGTGCGCTATGAGGACTGGCGCGCCTATGGCGGATCGAATTTCTCCGCCTCGCCCGCCTTGAATGTCAGCCAGCCGCGCATCTCGGCCAGCACTTTGTCGCCCAAGGCCTCGCTGGCCTGGCAGGTCTCCGATGCTTGGCGTGTCACCGGTTCCTGGGGTGTGGCCTATCGTATGCCGACCGTGACCGAACTTTACCAGGCGATCACAACCGGCCCGGTGCTGACCGTGCCCAATCCCAACCTCAAGCCCGAGCGCGCCAGTTCTTATGAAGTGGCAGCGGAACACAGGAATAATAGCGGTTTTGTGCGCCTGTCTGTCTTCGAGGAAGACATTGCCAGCGCTTTGCTGTCCCAGTCCGCGCCGCTGATGCCCGGCTCCAACACTTTGTTCAGCTTTGTGCAAAATGTTGACCGCACCCGGGTGCGCGGGCTGGAATTGGTCGTCGATCAATACGACGCCTTCATTCCCGGCCTGGAACTGATGGGGAGTCTCACCGCCGCCGATGGTCGAATCCGACAAGACAAGGCCTTCGCCGCGGCCATCGGCAAGTTTATTCCGGGCGTCCCCCAGCTGAAGGCCAATGCCCTGGCAACTTACAGACCGGATGACAAATGGTCGTTCACCCTGGGCGCGCGCTATAGCGACCGCAGCTTCGGCACCATCGACAATAGCGATTCCATCTCCCAGACCTATCAGGGTTTCGCCGGCTATTTCGTGATGGACGCGCGAGCCCGTTACAAGTTTGACGAAAACTGGAATATCGCCCTGGGGGTGGACAATCTCAACAACGACAAATACTTCCTGTTTCATCCCTTCCCGCAACGGACCTTTGTGATAGAAATCCATTATCAACAATAGGCTTTCGATGAACGATCTGCTGGCGATGTTCGTGACGGTTTTCCTGGCCGAGTTCGGCGACAAGACCCAGTTGGCGACCGTGCTGTTCGCCTCGGAACGCAAAATGCCGCCGCTGATGGTGTTTGCGGCCTGCGGCGGCGCGTTGTTGCTCAGCGCCGCCATCGCCACTTTCTTCGGCACCATCGCCAGCCGTTACCTGGCGGGCGTGCCGTTCAAACTGATCGCCGGTATAGGCTTCATCCTGATCGGCGCCTGGACGGTCATGCAATATTACAGAGGCGCCTAGTTACGCCCGCGCCCGGAAGCGCCCATCAAGCCGGGCAATCATTTCGGCCGGCGTGAAACCCAGGGCTTCCAGGCGGCCCGAACGGGCCAGCAGCGCCAAGCCTGTCAGCGCCGCCGCCACCAGCACGACATCACATTGGCTTTCGCGGCTGTTTGACGGCAAGCCGCTGGCATCCGACAGGGCCTTGAGCGCCGCGATCAAGCGGCCGTTGAACAGACGTTCAGCATCGCCGCCGCCGGCACCCGCCAACGCTCCCGACGCCGCCGCCATGGTCTCGGCGCCGCGCAACAGCTCCAACGCCACTGCGCCCGCGCCCGCCAACCCGCTGCCCGCGCCGCGCATGGCGCGCGCCAAAGAGGTGAGATCGTCGGCCGCCAGCGCCAGCAGCAATTCGTCCTTGCTGCGGAAATAGCCGTAGAGCGCGGCGGGCGCGAAACCCGCTTCCGCCGCCACGCCACGCAAACTGAGATCACGGGCGCCATCGCGTGTCGCCACCCGGCGCGCCGCGTCCAGGATCGCGGTCCGCGACGCGGCCCGGGATGCATCGCGCCGCCGCCGCTCCTTGGGAATTCGAACCGCCTCACCCATGAGGCCATGATAGATGATTCTCCGGTCCGCCGCGCCCGGCACGCATGGCCTGCAAAGCGCGGCAAAAGGAATCAGCGCTCGCTGGAGAACCAGCGGTCGGCATAGCGGACCAGAAGCCCGGTCACCATCAGACAGAGGCTGATGCCATAAAAGGCGTCGGGGCGATGCGGGCCGTAGATCCGAGCCAGTCCCATCAAGGCATAGCACAGCCAGAAATAACCGGCGGCGGTGCCCAGCAACACGCGGCGGAACCTGGCGGGAATAACCGCCTTGTCCCCCAACCGCTTCAAAGGTGCCGCTGTCAGCGCCATCACCACCACGACACCGCCCCCGAACAAGACCATCAAGGTCGCGCCCGGCGAGAGCTGGATGACATTGGGCAGGAAAACCGACAGCAGATAGACGCCATAGCTGGCGCAGAAGCCCCAGATCAGTTTGCGTCCCAGGCTTTCCGGCGGCGTCAGGCTGGGAAAGACGCGCGCCGCAAGCCGGCAAGCTGGTCCCGCTACCAGGGCGGCAAAAAATACAAAGGACGCATAACGCCAAGCCAACTGACTGCCCAGGCGAAAGCCGTTTTCGGCAAATCCTCGAAAAAAGATGGCGCCGATGACCAGCGCGACCGCGCCACCGGCAATACCGCCCACCAACGGGCCCAGGGTCGGTTTCAGGCTTGGTTTCAGGCGCGGAATTCTGATGCGGCCAACCGAGGCCGTATTATCCAGGGTGACCATGGACATGAAAAATCCCGCCAGAACTATTGCGGAATACAACGCGCGGTGTGGCCAAAAAGATGCCGGTATTACCGTGTCAGGGCCACGGCAAAGCCTTTTACGGGCTGATTGGCCTCGTAGCGTGGCGCGGCAGCCACAAGTCCCGCAAGCACCAGGCCAGTTTGTTCGCCAAGCCCGCGCAAATATGTTTCGCTGTGCCGCCAGCGGCGTTTGGGCCCGAGTTCAAATCCGGCCCCTTCCGCTTTTTCCACCGTGAACAAAAAATAACCTTCCGGGGATAGGCGCCGATGGACCGCCCGGAATACCGGCTCCAGATCGCCCAGATAAACCAGGGTATCGGCGGCCAGGATCAGGTCGTAGGCCCGCCCGCCCGCCGCAAGCGCTTTTTGCAGATCGGCAACTTGCAGGTCATCGTAAATGCCCCGCGCCCGCGCCTTTTCGATCATGGCGGGTGATAGATCGACGCCGTCAAGCCGCGCCGCGAGGGGCTTGAACACCGCCCCGGCCAGGCCGGTACCGCAACCCACATCCAGGATCGCAAGCTTTTCTCTGCCCGGCATCACGAGGCCGGCAAGATCGAGCAGGATCTGGGGGGCGGCATAGGCCAGCTGCCCGATCATGCGTTGGTCGTAATCGGCGGAGAATTGATCGAACAGATGACGGACATAACCGGGGTCGGAGCGCGGCGCGCACCTGATCGCCTCGCAGGCCGCCAGCATTTCGGGCGGCGGATTTTCCAGCATACGCAAATTTTCCAGCGCCTTGTCGGCTTCGCCCGCCTTGAGCCAGGCGGCTGCGATCAACTCGCGGGCGCGCGCCAGGTCAGGATCCAGACGCAGCGTCCGTTGCAATTCCGCGATCGCCGCCGGCAGGGCCCCACTGTTATTTTCAGAGGCTGCGAGCAATGTTTCACCCAGCGCCAGGACCGCCACCGCGACATCAGAATTGAGCGACACGGCCTCGCGCGCTTGCGCCAAGGCCGCGCCGGTGTCACCGGCGGCCAGCAGCGCCTTGATCAGGGTCAGCCGCGCCAGCAAGCCGCCGCGCCCCGCCGCCAACCGCGCCTGCAAATCCTGCGCGGCCTTGCCCGCATTGCCTGAGGCGATCAGCGCCTCAGCAATTTCGATGGGATCTTCTTCAATCAAGCAAACACTTCTTCAATCGAGTAAACAAAGGCCGTTGTTCAGCACCACAGTACCGGGGCGCTCCTTGATCGAGGCGCGGTAGGAAATGATGCCGCCGTCCTTCCACATTTCCACCACCAAAGTCTCGCCGGGGAAAACCGGCTTGGAGAAGCGCACGTCGAATTGCCTGATGCGCTCGGGCTGATAGCCGGCCAAGGTCGAAAGCACCGCGCGGCAGACGGTGCCATAGGAACACAGGCCGTGCAGGATAGGCCGCGGAAAACCCACCATCTTGGCGAAAGCCGGATCACGGTGCAGCGGATTGCGGTCGCCCGACAATGCATAGAGAAAAGCCTGGTCGGGTCTTGTGTCGCATTCCTTCACCAGATCCGGCGCGCGCTCCGGCAAGACATGCAAGGCGGGGCCGCCCTCCGGCGATCCCCCGAAGCCACCATCGCCGCGCGCAAAGATGGAGGTGACAATGGTGAAAAGCCTGTCGCCGCTGGCGGCCTCGCGCGTCACTCTTTCCTGCACCAGGACCGCGCCCTTGCCCTCACCCTTGTCCAGAATCGCCAGCATGCGCTCATCCGAAACGGTTTCGCATCTGGGCGGCAGGGGTTTGTGAAAGGTGATGCGGCGCTCGCCATCCACCACCAGCGCGAAATTGATCTGCGATTTTTGCGGCATGCGCTGGCGCTCGGGCGGCGCCTCGCCGCGGCCGATCACGCTGGCAAAGGTGGGAACCACTTTCAATCCATTATTCTCATAGACGAAAGGCAGTTCCTTTTCGTCCAAGGGATCGCGCCCCATCCCCACACCCAGGGCGTAGAGCATCACGTCTTTCTCGTCATACCGCGAGGCGAGCCCGGTCGCGCCGGACTGCATCATGTCGTCATAGTCAATCGGCATGTTTCACCGCGCTGTACCGGCCGCTTTGCACCAATCTAAAGCCTGTGATGAGATGACGCCATGACCCTGCCGGCACCTCCCCCTTACTATCCTCCGCAAAAGGGCGGCAATGGCTGCCTGTGGGGCTGCCTGATCCTGCTGCTGATCATCAGCATCCCGCCGGTGCTGCTGGGAGGCTATGGCGCCTGGTTTCTCTACGACGGCTACAGACGCAATCCCGTGCTGCGGCTGGTGGGCGAACTGGTTCGCAGCGACGGCATGGCGCAGCAGGTCCTGGGACGTGGCGCGGTGGTGACCGCCGTGGAGGGCAACGTCTTTTCCTGGGTTCCCGGCAGGACCGCAAATGATTTTGACATCGCGCTGGAAGGTCCCAAGGGCGAAGGCCATCTGGCGGTCAAGTCCCATCACACGGTTTTCGGGCCGCCGGTCCTGGACAGCGCCCTTCTCACCGGTCCGGACGGACGGCGCTATGATTTGCTCACGCACCAACAATTGCCGGGCGACGGAATAGTGCGGCCGGATACGTCGATCTAAGTCGCCACCACCATGTGAGACGAGCCATCCTCCATTAGATGCGCTTGAGGAACGCCGTTCTTGTCGATGCAGGCCCGCGCCGCATCATAGCCTTCCTGGATCGCCTGATCGAACTTCTTCCAGTCGCGCAACTGGATGTCGGGCATGGGCGGCTCGATCAGATAGTCGCATTGTTCGCGCACAATACGGCGCTGGGCTTCCGATCCTACCGTGCCCGAGCGCATCAGGATGGAAATGATGTTGGGGCTTGCGCGGTCCCGGCGCCAGGCCAGCCACCAGGGCAGCTCGCCATAATGTTCGTCGGTCGCGCGAAGATCGACCTCGCCGGTGATGTCGCAGGCGATAATCGGGCCCGCGCCATATGCCTGTTCGCGCATCACATCCACCGGCAGATTGTTCATCACCCCGCCATCCACCAGCAGGTGACCATGATGGGTGACCGGGGGTAGAATGCCGGGCAGCGCCACGCTGGCGCGCAGCGCCCGCCACAGCGTGCCATCGCGATGAATATGGATGCGCCCCGTTGTAAGATCCGAAGACACCGCGAAAAAAGGCAGCGGCAACTCCTCGATGCAGACCTCGTCGAAATGCTCGCGAAGACGGGCGCTGACCTTCCGGCCGCGCACCAGCGCAATCAAGGGAAGCGTGAAATCCGACAGCGGGTTGTCGTTTACAAAGACCGCGCGCATGCGATCGCGCATTTCCTCAAGGCCCCATTCGCGCGCCAGGCCGGCGGCGATGATGGCACCCATGCTGGTGCCGCCCAGTTGATCGAACGGCACACCGGCTTCCTTAAGCGCCTTGATGATGCCGATATGGGCGAAGCCCCGCGCCCCGCCGCCCGCCAGCACCAGGCCGACAGCGCGGCCGGCGATAAAACGTGCGATGCGCGCGACATCGGCCTGATGGCCGGCGCGCAGATGATGATGGGCACGGAACAACCCGCTGCGCACCGAGAAATGCTCGGGCAACACTGCGCTGGCCCCGTCGGGATGCAGCAATAACAATTCCGGCAGACCCGAGGCGCGCTCCTTGAAAGCGGGCAGGTCCAGCGGCGCCAGCGGCAAAGGCTGATTGGCGCGGGCCAGCAGGAAGATGCGATCCGCCTGGCGCAGGCAGAGCTGTGTCCAGGGACTGTCAGGCGCGTCTCCGCGATAAAACACCACGTCATGGGCCTGTTCGAAACCGTTGAACCATTCCGCGGTCTGGTCACCGGCGCCGGCATCCAGAACGGCGGCGCGACAACCCATGCGCGCCAGCGCCTGGGTGAGACGCTGGGCGATGGGCACTTCCGACAAGCCCTCCTGCAGCGGCACGATGGCAAATGTTTTGGGGTGAGCCTTGGGGGTGCGGCCGCGATTTGCGTCCTTCAGCCGTTTCACCAGCATCTGCATCAGGTTCATCATCACCCGGGGATGACGGGCGATCAGGGCTTCAAAACCGTCAGGGCTGATGCGCAGCAATTCGGTATCGCGCAGCGCCACCAGTTGCGCGGAATGATTGCTGGAACCGGCAATCAGCGACATCTCGCCCACGGTCTCGCCTGCCGGGATGTGCGCCACCATCCGGCGTTGGGCCTGCTCATCCGAAACGAATACGCCCAGGCTTCCCGTCACCACCAGGAACAGCGCGGCATTGTTCTCGCCCTCGCGTTCCAGCAAGGTGCCGCCGGGAAGCGCGAACCAGTTGGCTTCGGCCAGGAGATTGCGCAGCGCCGCGTCGCCGACATTCTCCAGCAGGGAAAAGCTCTTCAGCCGCTCGTACAGCGCTTCCGGATAGACCGTCTGCTGGCCGATACGAAAGGAGGACAGGAACGCCATACGCATCCTTACCTCATGGCTTTCGGAGTCACCAAGCGGTCCAGCCGCCATCGACGTTGAGACAGGCGCCTGTCACAAACGAAGACGCCGGGCCTGCCAGGAACAGCAGCGGCCCTGCGATCTCCGCGGGCGTACCAATGCGGCCCAGCATGGTCCGTTCCGCCAGTCTGGGTTCCAGTCCCGGGGGCATCTTTCCCGGCTGAGGAAAGGGTCCCGGTACAAGCGCATTGACCCGGATTTTTTCCGGTCCCAGTTCCGCGGCAAGATGGCGGGTGAGCTGTTCCAGGCCGGCCTTGGCGGGACCATAGTGAAACGGGCTCTGCTGCTCGCGCTTGTCATACAGACCGGCAACCGGCGCGACTTGGCCGTAAATGGAAGAGATGTTGACGACGCTGGCATCCCCCGATGCCGCTGCCGCTTGCTTCAAGGCGGGCAGTGCGGCCCGCACCGTTTCAAAAGCGCTGGTCACCGTCGCGGCATAGGTGGCGGCGAAATCGCCGGGGCCGAGCTGGGCAAAGGATTTGCCCTCCATCTTCCCGATGTTGTTGACCAGGACGTCCAGCCGCTTCAAGCCGCCGAAAAAAGCGTGGATTGTTGCCACATCATGGGCGTCGAAAGCGGCCGCCTCGACCGACAGACCTTCGGATCGCAGATCGCCGGCAAAGGCCTGGAGCGCCGCCGCGTCGCGTCCATTGACGATGACATGCGCGCCCGCGCCGGCCAGAGCGCGGGTCATGGCCGCCCCCAAATGGCCCCGGCCGCCGGAAACAAAGGCGGTCTTGCCGTCCAGACGGAAAATATCCTGCGCCATCCAAGTCGTCCAAAACCTGCCGGACAACCTGCCAGCGCAGGGTAAACAACTGTTTACGGTGGAGCCTGGCGCCCGGCGCCTGTCAGGGACTTTGGAGCGGAGCCTTGCTGCGCTGCAGCATCGGTAGGACGGATCGCCTTATTGGAAACAGGCTGCGGCCACAGTAAAGTTGCAAATATTCTCACAATAGGACACCCAGCAGGGGCTGCTTGCCGGCCAGTGGGCCGAATTACAAAAGGACGAGTTTTCATGACCAGCAAATTTCTGATCGCCATGGCATCGGCGAGTCTCCTGTTCGGCGCCAGCGCCATGGCCGCTGACGCTCCCAAGGCCCTCAAGATCACCCATGCCATCGGGGTGGCACTCACCGACGCCCAGAAAGCGATCGGCATCAAGGATTATCCGGCAGCACTGGCGGCCCTCGAGAAAGCCAAAGCGGTTTCCAGCCCCACGCCCTATGACACGCTGATGATCAATCGCTTCGCCATGGGCATTCATGTCGGCATGAATGATCTGGCGGCGGCGGATGTGGATGCCGAGGCTGCCGCGGACACCGATCCCAGCCAGATTCCGGACGCCGACAAGGCCGCTGTTTACAAGCCCGCCCTGCAATTGGCGGTGAACGCCAAACATCCCGACAAGGCGATGAAATATGCCAAGTTGTACCTGGCGACCACGCCGCCGCCCACCGGCCAGGATCTGGCGCTGGCAAACATGGCGATCTTCAATGGCGGCGACCTTGCAACCGCCACCTCGCTGGCGCAGAAGAATATCGACGCCGCCACCGCAGCCGGCCAAAAACCGTCGATCAGCGACCTGCAGATCATCATGAATGCGCAGGTCAAGCAGAATGATCAAGTCGGCGCCCAAAAGACCATGGAGCTGCTGATCGCCAACTACAATCAGCCGCAGGATTGGAACACAATCCTGTCGGTGTCGATGACCACCAGAGGCATGCGTGAGTTGGATTATGTCTATCTCGGCCGGCTGATGCTGCAACAGGGCCGGGAGATTTCCGCCTCCGATGCTCAGTTGATCGGTACTACCGCCAACAAGATGGCGCTGTACGGCGACGCCGAGGCCTTGCAGAAGGTGGGAGGCCCGCCGGCTGACGCCCGCGAGGTGGCGGATAAGAAATCGATTCCCGCCCAGATCGCCGCAGGCGCCAAACAGAATGGCGAATATAACGTGAAGCTTGCCGAAGTGCTGTACGGCTATGGCATGTTCCCCGAGGCGATCACGGCCGCCCAACTGGCCAAGACCAAGGGCGGCGCCAGCGACCCGGCCGAGGCGGATATGGTGATCGGCATGACGCAGGCCGCAACCGGCAAGTATGCCGAAGCCGCTGCCACCTTCTCCGGTATCCAGCCGCCCAATCCGGCTTCGGCCCGTGTGGTCAGACTGTGGGGCTATTTCGCCAAATCGAAGGCCTCGCCCGCGACGGCGGCCGCCAAGTAAAGGCATCCACATTCAGGGGCGCGGAAACGCCGCGCCCCTTTTTTCAACTTTGGGGCCAGCATGAATTTGGTCGCGGGCTTCGCACCATTCATCCTGTTCACGATTCTATCGCGCCTGTCGGTCGACCTGGCGCTGTGGACGGCATTCGCCACCGCCTTTGTCGTCACCATTCGCGATTTTGTCGAAAGCCCGAGCTTACGCTTGCTGGATACCGGAAGCCTTGTCCTGTTCGCGTTGCTGGCCCTGGGCCGCGGTTTTCTCGATCCCGGCCTTCCCTTGGCTTCGGTGCGCTTCATTGCAGCCCTGGCGCTGTTCCTGCTGCTGGGCCTGCCTTTGGCCTTGGGGCGGCCCTTTTCGGTGGATTACGCCCGGCTCGACCCGCGTGAAGCCGGTTGGCCGCCGATATTGTTCCTGCGCGTCAACTATCTGGTCTCCGGTGCATGGACCGCGGCTTTTGCCGCCATGGCGGCGGCCGATGGCGCGGTGACATTCGATGCGGGACTGCCGCTTTATGCCAGCGTCGCGATCAGCCTGGTCGCCCTGGCTTCCGCGATCGCCTTCACCTTGCGCTATCCCGCGCTGGCAGCCAACCGGTTGAACGGCTAGGGTCGGCCTGTTCGGGAGCTACCGCATGAAACAGGCAGTGATTGTCTCGACCGCCCGCACCGGCCTGGCCAAATCGGTGCGCGGCGGTTTCAACCAGACCCACGGCGCGGTCATGGCCGGCCATGCCATCAAGCATGCGGTCGCGCGCGCCGGCCTGGATCCGACGGAAATCGAAGATGTCTTTATCGGCTGTGGATTTCCGGAAGGAGCCACCGGCAACAATATCGCGCGTGAAAGCGCCATCTGGGCAGGCTGTCCGGTTTCCACTGCGGGCGTCACCGTCAATCGCTACTGCTCGTCGGGCCTTAACGCCATCGCCATGGCAGCCCAGCAGATCATGACCGACGGCACCGATATCGCGCTGGGCGGCGGCGTGGAATCCATTTCCCTGGTGCAGATGGGTGGCATCAATCTGGCGCACTTTACGGAAGAGCATCTGCTTGCGGTCAAGCCGGCTTTGTGGATGACCATGATCGAAACCGCCGAGATCGTGGCCGAACGGTATGGCGTCAGCCGGGAACGGCAGGACCAGTATGCCTTGCAAAGCCAGCAGCGCACCGCGCTGGCACAATCATCCGGCAAATATGCCGACGAGATCGTTCCACTGGCCACCAAGATGAAAAAGCTCGACAAGGCAACCGGCGCCGAAAGCCTGGTGGACGTCACCGTGGCGCAGGACGAATGCAACCGCCCCGACACGACGCTGGAAGGGCTGGCGGCGCTCAAGCCGGTGCATGCCGGCGGTCAGCAGGTCGCGCAGGGCAAGTATATCACCGCCGGCAATGCCTCTCAGTTCGCAGATGGCGGCAGCGCCTGCGTGCTGATGAGCCAAGAGGCCGCGGCAAAAAAGAATCTCAAGCCGCTGGGCATCTTCAAGGGCTTTGCGGTAGCAGGCGTGGAACCGGATGAAATGGGCATTGGTCCCGTACTCGCGGTGCCGCGCCTTTTGTCGCGCCACGGCCTGACGGTGAGCGATATCGATCTGTGGGAATTGAACGAAGCCTTTGCCAGCCAGACGCTTTATTGCATGGACAGGCTGGGGCTGGATCCTGCCAAGACCAACGTAAATGGCGGCGCCATTTCCATCGGCCACCCCTATGGCATGACGGGCTCGCGCCTTACCGGACACCTCCTGATCGAAGGCCGGCGGCGCGGCGCCAAGCTCGGCGTGGTCACCATGTGCATCGGCGGCGGCATGGGCGCGGCCGGCTTGTTTGAGATATTGCCCGGCTGATCATGGCACGCATCGTAATTTTTCTTTGGGCGGCCCTGCTGCTCGCCGCCTGCTCCACGCTGGAGCCCCAAAAGCCGGCCGCGCCATCTCCGCCCGATCCCCGGACGCAGATGGGCGCGCTGGAAACACGCATCGCGATCATGGTCGAAGAGCAGCGGCAGAAACTCGATCCCAAAGCCCGGCCGCTGGCATTCGATCCGGAGCTTTCCAAGATTGCCCGCGCCCGGGCGAGCGACATGGCGGCCAAAAACTATCTCGCCCATGCCGCGCCCAATGGCGATACCTCGGCCTCGCTGCTGATGCAGCAGGACGCCAACTGGCAGGGCTTGTTGGGAGAGAATCTCGCGGCGCAGCATTACACCAGGCAGAGCGGCGTGGCAGTCGAAGACTTCGCCCACCGCTTCATGGACGAATGGCTGAAAAGTCCGCCGCACCGGGACAATATGATCTTCGCCAACTACGATCATGCCGGCGTCGGCGCGGCCGTGAACGGCGATACCGTCTATGTCGCGGTGCTGTTCTCCACCGATCTGGGTCTCAAGCCCCCGCCGACCGGTGGTCCCGCCAACGCCGTCACCACCTGGGATAGTCCGGCCGCCGCCAGCGCGGCTCCATCCAAGGCGCCGCCGAACCCTTTGCGCCTTCGCGGAGCCGAGAGCCGGCCCTGACGGCAACTATCTGTGTATGACCTTGTAAATGGGCCCTGTACTGCAGTTCGGTCGGTCAACATTCCTTTACACTATATCTTGGCCCCGGTACTTTCTGTAGCGGGTGCGCGATACCAGTGATTCGAAATGCGGGCAGAACTTCCCTGGAATGTTGCGGGTATTCCGCCGGAAGCGCGGGAAGCCGCGCGGGCGGCCGCACGGCGTGAAGGCCTGTCCGTCGGCGAATGGCTGACGCGCCGTATCCTGCAGAGCTTTTCCGGCCTGGAAGACGATGCCGCCGGCGGTGCCCTGGATAGTTGGGGCTTGCCCGCTCCCGGCCGCCGCGATGGCGAGGAACCCCCGGCCCGGGCCGGACGCAGTGAAGCCGAAAACAATGACGCCTGGCGGCGGATCGAGGAACAATTGCGCGGACTGGGCCGCCGCCTGGAGTCCAGTGAACGCACCCATAGCGAGAGCAATCGCGTCCTGTCACGCACCGCCCAGGACATAAACCTCAGCGCCCGCGAACAAGCCCAGGCGATGGAGCAGCTTGGCCACAATATCATGGCCCTGACGGAGAGGCTGGAACGACTGGAACGCGGCGGGGTCAGCGAAGGCCTCAAGGAAGCGGTCAAGGCTTTGCATCTGGGCCTGTCGCGCCTGGCCGAGCAGATCAACAGCACCGCCAGCAATTCCACCACCCAATTGGCGCAGGTCACCGCAAACCTGGAAAAACTCGCCGGTCATGTCGGCCAGATCTGGGAGGACGCGGACAATGCCGCGCAGTTGCTGGAACGGCGAATCGATCTCAGCGAACAGGAATTGGGACAGCGTATCGCCCATGCCGAACGGGCCATCGAAGCGCGCCTGTCCGCGGTCGAAAGGACCGCCCAGTTCAACGCCAATGCGCTGGACCACGCGCTGGAAAAGATCGAGACCAGCACCGGCCAGCGCGGCGCCGACCAAGCCGAAAGCCAGCGCCGCGCCGCCCAGCAGGAGGAAAGTGTTCGCGGCATCCAGGACGCCATCGCGCGGGTGGAATCGCTACTGCCTGGCCCGGAACTCGATAAGCGTCTGGGTGGCGTGGAACGTTCGGTTCAAGATCTTGCGGATCGGTTCGAACGCCAGGATCCGGCGGCAAGATTCGACGCCGCGATGCTGGCCTTGTCCCACCGGCTGGAAAAGGTGGAAACGGACAAACCCGCCACGGAAGGGTTCGAAGCGCCTTTGCAAGCCTTGACGCAACGGCTGGAAAAACTGGAGACGGCTCCGCCCGCTTTCTCTCCGCAGCAGTTTGAAGCCCCGTTACAGGCCCTGTCGCACCGTCTGGAAGCGCTGGAAAAGAACCATTCCGCTCTGCTGGCCGAACTGCAGGCAAGGGAGGAGGCGCAGTTGCCTCTAGGGTCCGTGCCCCACGCCGTCGAGGCGTCGCCTTTCGCCGAACACCCGCCCGAGCATGAAGAGCCATTCGAGATGCCGGCGCAAGAACCCCTTGAGACGCCGCCTTTCCCCGAACACCCGCCTGTGCATGAAGAGCCCTTTGAGATACCGGCGCAGGAACCGCTTACCCATGAGGCGCCGCCCGTGGCGTTTGCGGCACCGGACCATGAGATAGACGCCTTCACCGCGCCGCCCGATTTTGCTTTTGATGTGCCATCAGAGCCGCATGAGGAGGTCGCGCACGCCGAGGCGTTCACGCCCGACTTTGATGACGTCTTCGAAGAAGCGCCGCTTGAGGACGGTGAGGCCGAGCCGGAAAATTTCCTGGCCCAGGCCCGCCGTTCGGCGCGCGCCGCTTCGGAAAAGGCCGAAAATGAAGGCCTGGGCCGGTTGTCGGCCTTCCGCTGGAATCAGGACGAAGCCGTCAGCGGCGACGCGGCGAGCGAAGAAAAGGAAAAACCGCGTTACTTGATTCCCATTCTCGTGGCGCTGCTGGTGGTGGCGGCAGCGGCAGCGGCCCTGGTGCTGAGCCAGCGCGCCAAGATGCCCGCACCCGCAGCCGTCTCATCTCCCAAGCCCGTCAGCAGGCTGACCAAGGTTCCGGCCCTTGCGGTACCGGCGCCCAATGCCAACCAGAATAAGTTCGCGCTCGAGCCCCAGGCTGGTGTTCCAGGCAATGGGGCGGGCGATAGCCATGTTGCTGGCAACGCCCAGGATTTCACATCGCAACGCTCCGAACCGGCTGCCTCGGACGTGTCGCGGCCAGCGCCTTCCGCTTCAATGCCTTCAAGTGCGGCCCCCCAAACTTCGACGCAAGGCGCGGCGCCGCACGCAACAATGCCGCCCGCCTCCGTGTCCCATGTTCCAGAATCCGCGCTATCGAAGACAAACAGCGCGGCAAAGCCGGAGCCCGCCAGCACCCTCCCAAAGGCTGCCGCGGGGATCACGACCAAAGCCACACCCGTTAAAACCGCGGCCTCGCCAGACCGGGTGACCAAGCTGGCCAATGCCGGCAATCCCGCCGCCCTGACGATATTGGGCCTGCGGGCTGTGGATGGAACCAATGGCGCGCCGGTCAATTTGCCGGATGCGGTGAAGTATCTCAGCCAGGCCGCCGAAAAGGGTCAGGCGGTGGCGCAATACCGCTTGGGCACGCTGTATGAGCGCGGCCAGGGCGTTGCGGCAGACGGGGTCAAGGCGGTCCATTGGTACGGGTTGGCGGCGGCGCAAGGCAATCGCAAGGCAATGCACAACCTGGCGGTGGCCTATGCCAGCGGCACCGGCGGCAAGAAGAACATGGCGGAAGCGGCGCGCTGGTTCGCCAAGGCCGCGGCGCTTGGCCTGTCGGATTCCCAATTCAACCTGGCGGTGCTGTACGAGCGCGGCGATGGCGTGCCGCAAAGCCTGGTGGACGCCTATAAATGGTATTCCATTGCCGCCGCTGCGGGCGACGCCGAGTCCAAGGCGCGCACGGGCGTGCTGCAGACCCAGTTGGGCGATGCCGACAAGGCTGCGGCGAGCAGGTCGGTCGCCTCGTTCCGCGCCGCGCCGCTGAATCGCGGCGCCAATGTGCCGCCCGAGCCCGCCGACCTGGGCAACTGAGCTCAAAATTAACGCGCTGGATTTTGGGCGCTGGCTAGGGTCGCCTAGCGACAGCGTAGCGGCGACGAGCGATGTGGATTAAAACGTCCATGAGCGACGCGCGACGACGCCAGAGGCCAAAAGACAAGCGTTAGATGGAAATTTATCTCCCCGTCGCCGAAATGTCAGTCAACTGGCTGATCATCATCGCCCTGGGCACGGGTGTCGGTTTCCTGTCGGGTCTGTTTGGTGTCGGTGGCGGCTTTCTGATGACCCCGCTTCTGGTTTTCGCGGGCATCCCCTCGACCGTGGCGGTGGCCACAACCCTGTCCCATGTCACGGCCTCCTCCATGTCGGGCGCGCTGGCACAATGGCGCAAACGCGCCATCGACTTCACCTTGGCCGGGGTGATGCTAGTGGGCGGCGTTGCCGGCACCATCTTCGGCGTCTGGCTGTTCGCACTCATGCGCCGCCAGGGCCAGATGGACCTGATCGTATCGCTGACCTATGTCATCATGCTGGGCAGCATCGGCTTTATCATGCTGCGCGAGAGCCTCGCGAGTTTGAAGGCCTATCGCAGCGGCAGGGCGGTCAGCCATCATGCCGTCAATCGCGGCTGGATTCTGGGGCTGCCGTTCAAAATGCGATTCCGCCAGTCGCGGCTCTATATCAGCGTGATCCCGCCCATCGGGATCGGTTTTGTGGTCGGCACGCTCAGCGCCATCATGGGTATCGGCGGCGGGTTCATCATTGTGCCGGCGATGATCTATCTGTTGCGCATGCCCACACGGATGGTGATGGGCACCTCGCTGGTGCAGATCATCGCCGTGACTTCCATCACCACCGTGCTGCAAGCGACCCACAATTTCGCCGTCGATATCATATTGGCGGGCCTTTTGGTCTCGGGCGGGGTAGTGGGCGCCCAATTGGGGGTGCGGGCCGGGGCCAAATTGCGCGGCGAACAACTGCGCTTTCTGCTGGCCCTGCTGGTGCTGACGGTGGGCGCGGGCCTGGCCTGGCAGTTGGTGGCGCGGCCGGCCGACATTTATTCCCTGGCCGAGGCCGCGCCATGAAACGCCGCGCGCCTCTGCTGGCCTTTCTGTTTTTGGCGATGCCGCTGCCCTGCCCGGCTTGGGCCGAGGACCTGGTATCGGGCGTCAGCCAGGACACGATCCAGATCACATCAAACTATACCGGCACCGACATTGTCGTGTTCGGCGCCATCGAGCGGCCGCAGAGCACCCAGGGCCGCAATATCGTGGTGGTGGTGCGCGGTCCCGATCAAACCATGACGGTGCGCCGCCGCAACCGGATCGCCGGAATCTGGATCAACAACGACGCCGCCCGCTTCGAAGGCATGCCTGCCTATTACTATCTGGCCTCGACCGAACCGACCGCCCGCATCGCACCGCCCGATGCGCTGGCGCGCTATGGCATCGGCTTGCAGGCGCTCAGGCCTTCGGCCACCGGCAGTCACCACGATCCCGAACCATTTCGCCAGGCGGCAATTCGCCATCAACAGCGCAGCGGGCTCTATGCCGAAAGCCCCGGCAGTATCGATTTTCTCAGTGAGACCTTGTTTCGGACCCGCGTGCCGGTGCCGGCGGGCGCGACCCGCGGCCAGTATAATGTCGAGGTCTATCTTTTCCGCGACGGGGAAGTGGTGAGCGCCCAGTCCACGCCCTTTTTTGTCGATGCCACCGGACTTGAGCGGCGGCTGTTCAACATGGCCCACAATGTGCCTTTGACCTATGGCCTGGCCTGTGTCGCCATGGCGATGATGTTGGGCTGGATTTCGGCTGTTCTGTTCCGCCGGCCGGATTGAACCCTCAAAAAACCGATATTCCCAACCAGGCCCAGGTTGCCAGCATGGTTCCTGTCTGGCTCAATGTTCCCGCTAAAACGTTCGGGGTGGCGATGAAAACCTGCAAAACAAGAGCGGCGCTGGCAATCTGTCTGGGGCTTGCCGTGCCGATGACCGCCGCCATGGGACAATCCGGTCCCACCGAATGGAAGGATTGGGGCGGAGACACCGCCCGCACGCACTATTCCGCCCTGAATCAGATTACCGCAACGAACGTCTCCAGTTTGAAACCGGCCTGGGTGTGGGACAGCGGCAAGTTTGGACGTTCCTGGGAGATCACGCCACTCTTGATCGACGGTCTGCTGTATATTTCGGAAAATCAGAGCGGCGACATCATCGCGCTGGAGCCGGAAACCGGCAAGGAAGTCTGGCGAACCAAACCGCCTGTCACCGTAGGCAAAAGCATCGACCGGCGCGGCCTTGCCTATTGGGGCGGCGATGGAACGATGAAGCCCCGGATTGTCGCGATTTGGGGCCATGTCATGTTCGGTCTGGATCTGAAGACCGGCGCCCTGTCGGCGGATTGGCCCGCCACGGGATTGGATATCGGCCTGCCCAATCCAGCCGCGGGAGGACGGATCGGCGGCGGGGTTTTCGCGGCCTCGCCGCCCGTCATCTACAAAAATCTTATCATCACCGCCGCCGCTTCCGGTTTTCAGCCGCCGCCCGCGCAACCGGCCGATCCGCATGCCAATGATCTGCGGACGGGAAAGCTGGTGTGGACGGCGCGGGTGATCCCAGGGGCCGGACAGGCGGGGGGCGATTCTTGGGGACCGGATACGCAGCAGGTGGTCGGCAGCGGCGCCTGGGGCATCCTTTCGTTGGATGAGGCGACCGGCACGGTTTATGTCCCCACCGATTCAGCCAATCCCGATTATGTCGGCATCTGGCGTCCCGGCGACAATGCCGGTTCTGGCGCCACCGTCGCGCTGGATGCCGAAACCGGCAAAGTCAAATGGAGCTTTCAAAACCTGCATCACGATATTTTCGACCTGGATACCAACGCGGCCCCCGTCCCGGTGGAAATCACCAAGGACGGCAAAAGGATGAAAGTGGTGGTCCAGGCCACCAAGCAGGCCATGCTTTGGATTCTAGACGCCAGCACCGGCAAGCCCATCCATCCCTATGAAGAGCGGCCCGTGGCGCAGAGCCAGATACCGGGCGAAAAATCCGCCGCTACCCAGCCCTTCACCATTCTTCCGCCGCCGCTGTTGCCGGCGACCGTGAGCCGGGATCATCTGACCCAGCTCTCCGCCCAAGCCAATGCCGAATGCAAGGCCTTGTGGGACGAAAGAAAGCTGCAGGACGTGGGACCTTTCTCGCCGCCCGCCAAGGATGGCGCCTGGGGGATCATGAGTATCGGCGCCATCGGCGGCATAGATTGGGGCGGCGTCTCGATCGATCCGGAGCGGGGCTATGCCATCGCCAATGTCGCGAACATGCCCACCATGATCACCGTGACCAAGACCGACGCAGGAATAAAAAACAATGGCGGCCTGCGTTCCAACACCGGCAATGTCCGTTTCGCCGACAATGGCGGGCGAAGCTGCAATGGCGGCCGCCAAGGCGAGCTTGTCGCCGTCAATCTGGGATCAGGCGAGATCGAATGGCGCGTGCCGCTGGGTTCCGTGGAAGAAGACTATGGCGAAGGGGCCAAGGGCATGGGGGCGACAAGCATCGGTCCCACCCTGGTCACGCGTGGCGGCATCGTCTTCGCGGGGGCTTCCGATGATCGTTTCCACGCTTATGACTCGCGCAGGGGCAGGCTGTTGTGGGAAACCAAAATGTCCGCCTCTGCCAATGCCGGGCCGATGACCTATCTGGGCAAGGATGGCCGCCAATATGTGGTGGTCGCAGCAGGCGGACCGGGCAATTCCAGGCGCCCCTCGCCGCGGGAAAATTTCCTGTATCACCAGATCTTGGTGGCCTTTGCGCTTCCCGGGCCGGCAGACAAGCCGGTGGATATTCTGACCCCTTATCCCAGGCGCGCCCTGCAGCCGGGAGAAGGCATGGCAATGGATAGTTCAGGCGGCGCCGTTGCCGCACCGTCCAAACCATGACGTTGTGAGATGGATCAGACGGCCGTCTGCCTGGCCATCGCATAGACCCTGCTCTGGCCCAGCATATAGGCGTGGAACGATCCCGCGAACAGCGTGACGAAGGCGACATCGCCGACATCCAGCCCGCCGGTATAGGCCCCGAACGACGGCAGGATCAGCCTGAGCCCGTCGGAGACAAAGCAGCGTCGCCGTACGCGGCGGCCCCATTTTGCCACACTGGCGCAGGGATGCAGATGGCCGGCGACTTCCCCGGCCTGCGGCGCCGCCAAGGG